>Ga0310825_100264_pt1 | contig 70477 bp, 71 predicted proteins | sample WT_ome_9_FD_202243 | JGI IMG/M metagenome (GOLD analysis project Ga0310825, IMG submission 202243) | Sorghum-adapted microbial communities enriched on wild type (WT) sorghum from Joint BioEnergy Institute, Emeryville, California, United... ... | reverse complement strand
GCTCGATGTTCAGTTTTCAAGGAGCAATCGCTTGGCCCGAAGGCCTTCGCTTTCGCGCCGCCGTTCAGCGGCGACTCAAATAATATATCACGGTTTATCCGCCTATGCAATACCTTTTTTAAAATTTATTAATGGAATATTTTTCAATCTGTTCGATCTCCGCTTCGCCTCGGACGGCTTTTTCCGGCGCCCGAACGTCCGCGCTTAGTCTTCAAAAAACAAAAACCGGAAACCGCCTTTCGGCCGTTATCCGGTTTAACCTGCGCCCGCTCCCGTCAGGCGGAGTAGATCGAACTGATATACAGATCGCGTTGCTTGTTCAGATTAATAATTTCTCCGGAAACGGAGATCATAGGTCGAGTCGGATGTTGAGCGTCGGTAAAAACGATCTCGCCGACCCGGTTGTCGTTAAGCCGAACCAGCATGCCGTTGTGAAAATGCGTCGCCCGTTCGATAAACGTCCGCACGAACAACGGATCGAGCTTGCCGAACGATTGGGACTGCAATTCCTCCAGAACCAGATAAGGCGACTGGGCTTGCCGCTGATTGCGTGCCGTCGTCATCGCATGATACATATCCGCAATGGCGACGATTTTGGCATAGGGATGAATTTTGTCGCCGGTGATTTTCATGGGATAGCCGCTTCCGTCCAACCGTTCATGATGCTGCAGAGCCGCAAGCGCCACGCCTTGATTCAGGGAAGGAACGCCCTCAAGCAAGCGGAAGCCGTACACCGTATGCTGCCTCATCTCCTGAACTTCCTGCGGCGTTAATGAGCCCGGCTTGTGAAAGATCGCCGGATCGATGCGGACATTGCCGATATCATGCAAAAGACCCGCAAACGCAATTTGCAGCCAATCCTTTTCCGGCAGCTTGCACCATTTGGCCAGCTTATAGGAGGTGAGCGCCGCAAGAACACTGTTGCGGATCCACCTTTCGGCCGGCTTCACGGTTGGGGGAGGAACGAATGTCAAAACATTATATTCGTCGATGCTGCCGAGCAGCTCCTGGAGTTTGTTGCGGAGCTCAAGCACGGGCAATTTTTGTCCGGGTCCCGTCAACGCCGCCGAGCGCTCCAGCAATCGCTCCATCTCCAAAAACTTTTGCTGCAGCGGCAAAAGCGCGGCTTCGGAGGCCGTCTCCTCCGCTTTTTCCTTCGTTTCAGCCAGGCCGTCGCGACGTACATCTACATTCGCAATGAGAAACGCGCGCAAAATCTCCAGATCCCGTCCGGACAAAACCCTTCCTTCGGGAAAAAGAAGGCTGCCTAACGGTGTCAGCACATCCGCGGCCAGACAGTCGCCTTCCCGTACCTGTGTTACGGACAACACCGGCATGACGTTCTACCTCCCGACCAACCCGGTTATTCGCTCTCATCGTTAATCGGTTCCGACTCTCCCGTATCTTCGCTGCTGGGCGCCCGCGCGACGGACGCAACCGCTTCGTCGTCCCTAATATTGATCAGCTTTACGCCTTGCGTAATGCGGCCCATCGTATTGATTCCCGACATGCTCGTCCGGATCAAGGTGCCGGAAGTCGTGATGATCATCAAATCCTCATCGTCTTTGACCACTTTAAGGCTGACGACCGATCCGTTCTTTTCCGTTACGTGAATCGTCTTGATGCCTTTGCCCCCGCGCGTCTGGCTGCGGTATTCGGTCATCGGCGTCCGTTTGCCGTAGCCTTTGGCCGTTACGATCAGCACATCCCGGTCCGGATCGACGACGTCCATATCGATGACGGTGTCGCCTTTTTCGAGCTGAATGCCCTTGACGCCGGTCGCCGCACGGCCCATCGGGCGCACGTCCTGCTCGGAGAAGCGAATGGACATGCCCTGCGCCGTGCCCATGACGATTTCCTGGTTGCCGTCGGTCAGCTTCACGCCGATCAGATCGTCGTCTTCACGCAGAGAAATGGCGATCAATCCGACCTTGCGGATATTGGCGTAATCGTCCAGCGGGGTCTTCTTGACAATCCCGTTCCGGGTGGCGAAGAACAAATAGCGGTTCGACTCCATCGACTCGACCGGAATCACGAAATTGATCGTTTCCCCCTGATCGATCTGGATAAGGTTGATTATCGGCGTTCCCCGCGCCGTCCGGCTCAATTCCGGAATTTCGTACGCCTTCAGCCGGAACACCCGTCCCCGGTTCGTAAAGAACAGCAGGTAATGGTGCGTGTTGGAGACGAACAGATGCTCGATAAAATCGTCTTCCTTCGTGTCCATCCCGACAACGCCCCGGCCGCCGCGCTTTTGGCTGCGATACGTCGACACCGGCAATCGTTTGATATAGCCCGTGTGCGTCATCGTAATCACCACATCGTCGCGCGGAATGAGATCCTCGTCGAGAATCTCGTTGTCGCCGGCCGTAATCTCCGTCCGCCGCTCGTCGCCGTACTTGGTTTTAATCTCTTCCAGCTCTTCGTGGATGATGTTCAGCACGAGCTGTTCGTCACCTAGAATCGCTTTGTATTCGGCTATCTTCTGCAGCAATTCGTTATATTCCTGCTCGATTTTCTCGCGTTCCAAGCCGGTGAGACGGCGCAGACGCATATCGAGGATCGCCTGCGCCTGATCGAACGACAAGCCGAACCGTTCAATCAGGCCGTTGCGGGCATCTTCGTCGGATTGCGAAGAGCGAATGAGCGCGATGACTTCATCCAGATGATCCAGCGCAATCCGCAATCCCTCGAGAATATGGGCTCTGGCTTCGGCCTTTTTCAGGTCGTATTCCGTCCGCCTGCGGATGACTTCGACCTGATGTTGGAGGTAATGCTGCAGAACTTCCCGCAAGTTCAAAATCTTCGGCTCTTTGTTTACAATCGCGAGCATGTTGATGCCGAACGAGGATTGCATGGACGTGTGCTTGTACAAATTGTTCAGCACGACGTTCGGATTGACGTCCCGGCGAAGCTCGATGACGACCCGTATACCGTTGCGGTCCGATTCGTCGCGCAGGTCGGTAATGCCGTCGATCTTTTTCTCGCGGACCAGTTCGGCGATCTTTTCGACCAAGCGGGCTTTGTTGACCTGGTACGGAATTTCCGTCACGATGATCCGCGCCTTGCCGTTTACCTCCTCGATCTCGGTCCGCGCCCGGATGGTGATGGAGCCGCGCCCGGTCGTATAGGCCGAACGGATGCCCTCCCGCCCCAAAATAATGCCTGAGGTAGGGAAATCCGGTCCCTTGATATATTCCATCAAATCAAGCGCCGTCAGCTCCGGATTGCGGATCAGCGCTTGAACGCCGTTAATGACTTCGGTCAGGTTGTGCGGAGGAATGTTCGTGGCCATCCCGACGGCAATCCCCGTCGTACCGTTGACCAGAAGGTTGGGAAACCGCGACGGCAAAACTTCCGGCTCGGTTTCTTCCCCGTCGTAGTTCGGAACGAAGTTGACCGTCTCCTTGTTGATGTCGCGAAGCATTTCCATCGCGATCTTCGACAGCCGGGATTCCGTATACCGCATGGCAGCCGCCATATCGCCGTCGACGGACCCGAAGTTGCCCTGGCCCTCCACAAGCATGTAGCGCATGGAAAAATCCTGCGCCATCCGGACCATCGCTTCGTAAAGCGCAGAGTCGCCATGAGGGTGGTATTTACCCATGACATCGCCGACGATCCGCGCCGATTTTTTGAACGGCTTGTCCGGCGTAACCCCAAGTTCCGACATGCCGTACAAAATGCGGCGGTGCACCGGCTTCAATCCGTCCCGAACGTCAGGCAGAGCACGAGCTACGATCGTGCTCATGGCATAATTCAAAAACGATTCCCGCATCTCGAGACCGATATCACGGTCGCGAATTTGGGAGCGTTGTTCTTCCGTCATGAAGATCCTCCTTCTTCGTTACCAACGAACACCACAACCGTTCAGCCGTCATACTGTAAAAAGGATGAATAATTTCATTATAGCATAATGTTACGGGAAAGGTTGGATGAGCCGGATGCCGATCCGCCGTGTCCAAAGCAAACGGGCCAAAACCGATGCGCTGCTTGCGGACCCCGAATTGAAAGCGTATATTCCGGAGACCCGTCTGTTCAGCCGGAATACGGTGAACGAATTGCTTCACAAATACGGGATGATTTACGTCAAGCCGGTGAGCGGCACGTTCGGTTACGGCGTCATCCGCCTGGAATGGAAGGCGAAATACGTGCTACCGTATCTGTTGCAGTCCGGCGAACGCAAGTTCCGGTTCCGCTCCTTTGACGGCATGTACCGAAAACTGCTTCGCCTCAAATTCCGAAAAAGGTATATTTGCCAGCAGGGGATCGAGCTGCTCAAGCATGAAGGCCGCCGGTTCGATTTTCGCGTAATGGTCCAGCACAATCTTTCGTCGAACTGGGAATCGACCGGCATTATCGGCCGGCTCGCCCATCCCCGGAAAATCGTGACCAATTATCACAACGGCGGCACTCCGCACCCCTACGAAACCTTGATGAACGGCTATTTCAGCGACAAAGAGAAGATGAAATCGTATCGGGATACGCTCACGGCGCTGGGAGAAAAAGTCGCGCAGACGCTTGAAAAAGCGTTTCCCGGCATCAAGGAAATCGGAGTGGACATTGCCGTCGACGCAAATCTGAAACCCTGGATTCTCGAAGTCAACACGCTTCCCGATCCGTTCCTGTTCCGCAAGCTGCCGGACGCCGCCGTCTTTCGGCGCATTTACCGGTACGCCGCCGCTTACGGCCGCTTCCGCCGCCGAACCAAAGGAAGCTGAAAAATAAACAACCCGCCGTTTCGCACCCGCCCGCGGGGCATTCCCCTTGTCGGGTCCGGTGCGATGGCGGGTGAAATCGCGGTTTAGGCCGCAAGGTTTAAACATCCAGATTTTTCACGAACTTGCCGTATTGTTGGATAAACTCCCGGCGCGGCTCGACGTTGTCTCCCATCAGCATATCGAACATGAGATCGGCCTTCAACGCGTCCTCGATGCGGACCTGCAGCATCGTGCGGTTGTTCGGGTCCATCGTCGTGTCCCACAGCTGATCCGCGTTCATTTCGCCCAGACCTTTGTACCGCTGAACGTTCACCTTGGCGCCTTCGCCGAATTCGGCGATGATCCGGTCCCGTTCGGCTTCGTTCATGGCGTAGCGAACCACCTTGTTGCGCTCGATCTTGAAAAGAGGCGGCTGAGCGATATAGACGTAGCCCTCTTCGATAAGCTGCCGCATGTACCGGTAGAAGAAGGTGAGCAGAAGCGTGCGGATATGCGCTCCGTCGACGTCGGCATCCGTCATGATGATAATCTTGTGGTACCGGGCTTTCGTGATATCGAAGTCGTCGCCGATACCCGTGCCCAGCGCCGTAATGATCGCGCGGATTTCCATGTTCGACAGAATGCGGTCAAGGCGCGCCTTCTCCACGTTCAAAATTTTGCCCCGAAGCGGCAAAATCGCCTGAAAGTTCCGGTCCCGCCCCGATTTGGCCGATCCGCCCGCGGAGTCGCCCTCGACGATGAACAGTTCGCTGATCGACGCGTCCTTGGAGGAACAGTCGGCCAGCTTGCCGGGAAGCGAACTCACCTCAAGCGCGCTTTTGCGTCTGGTCAGCTCCCGCGCCTTGCGTGCAGCCTCGCGGGCCCGCGAAGCCTGCAGCGATTTTTCGACGATTTTGCGCGCGACGGACGGATTCTCGTTCAGAAATTCCATCAGCTTGTCGGCAAACAGCGATTCCACGATGCCGCGAACTTCGCTGTTGCCGAGCTTTGTCTTCGTCTGGCCTTCGAATTGCGGTTCCGGGATTTTGACGGAGATGATCGCCGTCAGCCCTTCGCGCACGTCGTCCCCGGTCAGGTTCGCCTCGTTTTCCTTGATCATGCCCGATTTGCGGGCGTAATCGTTGATGACGCGGGTAAGGGCGCTTTTGAATCCGGACTCGTGCGTGCCGCCTTCGTGCGTATGAATGTTATTGGCAAACGAATAGATATTTTCCGTATAACCGTCGTTGTACTGCATGGCGATTTCGCACTGGATATAATCCTTGCTGCCTTCCACGTAAATCGGCTGTTCGTGCAAAGGCTCGCGCGTGCGGTTCAAGTACGTGACGAACTCCTTGATGCCGCCGTCAAACTTGAACGTATCGCTCATGCCCGTTCTTTCGTCCTTGATGTTAAGCTCGATTCCCTTGTTCAGAAACGCGAGCTCGCGAATGCGTCCGACCAGCGTATCGTAGTCAAACTCGGTCGTTTCCGTAAAAATTTCCGGATCGGGCTTGAAACGGGTCTGCGTCCCGGTTTCGTCCGTTTCGCCGACGACGATCATATCGTACTGCGGCACCCCGCGGCGGTATTCCTGCTGGTAAATGTGTCCGTCCCGTTTGACGCGGACCGTCACATGCTCCGAAAGGGCGTTGACGACCGAGACCCCGACGCCGTGCAAGCCGCCGGAGACCTTGTAGCCTTCCCCGCCGAACTTGCCGCCGGCGTGAAGCACGGTCATGACGACTTCAAGCGTCGATTTTTTCAGTTTCGGATGCTCCCCGACCGGAATGCCCCGGCCGTTGTCGGAAACCGTAATGCTGTTGTCCTCGTGGACCGTCACATCGATCCGGGTGCAATAGCCGGCCAATGCTTCGTCGATGCTGTTGTCGACAACCTCCCACACCAGATGGTGCAGGCCTTTGCCGCTAGTCGAACCGATATACATACCCGGACGTTTGCGTACGGCTTCCAAGCCTTCCAGAACCTGAATTTGACTCTCGTCATACGTATGCTGTTGCGTATTCACGGACAAACCCTCCACCGCCTTCTTTCGTTAACGCATTGCCACCCCGGGACCGACAGGCGAAACGGCGCCGACGCGCCGTTAAGTCCCGCTATAGATCAAGCAATTGATGAGCCCTTTTCTTCAACGTGGACGAGGAAATGGGCGAATAGTACACTTTCTCTTCCGTGACGACGATCGACTTCGGCTCTTCATCCCCGATGGTCTCCACTTCGCGGTTCTTGCGGGCATGCGCCACGAATTGCCTGGACAGCTTGGAGGACTGCTCGATGGAAATATCAAAAATAGCCACAAGCTGCGACGTGCGAATGATTTTCTCTCCGCCGAGATGAATGTACATGCCGCGCCTCCCGTTGCATGATTCGCTCCCGGTCCGCAGAACGGACCGTTCTTTCAGCCGACGATTTCTCCTCCACGGACTTCATAAACGGCCGCATCCTTCAAACGGTTCATATTTACGCTCTCCAGTCCGGTCGTCGTAATAAACGTCTGAACCCGGCTCTGGAATGTCTCGATCAACTGGGTTTGCCGCTGCTGGTCCAGCTCCGACAAAACATCGTCCAGCAGCAGCAGCGGATATTCTCCAATCTCTTCGCGCATAAGCTCCAGTTCCGCCAGCTTAAGCGACAAAGCCGCGGTCCGCTGCTGGCCTTGCGACCCGAAGGATTGCACATCCTTCCCGTTAATGTAGAACGCCAAATCGTCCCTGTGCGGACCTACGAGCGTCGTGCCGCGGCGAAACTCCTGTTCTTTGCCTTGTGTTAACTTTAACATAAATTGCTGGAATAAAGAAGCTTCATCTTGGAAGCCGGCGTCATCGTCGATTCCGAACGATGGGCGATATTCAACCGTCAGCTGTTCGCTTCCGGCCGTAATGCCGTAATGGATTTTCTCTGCCCATCCCTGCAGCTTACGTATAAAGGTTTTCCTTTTTTGCATCATTTTAACACCAAAGGAAACCAATTGTTCATTCCACACGTCCAGCATCGCCTGCGAAGCTTTGGAGGCGTCGGTGGATTTCAGGTAATTGTTGCGCTGCTGCATGATTTTCTGATATTGCTGCGAGTCGTGCAAATAGCCGGGGTGCACCTGGCCGATCTCCATATCCATGAACCGGCGGCGCACACCCGGCGAACCTTTGACGATATCGAGATCTTCCGGCGCAAACAGCACCACGTTAAGCGTCCCTACGAACCCGCTCAGCTTGCGCTGCTCCAGTTCGTTGACCTTCGCCCGCTTGCCTTGGGGGGACAGCTGCAGCTCCATCGAAATCTTCCCGTATTTGCGGGTCAGCTCGGCGCGGATCCGGGCAAAGGGCTGATTCCAGCCGATCAGCTCCTTATCCTTGGACGTGCGGTGGGATTTGGTCAGAGCCAGGACGTGAATCGCTTCCAGCAGGTTGGTTTTTCCCTGCGCGTTCGGACCCACCAAAATATTGACGCCGGCGCTTGTATCCAGCGTCAGCCGTTCGTAATTGCGGTAGCCTTGCAATTCCAACCGATTCAGCTGCATGCCCTGATTCCTTTCCCGCGGCATCTATCCGGTTCGTACGACAAACGCGCCGAAGCCTTCCACCTCGACCGAATCGCCCGGCACGATCTTGCGCCCTCTGCGATCCTCCGGCTGGCCGTTGACCCGGATCGGCGTCTCTTTGACAAACCGTTTTACCTCTCCGCCGGTTCCGACGCAGTCGGTCAGCTTGAGCAGCTGACCGAGCGTGATATATTCCGTGGTGATCGTAATTTCCTTCATCGCTTCTCGCCTCAATTCGTGGTCCGATAAGGAAGAATAAGATGCAGGGCGTTGTCGTGGTCCCGCGGCTTGATAATAATCGGGCTCATCGGTCCGGTAAAGCCGATAAACAGCTGCTCGCTGTCGGTTACCTTGAGCACGTCCAGCATATATTTCGAGTTGAAGGCGATTCGCAACGGCTCGCCGGTCAATTCCACCGCTTCAAGCTGCTCCTGCATCCGCCCCAGTTCGGAAGAACTGGATAGAATTTCTACATTCCCGTTTTCCGTTGTCGTCAAACGGACGATGTTCGTCTTCTCCTCCCGGGACAGCAAGTACGCGCGGTCGAGCGCATCGCCGAGCGCCCGGGTGTGAAGAACGAGTTCTGTTTTGTAGCTGGTCGGAATAATCTTGGTGGTATCGGGGAACGTTCCGTCCAGCATCCGCGTGAAGAACAGCACGTTGCCCAGCTTGAACAGCACCTGGCTGTCCGCGACGACGATATCGATCAGCGTGTTCTGCTCGGGGATGATTTTGGACAACTCGTTTAAGGTTTTGCCGGAAATGACGACATTGCCGAAGCGGATGTCCGGATCGGCGTCGATTTTGATCGACGATGTCGCCAGACGATGCCGGTCGGTCGCCAGAAATTTGAGCACGCCGTCCTGAAGGTTCCACAGCACGCCGGTCAATACGGGCGTCGATTCGTTGGTCGTAACCGCAAACACCGTTTGGCGGATCATCGATTTGAGCAGTTCGCCCGGCACGCTGAATACTTTGTCCTCTTCCAACACGGGAAGAACGGGGAACTCTTCCGGATCCATGCCGACGATCTGGATTTCGCTCGATCCGGAATGGATCACGGTTTGGAACCGTTCGCCTACGTCGATGTTCACTTCTTCATGGGGAAGCTTGCGCACGATTTCGGCAAAAAATTTAGCGGGCAAAACAACGCTGCCGCTTTGGGTGACGGTAGCGATGTGCTTGTCCGCCGTTTCTGCGGGAATGTAGCTTTGAATCGATATATCGGTATCGCTGGCGGTAAGCGTAATCCCCTGTGCGTCGGCGTCGATCTTGATGCCGCTCAAAATCGGAATCGTGGTCCGGGAGGAAACGGCTTTGACCGTCTGCTGCACCGCTTCGTTCAATTCGTTGCGTGATATGGTCAGTTTCATTGACGCACCTCGTCATTTTTTTGCTTAAAGTAGCATATTTAAATATTTAAGGTCGTAGTAGTAGGCCGAGTGGATATGTGGATAAGTCGAAAAAACGCGAAAACGGAGCCTATCCACATGTGCATCTTTTGTGTACAGGCTTTCCGTTTTTCCACTGCGCAATTTCGTTTCTGATGCCGAATCAAGTCAGATTTTTGATTTTCTCCGTCAACGTTTGAATGATCTTGTATAATTCCTGATCCGTTTTGAGCTGGTTGCTGATTTTCTCATGGGCGTGGATGACGGTCGTATGGTCCCGTCCTCCGAACGCTTCGCCGATTTTCGGCAGGGAATAGTCCGTCAGCTCGCGCGACAAATACATGGCGATCTGCCGCGGAAAAGCAACGGCTTTCGTCCGTTTGCGCGCCTTGAAGTCCTCCAGCTTGAGACCGTAGAATTCGCCGACCCGCTGCTGGATGTCCTGAATCGTGATCACCCGGTTTCGGTTGGAAGGCAGGATGTCTTTGAGCGCTTCCGCAGCCAGATGCGTCGTGACGTCCTGGTTCGTCAGAGAAGAGTAGGCGACGATCCGGATGAGGGCGCCCTCCAGCTCCCGAATGTTCGAGTCGATCATGTTGGCGATGTACACCATCGCTTCGTTCGGAATATCGAGGTTTTCCGCCTTCGCCTTTTTTCGGAGAATGGCGATCCTCGTTTCCAAATCCGGCGGCTGGATGTCGGTGATGAGCCCCCATTCAAAGCGGGAACGCAGCCTCTCTTCCAGCGTCGGAATTTCCTTCGGCGTGCGGTCGCTGGAAATGACGATCTGCTTGTGTTCCTCGTGCAAGGCGTTGAACGTGTGGAAAAATTCTTCCTGCGTTCCGTCTTTGCCTGCCAGAAACTGAATATCGTCGATCAGCAGCACGTCGATGTTCCGGTACTTGTTGCGAAAGCTTTCGCCGCGGTTGTCCCGGATGGCGTTGATGAACTCGTTCGTGAATTTCTCGGACGAGATGTAGAGCACCTTCATATGCGGATTGTGTTCCAATATGTAGTGCCCGATCGCGTGCATGAGATGCGTTTTCCCGAGTCCCACGCCTCCATAGAGAAACAGCGGGTTATACGCTTTGGCCGGCGCTTCTGCGACGGCGAGCGATGCGGCATGCGCAAAACGGTTGCCCGCCCCGATGACGAACGTGTCGAACAAATACTTCGGATTGAGCATGGAGACGTTCTCTTCGGAAGGCGCGGGCTTGACAACTGGAGTTTGAAGAAATGGCGCTGGCGGGTCTGTCGGTCGATTCTCTTCGATCGTGAATTTCACTTCCACGGGTCTCCCCAAAAATTCGGAGAGCGTGGAAACGACCAGCTTCGTGTACCGGGTTTCCAGCCATTCGGCCGCGAACGTCGTGGGGGCCGTGACCAGAACCATCCCTTCGCTTAGGAAGGTCGCCTTGGTCGCCTTGAACCACGTATCGAAGCTGGGCTTGCTCAGCTTGGTTTGAATGACCGACAAGACTTGCTGCCAGATCTCGCTGCTTCGGTTGTCCACATGAAGTCACTCCTTTAACCCAACAGGCGGACGAAGGGAGCGGAAATGTCGAAAAAAAGGCGAGATCGACAAGTTATCCACATAATTCCCTGAATTCTTTATCTAAATGTCCATAAGAAGGGGATGTTGTTCACAACTTTATACACAGGTTGTTAATAAATTTAAACCGCAAATCAGTTATCCACGGAAAAATATCGAACTAATCATAGCAGATCAACCCGCGAAATTCAATGAATTTGACCCTGTTATCCACAAATTCAATAACTTGTGGATGAATTCTGTGCACAACACTAGATATTGTTGATAAATTGTGTGATAATTCGACAAATACCCGGATAACCGCCAAAATGCGTTTTATTTATACACATGTGAATAACGCCGGCAAGCCTCCTCGTTTTCCGTTTCACGGCTTCGTTGGGGGTTGGATTGACATTTTACCGATCTTGTGTTTTAATAGAAAAACCTGAGTTTTTATGATAGGGGGTATTGAACGGTGGGTCCGACATTTAAGCCGAATGTCAGCAAGCGGAAAAAGGTTCACGGCTTCCGCAAACGTATGAGCACCAAGAACGGACGCAAAGTTCTGAAAGCTCGCCGTCAAAAAGGACGGAAAGTGCTGTCCGCTTAAGGATAAAGACCACGAGAGGTGGTCTTTTTTCTTTATTTGTGGACGATGATAATGAAGAAATGCGTCTTGGTCGATGCGCGATAACAGGCAATGGAGCGGTGTGAAATGCAAAGAAAGCTGCGGCTTCGGAAAAGGGAGGATTTCAATCGCATATACCGGCAGGGACGTTCGTTCGCGAATTCGCAGTTCGTCGTTTACTGGCGCAAGCATCCCGAGACCGAGCGGTTCCGGCTGGGCGTTTCCGCAAGCGGCAAGCTGGGCGGAGCGGTCGTTCGCAACCGGATGCGAAGAATGGTTAAGGAAATCGTGCGGCATCACGCCCACCGGCTGGAGGAAGGGACCGATCTCATCCTGATCGTGCGCAAGCCGGCGCTTTCCCTTTCGTATTGGGAAATGGAAAAAAGCGTGCTGCATGTGCTGCGCAAAGCCGGTTTGCTCAAAGGGTCTTCGCCGTCCGCCAAAAACGACAACGGAAAAGGGATCGGAAGCGGTTACCCGAAGTCGAAAAACGGTTTTCCGCGCGCTTTCCATTGTCTTTAATATTATGGTATATTGAATGTTAGAGCCGTTTGGATAAAACGGGTATATGCAAGCGTTTTTGGGACAAGCGCTATAGCTCGGTCCACGCACATGCTCGAGAGGAGTTTTTGGTGTTGTTGCGAAATCGCAAATGGTGGGTCGTCAGCGGTGTGCTGCTGTCGGCGGTTCTTTTATTGTTGATGTCGGGCTGCGCGCCTTCTCCGACCCAGGCTACGACAACGGAAAGCATGCTGGAGGGCAACTGGTGGCAGCGCAACGTCGTCTACTGGTTCTCTCTAATGTTGGATACGTTTGCGGATTGGTTCAACGGGTCGTACGGCTTATCGATTTTGCTGCTTACGATTATCGTGCGGACGCTGATCTTGCCGCTTATGATCAAGCAGTACAAGAATACGAAGGCGATGCAGAAGCTGCAGCCGGAAATCATGAAGCTGCGGGAGAAGCATAAAGACAATCCGCAGAAAATGCAGGAAGAGATGATGAGGCTCTATCAGGAGCATCAGGTCAATCCGCTGGCGGGATGCTTCCCGCTGCTGATTCAAATGCCGATCTTCATCGCGCTCTACAACTCGATTTATATGAACAGCGCGATCCGGACCCATTCGTTCCTGGGGCTCGAGCTCGGATTGGCCCCGTCGCAATCCGGCACATGGTACTATTATCTGGTTCCTGTCGTCGCGGCGCTTACGACGTTCATCCAGTCCTGGATGATGGTCGTCCTGCAGCCGCAGCAGCAGATGGGACCGATGAAAGTGCTGATGTTCATCTTCCCGATCATGATTTTCGTTATGGCGCTTTCGTTCCCCGTCGCGCTGCCGCTTTACTGGATTTACAGCAACCTTTACACGATCGTTCAAAACTATTTCATGTATGGTCGTGATCGTTCCTCGAAACCGGAAGTAACTTCTGGCAAGGAGGCCAAAGTTCATGCAAAAGCTGGTGGCGTCAGGAAAAACGGTAGAAGAAGCGCTAAGAAACGGTCTTGATCAGCTCGGCGTCGGACAAGACCGGGTCAAATATTCGGTGCTGGAGCAGCCCAGCAAGGGATTGTTCGGCCTGTTCGGCGTCAAGGAAGCGAAGGTCGAGATCGAGCTGATTCCGGATGGTGTGGAAGAAGCGCTGCGTTTTCTTCACGATGTGACCGAGGCGATGAACGTGAAGGTGAAAGTGGAGCGGACCGATGAGCCGGGCGGCGTCAGGGTCAACTTGACGGGCTCGGATCTGGGCATCTTGATCGGCCGGCGCGGGCAGACGCTCGATTCCCTTCAATTTCTCATGAACATCGTGGCCAACCGGCATTCCGACCGTCACCTGAAAATCGTGCTGGATGCCGAGAACTTTCGCGAGCGCCGGCGAAAGACGCTGGAGTCGCTGTCGGATCGGATGGCAAGCCAGGTCGTTCGGACGCGCAAGGAGATTGTTCTCGAACCGATGAGTTCGCAGGAGCGCAAAATCATTCACGCGCGCCTGCAATCCCATCCTCACGTGAAAACGTACAGTAAAGGCGATGAACCGAACCGAAGCATCGTCATTGCTTTGAAATAACGGACCCGACTACGCAATGGCACCCGCGGTATTGGCGGAGCATTGCGTTTTTTAACGTTTGGGCGGAAGTTTCCGCAGGAGGCGATACGGCATGACAGAAGACACAATCGCGGCGATCGCGACGGCGATGGGCGAGAGCAGTATCGCCGTGATCCGGGTCAGCGGCCCCGAAGCGATCGTGAAGGTGGCGCCGCTGTTCCGGTCGAAAACCGATTTGCGCAAAGCGGAATCGCATACGATACACTATGGCAAAATTGTGGATCCGGCAAACGGGCAAGTGCTCGACGAAGTGCTGGTGTCGGTGATGAAAGGGCCGAGGTCGTTTACGGCCGAGGATGTGGTGGAGATCAGCACGCACGGCGGGATCGTGGCGGTGCAGGCGGTGCTGGCGCTCGTGCTGCGCAGCGGCGTGCGGCTGGCCGAGCCCGGAGAGTTCACGAAGCGGGCTTTTTTGAACGGACGCATCGACTTGACGCAGGCCGAAGCGGTGATGGACCTGATTCGGTCGAAGTCGGAACGGGCGTTCCAGGTGGCAAGACGGCAATCCGAGGGGGCGCTGTCGAAACGGATCGTTCCGCTGCGGACGAAGCTGATCGAACTGCTTGCGCATGTGGAGGTCAATATCGATTATCCGGAGCACGACGTCGCCGAGGTGACAGCCGGGATGATCCGGGAGCGCTGTACGGACGTGCTGAAGGAAGTCGAGCGGCTTCTGCAATTCGCAAATCAAGGCAAAATATTACGGGAAGGCATCGTCGCCGCGATCGTCGGCCGGCCGAATGCCGGCAAATCCTCCTTGCTCAACGCGCTGGCGCGGGAGAACAAGGCGATCGTAACCGATATTCCCGGCACCACTCGCGATATTATCGAGGAGTCGGTGTCGATTGCCGGCATTCCGTTGCGGTTGCTCGATACGGCCGGCATTCGGGAAACGAGCGACGTCGTGGAGAAAATCGGCGTCGAACGCTCGCGCGGAGCGTTGAACGAAGCGGATCTGATTTTGCTTGTGCTGAATTTCCATGAACCGCTCCATGAAGACGAATTGAAGCTTCTCGACGAGCTAAAGGACCGGCCGGTCATTATCGTCGTCAACAAAATCGATCTGGAAGGAAGGCTCGACACCGATTGGATCCGGCAGCGGTTCCCGGAAAGACGCATGGTCTATTTGTCTGCCAAGGAAGGGACCGGCCTTGAGGATTTGGAGCGGGCCGTGTCCGAGCTGTTTTTGAGCGGCGGCGTAGAGTCGGAGGATCTGACCTATGTAAGCAACGCCCGCCATATTTCGCTGCTTCATCGGGCTGCTTCTTCGCTGAAGGACGCGATTGGCGCCGCGGATTCGGGCGTGCCGGTCGATCTGATCCAGATCGACTTGGCTTCCGCATGGGAGACGCTGGGCGAGATCGTCGGCGATTCCGTCGGCGAGTCGCTGCTGGATCAAATTTTCTCTAAATTTTGTTTGGGCAAGTGATATAATGGTTAGCTAAAGGAGGCTCAGGCATGAGTTATCAAGCAGGAAATTACGACGTGGTGGTCGTTGGCGCCGGCCACGCGGGCTGCGAAGCCGCGCTGGCTGCGGCCCGGATGGGCTGCGAAACGCTGCTGCTGACGATCAATTTGGATATGGTCGCGTTTATGCCTTGCAACCCGTCTATCGGAGGTCCGGCCAAAGGCCACGTCGTCCGGGAAATCGACGCGCTCGGCGGCGAGATGGGACGCAATATCGATAAAACGTTTATTCAAATGCGGATGCTGAATACGGGTAAGGGGCCCGCCGTTCACGCGCTTCGCGCGCAAGCGGACAAGTTTCTGTATCAGCATACGATGAAAGAAACGATCGAGAAACAGGAGCGGCTTACGCTTCGTCAGGGAATGGTGGAGGAGCTGATCGTCGAAGACGGCGTCTGCCGCGGCGTCGTGACCAAGACCGGCGCGGAATACCGGGCCAAGACCGTCGTGCTGACGACGGGGACGTATTTGCGCGGCAAGGTCATTATCGGCGAGCTGATGTACGAGAGCGGACCCAACAACCAGCAGCCTTCCGTGAAGCTGTCGCAATCGCTTAAGGATCTCGGCTTCGAGCTGGTGCGGTTCAAGACGGGAACGCCGCCGCGCGTGCACAAGGATACGATCGACTTTTCCAAGACGGAAATTCAACCCGGCGATGCGAATCCGAAATACTTCTCGTTCGAGACGATTTACGAAGAACGGGAAAAGGAACAGCTGCCGTGCTGGCTGACGTACACGTCGGAAGAGACGCACCGTATCATCAACGAGAACCTGCATCGCGCGCCGATGTTTTCGGGTGCGATCGAAGGAACGGGACCGCGGTACTGCCCGTCGATCGAGGACAAGATCGTAAGGTTCGCCGACAAGCCGAAGCATCAGATTTTCCTCGAGCCGGAAGGCCGCCATACGAAGGAATATTATGTGCAAGGACTTTCCACGAGCATGCCGGAGGAAGTGCAATTGCAAATTCTGCGCTCCATTCCCGGCCTGGAAAACGTGAAAATGATGCGTACCGGCTATGCGATCGAATACGACGCGGTCGTGCCGACGCAGCTCTGGCCGTCGCTGGAGACGAAGCTGGTGCCCAACTTGTTCACCGCCGGGCAGATCAACGGCACATCCGGTTACGAGGAAGCGGCGGGCCAAGGCATTATCGCGGGCATTAACGCGGCGCGCAAGGCGAAAGGGCTGGAGCCGGTGATCATCAGCCGTTCCCAAGGGTATATCGGCGTCATGATCGACGATCTGGTGACGAAAGGTACCAACGAGCCTTACCGCCTGCTGACTTCGCGCGCGGAGTACCGTTTGCTGCTTCGCCACGACAATGCCGATCTGCGCCTCACTCCGCTCGGCTACGAGATTGGCTTGATTTCCGAGGAACGCTACCAAAGGTTTTTGAAAAAGAAACAACTGGTGGAGGCGGAGCTGGAAAGGCTGAAGGAAACGAAATTCCGCCCCGACGAGCAAGTGCAGGCGATGCTGGCGTCCGTCGGGTCCGCGCCGATCACGAACGCGGTCGACGGCCTGACGTTGCTGCGCCGCCCGGAAGTGACGTATGCGCATCTGGAAGCCCTGTCCCCGTCGCCTTACGATCTGACGGACGACATGAAGGAACAGGTGGAAATCCAGACGAAATACACCGGCTATATCGAAAAGCAGCTTCAGCAAGTGGAGCGGCTGGCGAAAATGGAGAAAAAGCGGATTCCCGAAGACATCGACTATTACAGCATCCACGGGCTGGCGACGGAAGCAAGGCAAAAACTCGACAAAATCCGTCCGATCTCGATCGGCCAGGCTTCCCGCATTTCCGGCGTGACGCCCTCGGATCTTTCGATTTTGCTCGTCCACTTGGAACACTACAATCGGGTAACGGCGGCTCGGGTGAAGCATGGATAATACGCAGATTTGGCTGAAGGATTGGGCTTCTGCAATCGGCATTGCGCTAAGCGATAACCAGTTGGAACAATTCGAGGCGTACTACCGGCTGCTGATCGAGTGGAACGAGAAGATGAACTTGACCGGCATTACGGAGCGGTCGGCCGTTTATGAGAAGCATTTTTACGACTCGCTAACCGTGTCGACCGTCGCCGATCTTTCCGGTTCGGTCAGCCTGGCCGATATCGGCTCCGGAGCCGGCTTTCCCTCGATTCCGCTTAAAATTGCGTTTCCGCGCATTCGGGTGACCATCGTCGACTCCTTAGCGAAGCGCATTCGTTTTTTGGAGGAAGTCGTCTCGTCGCTTGGCCTTGCGGATGTAACTTGCCTACACGGCAGGGCGGAGGATGTCGCTCGGCTGCCTGAGCACCGGGACCGGCACGATGTCGCAACGGCGCGCGCGGTCGCCCGCCTCGCGGGGCTCAACGAGCTTTGCCTTCCTTTTGTGAAACCGGGCGGCATCTTTGTAGCGATGAAGGGCTCCGACATTGCGGAAGAATTGGATGAGGGGCGGTTCAGCATCGAAAAGCTCAATGCGGCCGTTCACCAGACGAAACGCCTGGAGCTGCCCAACGAGCGTTCGGAACGCCACCTGATCGTCATGGCGAAAAAGGGGCCGACTCCGAAGGCGTATCCGCGCAAAGCCGGAATCCCGTTAAAGACGCCTTTGCTGCGAAACGCGATCCGTCTCTGATCCATTTCAAATCATAATGTTCCACGTGAAACAAAGAGATGCTATACTATTCTTGTTTCACGTGGAACATTTTTGTGTTTCCGAATCCAAATGCGAGTGGTTGTTCTTTTGGAGCAAGAGGCGCAAATCTTTTTGCCCCCGGCGATCCTTTAAGGGAGTAACGGACGAACCCTTCACGACGCGAAGGTATAGTCGTCCTGGACGGCATTCGGCAAAGACAAGCGGTTAGGGTTCTTTTCCATCGTTGCCGCGGAAACGGACGCGCTTCTTTCGGGAAAGCGGGAAAGAAGAAATGGCATAGCTGTGAAAGTTTTTTCACGAGCAGGAAAACGGCGCTTCGCATCGAATTAGTATAATTACGAACGGAGAGAAGCGACGTGCCGCATATGCGCCGGTCAGGCGCGGAAATGCGGCGCTTTTTCGTCACGATGCCAAGGTGTTCTGCGCCGGATTTCCCGCGAGCCGTTGTTTCCAACACCCAATAAGTTCCGCTTGTCTTGAATCTCCTATATAATACGAACGTGGTGGTAAAAAGAAGATGAGAGAACCGTTGTCGCGTCTTTTCGGCTTGTCGGATCGGAGCGGCCAGGAAGAAGTGAAACAAATACCCGTTTCGGACATCGTTCCGAGCCCGTACCAGCCCCGATCGATATTTGACGACGAACGAATCGATGAACTATGCCAGACGATCAAGACGCTCGGCGTCATTCAGCCGGTCGTCGTCCGTCAACGGAACGGCAAATACGAGCTGATCGCCGGAGAGCGCCGCTGGCGCGCCGTAGTCAAGCTCGGCATGGCCAATATTCCGGCTATCGTCCGGGAAATCAACGACTCGCAGGCGGCTTCGATGGCGTTGATCGAAAACCTTCAACGCGAAGGCTTGACGGCGATCGAAGAAGCGACAGCGTATCAGAAGCTGATGGATCTTCATCAGTTGACGCAGGAAAGCCTTGCGCAGCGGCTGGGCAAAAGCCAATCCACGATTGCCAATAAAATTCGTCTCCTTCAATTGGGCGACACCGTCAAACAGGCGCTCCTCGAACGCAAAATCACGGAGCGGCATGCGCGCGCCTTGTTGGCGCTGCCCGACGAAGAACTTCAAAACAAAGTGCTGCAGGAAATCATCGACAAAGAGTGGAACGTCAAGCAGACGGAAACAAGGATCGCGTTCCTTCTTCAGGCTAATCAGAAACCGAAGACGCGCAGAGTGTCTTTCACGAAGGACGTACGGCTTGCGCTAAATACGATCCGCCAGTCGGTGGAGATGGTGACCGGCTCCGGCATACCGATTAAAGCCAGCGAGCGGGATTGCGAGGACCATATCGAAATCGTCATCCATATACCGAAGCGTTAACGATCACCAACATCCATTCACATGCGGTGCCGTTTGCGGGCCGCTTTTTCTGTCGGCTTTCCCCTGCATGCAGGAGCAGTAAATATTGAGGTGAATGAGCTTGTCTAAAATTATCGCCATAGCCAACCAAAAAGGCGGTGTCGGCAAAACGACGACATCAGTCAATCTGGGCGCGTGTTTGTCGACATTGGGCCGTAAGGTGCTAATCGTTGATATCGATCCCCAAGGGAACACGACCAGCGGGGTCGGGATCAACAAGGCGGACGTCAACTATTGCATCTACGACATACTGATCAATGATGTTCATCCAAACCAGGCGATTGTAGAAACGGGGCTTCCCAACTTGAAGATCATTCCGGCGACGATCCAATTGGCCGGTGCGGAAATCGAGCTCGTTCCGACAATCTCAAGAGAGATCAGGCTGAAGAAGGCTCTGGCGCTGGTGCGCAATGATTACGATTATATTTTGATCGACTGTCCGCCGTCTCTCGGCATTTTGACCATCAATTCGCTGACGGCGGCGGATTCGGTGCTGATTCCGATCCAGTGCGAATATTACGCGTTGGAGGGGCTCAGCCAGCTGCTGAACACCATTCGGCTGGTGCAGAAGCATCTGAACACGTCGCTGCAAATCGAAGGCGTGCTGTGCACGATGTTCGACGCGCGGACGAATCTGGGCATCCAAGTCATCGAAGAGGTCAAAAAGTATTTTCAGCAAAAAGTTTACCAAACCATTATTCCCCGGAATATCCGGCTGAGCGAAGCTCCTTCGCATGGTCAATCGATCATCACCTACGATCCCAAATCCAAAGGCGCCGAGGTTTATCTCGAATTGGCGAAGGAAGTGATAACGTATGAGCAAGCGGCTAGGTAAGGGTCTGGATGCCTTAATCACGTCTCTGTCCATCAATGAAGACGATAAAATCGTGGAAATTCCTCTTTCCCAGTTGCGGGCCAATCCTTATCAACCGCGCAAAACGTTTGACGAAAACGCGATTAAGGAGCTGGCCGAATCCATTCGGGAACATGGCGTCATTCAGCCGATCGTGGTGCGGGCGGCACTGCGCGGCTATGAGATTATAGCGGGGGAACGCCGGTTCCGCGCCTCGCAGATGCTGGGCAATCCGACGATTCCGGCCGTTGTCCGCACGTACAGCGATCAGCAGGTGATGGAAATCGCCCTGATCGAAAACCTGCAGCGCGAGGATCTGAACGCGATTGAGATCGCCGTTGCTTATCAAGCGATTATGGACCAGTTTTCGCTAACGCAAGAGGAGCTTTCCTTGAAGGTCGGGAAGTCCCGGTCGCATATCGCGAACTTTCTGCGGCTGCTGACGCTGCCGGATGAAATCAAGGAACATGTTTCACGTGGAACATTAAGCATGGGACATGCCAGGGCGCTCGCCGGCGTCAAAGAAGACGCTAAACGAAAAGAGCTGGCGAAACTGGCCGTCGACCATGCGTGGAGCGTGCGCCAGCTGGAAGACGCCGTTCAGCAGCTGGACGTCAAGGGGAAAGGCAAGGCAAAGCCGAAGGCGAAAAAACGCGATCCGTACATTGACGAGCTGGAAGAGAGGCTTCGGGAAAAATTCAAGACGACGGTGCGGATCAAAGCGAACAAGGATAAAGGGCGCATCGAATTGGTTTATTTCAACAAAAGCGATCTGGAGCGGATTTTGGAAATTCTTCAGGCGTTGGCATAATGACAATCGGATGGCATACCCAAGTTGTAATCTTTCCTCCGAAAGATTAAACTGAGGTATGCTATCCTTGCGTCAGGATGACGATGAAGGGGAATAAAATGGATAAACCGATCATTTATATGGACAACGCAGCCACCTCCTGGCCAAAGCCGCCGCAGGTCATGGAAGCGATGGAACGGAGCATGAGAGAAGCCGCCGCCAACCCGGGAAGGGGAGGCCACGAGATGTCGGTGCGGGCGAGCAGGGTTCTGTTCGAGGGACGCAAGGCGCTCGCGAAGCTGTTTCGTATCGCGAATCCGAACGATATCGCGTTTACGTTGAATACGACGCATGCCCTGAACATGGCGCTGACCGGAATGCTCCGGCCGGGCGACCATGTCGTGACGACGTCGGTCGAGCACAATTCCGTGCGCAGGCCGCTGGAAGCGTTGAAACGAAAGCTGGGAATCAAGGTGACGTACGTCGCCACCGATGCGCGGGGGGTTCTGGACCTTAACAAGCTGCGCGATGCGGTTCGGCCGGATACCCGGCTGATTGTCGCCGGACACAGTTCGAACCTGTTCGGCACGATTTTGCCGATCGGCGAAATCGGCGCAATCGCGCGCAAGCATGGGGCGAAGCTGCTCGTCGATGCCGCGCAAAGCGCCGGCGTGCTGGAAATCGACGTGGGGGCGATGGGGATCGATCTGCTTGCTTTTCCGGGCCATAAAGGGCTCTTGGGGCCGCAGGGGACCGGGGGGCTGTACATTCACCCCGAGCTGGATCTGGAGCCGCTTATGCAAGGCGGAACGGGCAGCCGCTCCGAATCTCCGGAGCAGCCGGCGGTCCGCCCGGACCGGTATGAGGCCGGCACGCCGAATACGGTCGGAATCGCGGGGCTTGCCGCAGGGGTCCGGTTCGTGCTTGAGGAGACGACAGCCCGCATTCATGCCCGCGAGCTTGCGCTGACGCGGCAGTTGATGGAGGGGCTGCAATCGGTTCCCGGCGTGACGTTGCTCGGGCCGGATATCCATACGGAGAGGACGGCGATCGTCTCGTTTCTGCTGGAAGGAGCGGACCCGTCCGAAGTCGCGTTTCTGCTGGACCGGCAATTCGGCATCGCCGTCCGTGCCGGATTCCATTGCACGCCGCTGGGGCATGAGAGCGCCGGGACGCTGGAAACGGGGGCCGTTCGCGCCAGCCCGGGATATTTCACGACCGAATCGGAAATCGTATCCTTGGTCGATGCGGTAAACCAAATATCGGTCATGCTGCGAAACAAATAAATACATCTACATCGATTGGATAGCATGGGGGAGACAAGCATGTTCGGGCTGGATGAGGAGTTTTGGTTGGGTATTGTGGCATTGGAAGGCCTGTTGTCCGTCGTTGCGCTGATCGGCTTGATCGTGTTGGGAAGCAAGCTTCGCAAGCTGCGGAAAGCGCATCGCCAGCTTGTGGGAGAGACGGGCGTGCCGGCGTTGGAAGACGTGCTTGAATTGCTGCATCGGCAAGTGAGCGATGTCCGGCAGCGTCAGGACGAACTGAACGATCGCCTGGCCAAACAAGACAAACGCCTGGCCTCGCTCAAGGGGCGGGTCGGCGTTCATCGGTTCAATGCGTTTTCGGATACGGGCAGCGATTTGAGCTTCTCCGTGGCGATTGTCAACGATCAGCAGGACGGCGTTGTCATTACGGGCATTCACAGCCGAGATCAGGCTTTTTTGTATGCCAAGCCGCTCGACAAAGGCCAATCGGCGTACATGCTTACACCGGAAGAGAAAACCGCTATCATTCAGGCAATGCAAAAGGAATAGATTCCGTTCTCGCTGAGCGGATCGAGTCCAGAATGCTCTGGGCGATCACGTCGGACATCTTCATCACCAGGTTCAGACGGGTGTTCTGCAGCACGAAGTACTCCATAAAGCCGCCGACGTTCACGATGCCGGTGATATGAATATCGCCGACGGGAGGAAGCTCTTTGTTGACGCCCGCTCCGGGGTGAACGGGACCTAATCCGAACTGGATGCAGCCGACGCTGGAAACTTGTCCGAGACATGCATCCACGGCAATGACAAACGGATTGCGGGAAGCGCCCTTGATGCGAAGCAGCGTGTCGTTCAAGTTCATGGCATGGACGGGTTCGTCCAAGGTGCCGTACAGTTCGAACTTGGGGTTCGGTTCCCGAGAGAGCAGACTGCCGACCAGAGGGCCGAGGGAATCGCCCGTCGAGCGGTCTGTGCCGACGCAGACGACGGCGATAGGCCTGTCCGGCGGCAGTTGCTTCAATTGGCTTCCTATCCGTTCCGTCAGCTTGCGAAGAACGGTAGGGTCGTGGTAATGGATTTTTAAAGAGAGCGCAGCCGGATCAACCGTTGAATGCTGCCGCTTCTCCCAAGCGCCGTTCATTCGTCTGCTTCGCCTCCTCCCATAAGTTGTTATTAGTATATGGACGCAGCCATGCTTTTATACTCATTGGAAAAGCCGGCGAGCGATTAATAGGAGAAAGGTGCCGAAACGCTATGAATCCGATCTTGATCGCATTCGATTCCACTCAGCAGGCGCTGAGAGCGGAGATGCTGCTGGAATACGCCGACGTGGAGATAGATATCCGTCCCACGCCGAAAGAGATTACGGCCGGCTGCGCCTTGTCCATCGAATTTTCCGAAGAGGCGCTGGATACGGTCCGGCAAGTGATCGTAAACGAGCAGGTGGAAATCCGGGGACTATTTCGTCCTGCAGCGGAGGGCGGTTACGAACAAATCATGTAGGAGCGGAGGGATCGATCGATGACTGCGGCAAATGATTGGGAACAGACGCTGGCGGACAACACCGGTCTTTGGCAGCAATTCGTGGAAGGCATCTGGGCGACGGTCACCGATACCTCGATGTGGATGGCGGCGTTGGAAGTGCTGCTGCGAATCGTGATGATTCTGGTGATCAGCCGGATCGCCCGCATTGTGGTCAACCGGATCATCGACCAGTTTACGCACGCGCGCTCCGCCAAGCGGCTGAAAATCCGCACGCGGCGCGTGCAAACCGTAGGCAAGCTGCTCAAAAACACGGCCGGCTACGCCATCAACTTCATTGTGATTCTGCTTATTTTGAGCGAATTCCATATCAGTCTCGGACCGCTGCTTGCGGGGGCCGGGGTCGTCGGGCTTGCGATCGGCTTTGGAGCGCAGAGTCTGGTGAAGGACGTCATATCCGGCTTCTTCATCATTTTGGAGGATCATTTTTCCGTAGGCGACGTGATCGAAACGGGAAAATTCAAGGGCACCGTGGAAATGATCGGCCTGCGTTCGACGAGAATCCGCAACTGGACGGGCGAAGTGCATATCATTCCAAACGGATCGATTGTGGATGTAACCAATTATTCGGTTCACGAATCGCTGGCCGTCGTCGATTTTTCGGTTGCGGCCACCGATTCGCTGGATGAGGCGACGGACACGATCCGCAGCGTCCTCAACCGCTTTGAAGACCCGAACGTCATCGGCAAGCCGGAGCTGCTGGGCGTTCAATCGATGGGCGCAAGCGATGTTGTCCTGCGGATTACGGCCGTATGCAAACCGAACACGCAAGGCTCCGTCTCCAGACGGCTTAACGCCGAATTGAAAAAAGCGTTCGAGGCGGCGGAAAATCCGCGTTATTTTTCGCGCGAGGCAAGCGAACGGGTGGTGGGGTAAATGGATAAAAAAGTATTTCAGCTCGGCGACGTCGTTCAGATGAAAAAGCCGCATCCATGCGGGGCGAACGAAATGGAAATTATTCGCATGGGGATGGATATCCGGATCAAGTGCGTGAAGTGCAAGCACAGCATTTTGCTACCCCGTGCCAAATTTGAGAAAAGTATGAAAAAAGTGCTCCGCTCGGGCGGCGGCGAAACGGCGGCGGAAACGGAAAAATAGCCGCCGAAAACAGTTGCAAGACGGACAAGAATATGATATGATAACTCCTGTTGCGGAGAGGTACCCAAGTGGTCCAAGGGGGTTGACTCGAAATCAACTAGGCGTCGCAAGGCGTGCGTGGGTTCGAATCCCACCCTCTCCGCCACCGACGATCATCAGGAGAAATGCGGCTCGACACGAGCTGTTTTTTTATTTTCCATATCGACATCGACGAAGAGAGCCGCTTCCGATCCGCCGGGGCGGTTGTTTTTTTGCTTAAATGACAAAGGACCCCGTTAAGGGGCCCTTCGGGCGACGATTGATGTTGAAGCCGTTGCCGAAACGTTGCCTTTTCGTGAAGACCGCGACATCCGGAACGAACCGGACGGTTTTGGCATAAGCGGCTGTGCGTCCTTTGAGATGCGCAGCCGTTTGAGCCCGGTCGTTCACCAGCGATTCGGATTGCAGGGCCCTTTAGGGCTTAGGTGTTGCCTAGAACGTGTCTTTGGCGCAACACTCCCGTCCTACTCCGTTTGGTACGAGCTTTCCTCCGGCTTGCCTGTTGACGGCTGCTGCCTGAATGGGTTCAATGGAACCACACCTCTCTGTTCGTCGCCGATAGTTAGAGTGTCCCGAATCGATTTTCTTTATTCCTTCGCCGTGAAAAATAACGAAATCCCATAAGACGTCAGCGTTCGAATCTTTTCCACTTGCGGTTTTTGTTCGCGGTATCGGGGAACCGCTCGCCCTTTTTCAGATGCACGCGTTTCGGATTTTGTATGCCGGTATGAAATGACGCTTCGCCCACTTCAATATACACGCCTTCGTTGGGCGCGCGGTCGCCGGGCTCGAATTCGCTCCATTCACCCATCGGGCTCACCTCCGACCGTTAGTGTTCCGCCAAATGCGGCAAGCCTATTCGGGTCCGGAAACAAGCCGGCCGCCGGCAGCTTGCGCATTCGGGTTTATAGCAATCTCTTGAGATTTTATCGGTGTTGTGTTACTCTGATTAGGTATGCGATTTCGGTTTTAGCCATCGTGTACTCCTTGCTCCTCGGCCGCATAACGCGGTATGCCAAGCGGGGGGCCAAAGACCAAAAGGAGGTAGAAGGAACATGCGCAAATACGAGTTGATGTACATCATCCGCCCGGACGTGGACCAAGAAGCCGTTCCTGCTGTCACGGAGAAATTCCAAAGCATCATCACGAGCGGCGGCGGCGAGATCCTGAAAGCGGAAGCGCCGAAGAAGCAGCGCCTCGCTTACGAGATCAAGAAGTACCGCGAAGGCACGTATGTGCTGGTTCAGTTTTCGGCGCCTGCTTCGGTTGTGGCCGAACTGGAACGCGTCCTGAAGATTACGGACGAAGTCATTCGCCACATCATTGTCAAAGACGTCGTTGCTTGATTGAACACTGCACGACAGCCTGGCGGCAACCCGCCTGAGCCGTCATGAGTAGGGGGAATCCACCGTGTTGAACCGGGTCATTCTGATCGGACGCCTGACCAGGGATCCCGAACTCCGTTATACGCCTTCGGGCGTGGCCGTTGCCCAATTTACGCTTGCGGTTGACCGCCCGTTTTCCCGCGATCAGGGAGAACGCGAAGCGGATTTCATCCCGATCGTAACGTGGCGCCAACTGGCCGAAACCTGCGCGAATTACCTTCGGAAAGGCCGTCTGGCCGCCGTGGAAGGGCGCATTCAAGTGCGCAACTACGAAAACAACGAAGGCCGCCGGGTATACGTAACGGAAGTGATTGCGGACAACGTCCGTTTCCTCGAATCGCCGAACCGCGAGAACGGCGGACAGGGACGGGACGATTTCGGAGCGGGATCGGGAACTTACGGCGGGTATGGCGGCGGAAACCGCGGGAGCTTCGGTTCGCGCGGCGGCAACAGCGGTGATCCGTTTGCTGATGACGGCAAGCCGATTGATATATCGGACGATGATTTGCCATTTTAAGACAGGAAGGACGGAGAAAACGTGAGCGAACAACAACAAACTGCACAAGCTGCTCGTGAAGAGCGCGCACCCCGCGAAAATCGCGCTGCCGGAGGCGAAGGCCGCGAACAACGCGAACCTCGCAAATTCCGCCGCGGCCGCAACAAGCGCCGCAAAGTGTGCTACTTCACGGTGAATAAAATCACGCACATCGATTACAAAGACCTGGACTTGCTCCGCAAGTTCATCAGCGAGCGCGGCAAAATCCTGCCCCGCCGCGTAACCGGTACGAAGGCGAAGTACCAACGCATGCTGACGGTCGCGGTTAAGCGCGCCCGCCAAATGGCGCTTCTGCCTTACACCACCGAGTAATCGGCGATCATGCGGACCCCTTCGGAATGTTCTGCGCATTCCGGAGGGGTTTTTGATTTCTTTCCATTCCTGCATGGTACTGGCGGCTTCGGGCCTCAAACGAAAATCACGGAGCGAAACATGGTGAGACATCGCACGCTCATGTTATAATGAAACGGCCGGAGCAAGGTTGGCTTCGGCGCTTTTGTTTGAAACCGTCGCGACAGGGGAGAGGAAAGGATGAACATCGCTTTTTTTCTTCTGCCGAAGCAGGAGGTTGTCTGTCTGCCGGTCACCGCGACCTTGAGGCAGACGCTCGAACGGATGGAGCGCCACTGCTATACCGCGGTCCCCGTCCTCGGCGAGAACGGCGAATACGTCGGCACGGTGACCGAGGGAGATCTGCTTTGGTACTTTAAAAACAACCCCGACGTCCGTTTCGATACCGCGCACCGCGTTCAGTTATCCGAAATCGAATTTCGCCGGAACGTATTTCCCGTCCGGATCGATGCCAATATGGAAGATTTGATCTCCCTGGCCAAAACCCAGAACTTCGTGCCGGTTGTGGACGACATGAGCCGGTTTATCGGCATCGTCCGGCGCAGCGACATTATCGATTATTGCGAGCGGCTGATGCTGGCGCCGAACCGGAACGCCGAGAGCTTGCAGCGAAAACATTGATCGGGGCCTTGCTTATGGGCCCAGATTTGAACGAAATAACGGTCACTCGGGTGGCCGTTATTTGCGCATTTGAGGAGCCTTACGGCGGCGCCCGGCGCATCGGAGAATGCTTGGTGGCCGCTCATTTTATGCTATAATGAAGATTGCAGCTTTTACGGTCAGACACCCGAAGTTTGGACGATTAAGGATCCGAAGAAGGGACGGGTTTAAGCGATGGAACGCGAACTGGATGTCGCCACGCGAGCCAAGCTTATCGAATGGCTGAAGACGGAGTTGCTCGATCAGGTTTCCCGGTTGTTCAAAGCGATGTGGGACGGAAGCGCTTTGCGCATTTCGGACAGCTTGGCCGGATTGATCGCCAGCGGGTATATTCTGGGACGCAGACTTGGCGTTCCGTACCGGGAACTGGATCATGCGATTGCCGAAAAGCTGGCCAAGCTGAAGCAAGAAGGCCATCAGCTTGAGGATCAATACAGGGATCTGTCTGCGCTCGAAGATCATATTCGCAAGAGGTGACCCCATTGAATATTGGCTGGAAGTCCGTAGCCTGGAGCGCGGCGGCGCTGTTTCTGCTGTTAAGCATTCCGACGATGCTCAATATCGTGACCTTGTTTTTGCTGATGACCCCGATGGTCGTGCTGTATACGATGCTTAAGCCGCTCTCGTTTGCCGCGCATATGGCGTGCGTTGTCGCCGCCGCCTTTTTGCTGTCGGGTTCCTACGCTCCGGTTGCGTTGACGTTCGGCTTATTTTTCCTGATTCCGTCGATCGTGATGGGTCACTTGTACAAAAAAAGAACGGCCCCGAAAAAAGTCATTCTGATCGGATTTATGGTTTTGCTCGCGCAACTGCTGCTGGAATTGATCGTGTTGTCGATGCAGTTCGATTTGGACTTGTCGGCCTATTTGACCGAACTGCTGGAAGAAACGGCCCGCGCGCTCAATGCTTCGGGCACGCTCTTGCCGGAGGATTGGGCCTCGGATACGGCCGACCAGCTGAGCAACGCCATCGTGACGATGCTGCCGGCGCTGCTCCTGCTCGCGTCGTTTGCTTTGGCCTCCGTTACGCATATTCTGTCGCGGCGGGCCTTGGCGATAAGCGGGATCGAGACGCCGGCGCTGCCGCAGATGAGGACGTGGATGCTGCCGCGCAGCATGGTTTTCTATTACCTGATCGCCCTTGTGCTCAGCTTCGTCATTCCCGCGGACAGCAACAACTTTCTGAGCATGGTCACGGCCAATGCGGTGCCGGTATTGCGGTTTGCTTTTACGATCCAGGCGATCGCCTTTTTCTTCTACCTCGCCAGCGTCAAGGGCTGGCATAAAGCCGTACCGGTTTTGATTGCGGTGCCGATCCTTCTTTATCCTCCGTTTTACCTGATCGGGCTGCTGGACGTGGCCTTTCCGCTGAGGAAGAACTTCACCCGAATGTAAATCTGCGAGCGGACGGATATCGCGAATTCACCGAGCAAGGGAGCGGAGCTTTACATGCCCAAGTTTCTCGTTCAGCGATGGCACGGCATGCACAATGTATGGGCATTGGTCCTCATTTTGCTGCTGACGGCCGTTTTGGCCTGGTACCAGTGGGTGATCGGCCTGATTGCGCTGGTGCTGGGCGCCGGTGTGGCCGTGTACGCGGTGCTTGCGGAACGCGCCTTTCGCAAAGAATTGAACGATTACGTGCTTACCCTCTCCTACCGAATCAAGGGTGTCGGAAACGACGTCGTCGGTACGCTTCCGTTCGGCATTGTGCTCTACAACGAAGAACAGGAAGTTCAATGGCACAACGCTTATCTGTCGCATGTTACGGGACGGCCGTCCGTGGTCGGCATGGCGTTGACGGATATTTTTCCGGGACTGCACGTTCCCGTTAAGGATAGAGAACCGAACCGCGGCGAGATCCAAATCAACGGCCGGGTGTATGAAATGCTGTTCCGCACCCGGGAGAGGGTTATGTACGTAACGGACATCACGGACAGCTGGACGATCAAGCAAAAGTACGAGAATGAGAAGCTGGCGCTCGGCATCGTGATGATGGATAACCTGGAGGAGGTTACCCAGGGGATGGATGAGCAGCAGCGGGCGCTGATGCTGTCCAAGGTCACCGGCAAGATCAACGAATGGGCGAGAGAATACGGGCTTCTGCTCCGGCGGCTGTCGTCGGACCGGTATATGGTCATTGCCAACCAGCTGGCGCTGCGCAAGCTGGAACAATCCCGGTTCGAGCTGCTCGACGAAGTGCGGGAGATTACGATGGACCAGAAGCTGCCGATGACGCTTTCGATCGGTTTCGCTTCGGGGACCGACAATTTCGAGGAGCTCGGGCATCTGGTGCAGGGCAGCCTTGACATTGCGCTCGGACGCGGGGGCGACCAGGCGGTCGTCAAGGTCGGCGAAAGGCAAAGCTTCTACGGCGGCAAAAGCAACGCGGTCGAGAAGCGCACGCGAGTGCGGGCGCGGGTGATTGCCCATGCGCTGCGCGATTTGATCAAAGAGAGCGACAATATCGTCGTCATGGGGCATAAAATGCCGGATATGGACGCCATCGGCGCGGCGATCGGGGTCGTCAAGGCGGCCCGGCAGTTCGGCAAGGAAGCGTATATCGTGCTGGAATCGGTGAATCCGGCGATTGAGCGGATGATGGACATGATTCGCGAGGACGAGAAGCTGTACAAAAGATTCGTCTCCCCGGAACAGGCCCTGGCGATGGCCGGCAAGCGGTTGCTTGTCGTCGTCGTCGACACGCACCGGGCTTCGATGGTCGAGGAGCCGAAGCTGCTGCAGCAGACGGAGCGGATTGTCATCATCGACCACCATCGGCGCAGCGAGGAATTTATCGATGACGCCGTGCTTATTTATATGGAGCCGTACGCCTCCTCGACCTGCGAGCTGGTTACCGAGGTGCTGCAGTACATTCACGACCGGGTCGTGCTGGACGTGCGGGAAGCGACCGCTTTGCTCGCCGGCATCACCGTCGACACGAAGAGCTTTGCGATGCGCACAGGCTCGCGCACGTTCGAGGCGGCGTCGTTCCTGCGCCGCAACGGGGCCGACTCCACGATGATCCAGCGCATGCTCAAGGAGAATCTCGAGGAATACGTCAGAAAAGCGGAAATCATCCGGCACGCCGAAATGTACCGCGACGACATCGCCATCGCCGTGGCCACGAACGCCCAGCCGGTTACGCAGCTTTTGATCGCGCAGGCCGCCGATACGCTGCTGAATATGTCGGGCGTCCGCGCTTCGTTCGTGGTCGCGATGCGGACGGACGGACTGGTGGGCATCAGCGCCCGTTCGCTCGGCCAAATCAACGTTCAGGTCGTCATGGAACGGCTCGGCGGCGGCGGGCATCTCTCCAACGCGGCGTGCCAGCTTCAGGGCTCGTTGCAGGAAGTGGCGGCCAGACTCAAGCAAGTGCTCAAAGAACTTGAAGAGGAAGAGGGGATTCTGGAATGAAGGTCATTTTTCTGCAGGATGTAAAGGGTCAAGGCAAAAAGGGCGAAATCAAGGAAGTGTCCGAAGGGTACGCGCGCAACTTCTTGCTGCCCAAGGGCTACGTGCAAATCGCGACGGAAGGCAACAAGAAGGCGCTGGATCAGATGAAGGCGTCCGCCGAAAAACGCAAGGCGAAGGAGAAGGAAGAGGCGCAGGCGCTTGCCGAGAAGCTGTCCGAGATGACGATCGTGATCAAGGCGAAGGCCGGCGAAGGCGGAAGGCTGTTCGGCGCCATTACGAGCAAGCAGATTTCGGAGACGCTGGAGAAGATGAATATTAAAATCGACAAACGGAAGATCGACCTGGACGAGCCGATTCGCACGCTTGGCGTCACGAAAGTTCCGCTTAAATTGTATCCCGAAGTGAAAGGCACGCTGAACGTGCAGGTCGTGGAGGAATAACCGTCATGAACGCAAGCGGGGAACCTCATCTGTTCGACCGGATTCCGCCGCAGAACCTGGAAGCGGAGCAGGCGGTGCTCGGCGCTATCCTGCTGGAGAGCGAAGCGCTGATTACGGCGATGGAGCGTCTTAAGGCGGAGGATTTCTACAGCGTCGCCCACCAGCGCATCTTCGAAGCGATGATCGATCTGAACGAAGAGAACGAGCCGCTCGATCTGGTTACGCTGACCGCCTTGCTTCAAGATCGCGGACAGCTGGAGGAGATCGGCGGCGTCAGCTATCTGGCGAAGCTTGCGAACGCAGTCCCGACGGCTGCGAACGTCGATTACTACGCTCAGATCGTCGAAGAGAAATCGATGCTGCGCCGGCTGATCCGCACCGCCACGCAAATCGTCTCCAGCGGCTATACGGCGGAAGACGATGTCGGAGCGCTGCTGAACGAAGCCGAGCAGCGGATCATGGAACTGTCCAACCGGCGGGCCGCGCACGGATTCGTCAGCATCCGCGACGTCTTGATGGACGTCTTCGAACGGGTCGAATTCCTTTACAACCATAAAGGCGGCACGACGGGCATTCCATCCGGATTTCCCGATCTCGACAAAATGACGTCGGGCTTTCAGCGCAGCGACCTGATCATCGTCGCCGCGCGCCCTTCCGTAGGCAAAACCGCTTTCGCCCTGAACATCGCCCAGAACGTCGCGGTTCGCGCCGGAGAGACCGTGGCGATCTTCAGTCTGGAAATGTCGGCTTCCCAGCTCGTAAGCCGGATGATCTGCGCGGAATCGAACGTGGACGCCGGACGGATGCGGACCGGATACCTGGAAGGGGACGACTGGGAGAAGCTGTCGATGGCGATCGGCGCGCTGTCCGAGGCGCAAATTTATATCGACGACACGCCCGGAATTACGGTCGCCGACATCCGCGCCAAGTGCCGCCGGCTCAAGAAAGAAAAAGGCCTCGGCATGATCGTGATCGACTACCTGCAGCTTATTCAAGGGCGGGGCAAGCCGGGCGAAAACCGGCAGCAGGAAGTGTCCGAAATCTCGCGGACGCTCAAGCAGATTGCGAGGGAGCTGGAAGTGCCCGTCATCGCGCTGTCGCAGCTGTCGCGGGGCGTCGAGCAGCGGCAGGACAAGCGCCCGATGATGTCCGACCTGCGGGAGTCGGGTTCGATCGAGCAGGATGCCGATATCGTCGCCTTCTTGTATCGTGACGATTATTACAATCAGGACACGGAAAAAAAGAACATTATCGAAATCATTATCGCCAAGCAGCGGAACGGCCCGGTCGGCACGGTAGAGCTGGTCTTCCTGAAAAATTTCAATAAATTCGTCAGTCTCGACCGGACGCACGGCGATCCGCTGGCCGGCAGCGCGTGATGTTGATCTCATCCCATAGATTCGTTCAGGCTTTGGCCGTCCTCTGACGAGGGCGGTTTTTTTGGGGACTGCGAGCCCCTTACGGATGACCTGTAAAAGATCATGCTGACGCGCCGAAGGAACGAAAAGCATTGCAAATGCAACCGCGTTTCGGGGAGAGAACGCTTTAAACGAAAAATCCGCCAAAATTCCCGAACGATTGTATAGGCGCCTGCACAATTGTTCGTCTTTCTTGGTTGACTTCAAGTGCGCGGATTGCTACACTAATCATGCCGCCTTGCGGACGTTTGGTTGCGCATCGGGACGAATGCCGTCTCCGGTGCGTTTGCGTGTGCCTTCCTGTCCGGCTGCGGGCCAACATTTTCGCAAGGGGAGCATCATCTTGCCGGCAATCAGCGGACCGCCGGATGGAGGGATTGCATTGTCTACGGTTGTGGTTGTAGGAACGCAATGGGGAGACGAGGGCAAAGGCAAAATCACGGACTTTCTGGCCGAAAAGGCGGATGTCGTGGCCCGTTACCAGGGTGGCAACAATGCCGGACACACCATCCTCATTGAGAATAAAAAGTATAAATTGACGATGATTCCTTCCGGAATTTTCAACAAAAACAAATTGTGCGTAATCGCAAACGGAACGGTGATCAATCCGGCCGCTCTGGTCGAAGAAATTCAATACATTCGCGACAACGGCTTCAGCGTCGACAATCTGCGGATCAGCGACCGCGCGCATGTCATCATGCCGTACCATTTGGTGCTGGATGCGCTTGAGGAAGACCGCAAAGCTGACAACAAAATCGGCACGACCCGCAAGGGCATCGGTCCTTGCTACATGGACAAAGCCGCGCGCAACGGCATCCGCGTCGCTGATCTGATGGATCCCGAGGAATTTACGGAGAAGGCCCGCCGCCTCATCGAGGAGAAAAATCAGGTGATCACCCAGGTGTACCAGGGCGAGCCGCTCGACGCCGATCGGATTATCTCCGAATATTTGGAGCACGCCGAGAAGCTTCGCCCGTACGTTACGGATACGTCCGTCGTGCTGAACGACGCCATCGACGCGGGCCGTAAGGTGCTGTTCGAAGGCGCTCAAGGCGTCATGCTGGACATTGACCAGGGCACCTACCCGTTCGTGACGAGCTCGAACCCGTCGGCCGGCGGCGTTTGCATCGGCTCCGGCGTCGGTCCGTCGAAGATCCGGCAGGTCATCGGTGTGGCCAAGGCCTACACGACGCGCGTCGGCGACGGCCCGTTCCCGACCGAGCTGCATGACGAGCTCGGCCAATGGATCCGCGACAAGGGCAACGAGTACGGCACCGTCACCGGTCGCCCGCGCCGCGTCGGCTGGTTCGACACCGTCGTCGTCCGCCATGCCCGCCGCGTCAGCGGCATCACCGGCCTGTCGCTGAACTCGCTTGACGTGCTCAGCGGGCTGGATACGGTGAAGATTTGTACGGCTTACCGCTACCGCGGCGAAATCATCCATCATTACCCGGCCAGCCTGAAGGTGCTGGCGGAATGCGAAGCGGTGTACGAGGAGCTGCCGGGCTGGAGCGAAGACATTTCCGGCGCGAAGACGCTGGAGGACCTGCCGGAGAACACGCGCAAATACGTGGAACGCGTATCGGAGCTGACCGGCATCCCGATCGCGATCTTCTCCGTCGGCCGCAACCGCGACCAGACGAACCAGGTTCTCCCGATCTATGAAGAGTAACATACGATATGACGGCCGAGCCGTCCCCGGCCGGAGCGTTACGCTCTGCGGGGGCGGTTTTTTTTGCCCGCTTGCGGTGTTCCGGCCTGCCGCCGACGGCGCTGGGCGAGGTGCGGCTCGACTAGCGAGTCTGCGCCCGATTTTGGCTATTGCGAAATAAGTGCCTTTATTGCAACTGCAATAGCACTTTCGGCGGAAGGCGGCGATTGAATGGCCATAAAAGCAATTGCAATTCGTTTCGAAGCTGAAATTCCGTACGTCCGGGCCTCTAATTGCTATAAAAGAAACTGCACAGGCGAAAGAGCGGAAAGCAGGAAATGTAATTGCTTTTTAGGCAACTATCGAAACGAGGCATTCCCGCACAATCCCGCTGAGGAGCATCGGCTTGGGAGCAAACCGGCTTGAATCCAACGAACAACAACTGTACAATGTGTACTAGTAAATGTGGTACAGTTTGCGGCGGCGGAGTTTGGCGTACATCTAACGTTAAAGCGCTAAAATAATCGACAAGCTTATGCAGAGCGCTTTGCGCCATGCCGGAGAGGAGTTGAACGAGTGCCGCATGATTCAAATCCATGAGCGGAGTCTGCTGCCGATTTTCGAGCAGATCGTGAGCCAGATCAAAGAGCTCATCGCCAAAGGGGCGCTTGCGGAAGGCGACAAAATCCCTTCGGTCCGGGAATTGTCGGCCATGCTGCTCGTGAACCACAATACGGTCGCCAAGGCGTATCAGGAACTGGAACGCCAAGGCGTGATCGTGACGGTCCGCGGCAAAGGCACCTACGTCGCCAAAGCGGCGGATGCGCCGGGCATGCTGCAGGAGCGGTTGACCGGGCTGCGGGAGCAGCTGCGCCGGCTCGTGGTGGAGGCGCATCATCTTGGCATAGGAGAAGACCAGTTGAAACGTTGGGTAGAGGAAGAGATCGGACGTTACAGGAGGGAAGAGGATGCTCACGGTTTGCAATCTGCGCAAGACGATTGACCGCAAGCCCGTGCTTCGCCAAGTCAGCTTCTCCGTCGGTCCCGGGCAGGTCGCAGGGCTGGTCGGCCGCAACGGCTCGGGCAAAACGACGCTGCTGAAGACGATGGCCGGCATTTTCACACCGGACAGCGGGGAAGTGCGCTACGGGGAAACGTCCATCGCCGCTCATCCGGAGGCGAAGCGGGAAGTCGTCTTTATTCCGGATTCGCCCGAGGCTTTATACGGATACACGGCATATGGGTGCGCCGATTTGTACGCGAACATCTATCCCCGGTTCGACATGTTGTTTTTCAAGGAGACGATGAAGCGGTTCGGGCTGCCGCTGGACAAGAATATCAGGCATTTTTCCAAAGGCATGAAAATGCTGTTCAGCACCGGGCTCGGAATCGCCACCCGCGCGCAGTTCGTGCTGCTCGACGAGCCGACGAACGGCATCGATCCGATCGCCAAGAAGCAGGTGCTCACCCTGTTGATGGAGGCGGCGGCCGACGGGACGTCGCTGATCATCTCCTCCCACCTGCTGGATGAGCTGGAGCGGATCGCGGACAAGGTGCTGCTGCTAAAGGACGGAACGGTCGAAACCTACGAAACGGGGGACGAAGCGAACGCCGGCATTGCGAAGCTGCAGGTTGTGTTCCGGGGCGAAGCTCCGGCAGCATGGCTGGCTTCGCCGGAAGTCAAAGTGCTGGAGCATGTGGGCCGGGTATACACGCTGCTGGTCAGCCGGGCGCCGTCCTCCTCCGCTTACGGGGAGCTGGAGGCGATGAAACCGCTGCTTATGGAACCGCTGCCGCTGCGGCTTGAGGATTTGTTCGCATGGAAGCTGGGAGGGCCGTCGAATGTGGGCTAAAGCGTTATGGAGCCGCGAATATGCGCAGGCGAGGCTGTTTGTATGGGGCGTGCCGGTTATCCATTTTCTCGCGCTCGGATTCGGCCGGCTGAATCAATGGATTCTGGACCCCGCTGCCGTTGGCCGGGCGGAAAGATACGCCGGGTCGGGAGACATTCTGGCTGCGTATCAGAACGGTGATCTGGAGTCGTTCGGCCGGGTGTGGCTGCTGCTTGCCGTTTGCGTGCTTGCCCTTGTGCAGTTCGGAACGGAGCGGCGCAACGGCTCGCAGGAGTTTCTATTTTCGCTTCCGTACTCCAGGCGCCGGATCTTTTTCACCAAATGGTTGTTCGGAGCTTCGCTGATCGCAGGGTCGCTCGTGCTGAATACGGCTATCGATATGATCGTCGTGGCGGCTTCCCCGATGGCTCCTCTTTTCAGCCTGAACTACCACCTGACGGAGATCGGTTACTCGGCTGCGCTGCTTCTGGCCGCTTATTCCGCCGCCGTTCTGATCGGAACGGTCACCGGCACGGCGCCGTCCCAATCGGTGTTCTTGGTGCTGCTCGGCATCCTTCCGATCGGAACCTACGCCCTTCTGGACGAGAGTGTCCGGATCATGTGGAACGATCGCGGGTTTCCTAGCACGTTTTTCTATGAAGAGCTTCAGGATGCGCTTAATCTCTCGCATTTCTTTTTTCTCCAACATGATTTTATTACGTGGGAAAAAACCTTTGTCTTTCTGCTGCTTGCGGCCGCGCTTGCGGCGGGAGGCATGTGGAGCTATGAACGCAACAAACCGGAAAACAACGGGAAGCTGATCCTGTTCGGCTGGCTTGAGCTTGTTTGCCAAATCGGCGCGATTGCGCTGGCCTCCATGTTCTGCGGCATGATCGGGGCCGGGTTGATCCATGCAGGAGAAGCGCGAATCGGCTATGCGGTCGGCTTCGCCGCAGGATTCGCCGTTAGCCTGCTTGCCACATCGCGGTTGAGAAAAGTTAGGTTGAAAACGTAAGAGAGCCGTTTTTTGGCCGCCCGGGAGAATGCGAGATGCAAGGTTTGCCCATACTGAAAACTATGAAACTATAGTTTTGGCAGGAGGGCAAACCGATGTGGAAATGGATCAGCTGGCTTGGCCGATTGGCCGCGACCGCTCTGCTGCTCAGCTTTCTGTGCATCTGGACGACAGGCTATATCGTGAACAGTTACGTGGAATCGCTGCTGAAGCAGATGAATATTCCGCTGGACGTGCAGCCGTTCGCGTTGTCTGGCGTATGGGGACGGCTGTGGGGAGCGGAGCAACCGGTTGCGGCGGATCACGAACGCAGCCCGGAACCGGGGCCTTCTCCGAGCGCATCCAACGGGCCCGAACCGGATGCAAGAGCCGGCAGTGCGGCCGCGAACGGGGAGGCGGCCGATTCTTCCGGGTCTTCGTCGCCGGGAACCGAAGCGGGGGAGACGCCGGATCGCGAGGAGGGCGCGTCAACGATCGGCGAAGAGGGCGCGGCGCCGGACGGCGGAAGCGAGACGAAACCGGAGGCGCCGGGAGCCGAAGCGGACAGCGCGACCGGGGAAGCGGGCGGTTCCGCGGAAGGGACCTCCAGCGGCAGCGGCACGACCGGAACCGGACCGGCTGAACCGGATGCGGCGCCGGCATGGAGCGCGGGGGAGCAGGCGGGCGTAGCTGGCGGTCTGACCGACCAGGAGCGGCAGGAGCTGTACGCGCTTGTCGTCGCCAAACTAAGCTCGGAGCAGCTTCAGCAGCTAACCTCCTACTTGTCGGGAGGCGTAACGGACGAGGAAATGACGGAATTGGAAAAGATGCTGCGCAGCGCGCTGACCGATGAGGAATACGCGCGGATGATGGAGCTGCTGGGGGAATCCGCGGAGACGCCGAACCCCTAAGTTTGCAGGACCTATAGACCGTAAAACCCGATAGATAGGACCTTCGAATGCTTTTCGGAGGTCCTTTTGACTATTATTAGAATTCTCTCACGCTTTGCTATATTCATTGAAGGTCCTGGTAAACATGTGCTAAAGTAGTAGACAAGTTGCGACAAAAGAAACGGTAAAAGTTAGGGAATGGAAGCGAAAAGGAGATTATCATGGCCGTTTTTGGAAAAGCGGGCCGAATCGGAAACGTATTGTCTTCCATTGGACGGCGAATCCGGAATCTGAAGTCCGCTCGTTTTTGGCAACATTATAAAAAGCCGGTCATCGCCACCGCTGCCGCGCTTGTCGCGGTTGCGGCCGTGTTCGTCGGTTCGTTGCAATATATGAAAGCAAACTCGACCTCCTACTACCAGGTTTGGTTGAACGGAGAGCCGGTCGGCGAAATCAGCGACAAGCAGCTGGTGCAGGATCTGTTGAAGAGCAAGGCGCAGGAACTGGCCGAGGCGGAAGGCGACGTCCGGTACAAGCTGGATGACAACCAGGTGAGCTACGAGCTGAAGACGGCTTACGGAAAAGTTCCGGACGACGAGTCGACTCTTCAAGCGGTCGCCGCCAATCTGAAAACGCATCCCGTCGGCGTCAAGCTGCTGGTGAACGGCAAGGAAGTCGGCGTCGTAAAGGACCGGGAGACCGCCAACGCCATTTTGGAGCGTGTCAAACAGAAGTTTGTTTCGCCTACGGCGGAGGTCAAGACAGGCGTACGGGCGATGGCGTTTAGCGCGGGGTCTTCGGCCCCGAGCGCGACTGCGGCGAATTCGGCATCGGACGACAAGGAGCAGCGAATCGTGGAATCGATCCAATTCAAGGAGCAGGTCACCCTGATTCCCGTCGAGCTGGAGACGGATAAGGTGGACGATCCCGACGAACTGTACAAGCTCCTGACGACGGGCAATCCCAAGACGAGAACGTACACGGTCCAACCGGGCGACTGCATCGGCTGTATCGCCAAGAAGGAAGGCGTGTCGGAATCGCTCATTTACGCGAACAACACGTGGATCGAGGACGACCGGATCGATGTCGGCGACGTGCTGGATCTTACCCAGACCCGGCCCGTGCTAAACGTCGAGACGAAAGAGCAGGTAACGGAAATCGAAGTGATCGATCCGCCGATCGAAATCCGCAAGACGGATGAGCTGAAGCTCGGCCAATCGAAGACGGTGCGCGAAGGCACGTACGGCAAGCGCAAAGTCACCTACCGGCTCGTCAAGCGGAACGGCGTGGCCGTCGAGGAGGAGATGGTCTCCAGCGAAGTGCTCGTTCCCGCCGTATCGACGGTCATTCTGAAAGGAACGAAGGTCATCCCGAGCGAAGGCTCCGGAGCGTTCGCCTGGCCGGTGTCGGGAGCCAAGATATCGAGTTACTTCGGCAAGCGTTGGGGCCGGACGCACAAAGGCATCGACATCGTCGGCGGCAGAAGCATCATGGCCGCGGACAACGGAACGGTCGAATTCGTCGGCACGAAATCCGGCTACGGCAACGCGATCATCATCAACCACAACAACGGCTTCAAGACGCTTTACGGCCATCTGAAGAGCATCAACGTGAAGAAAGGGCAAGTCGTTTCCAAAGGCGACGTCATCGGCATCATGGGCAGCACCGGAAGGTCTACCGGCACTCATCTTCATTTTGAAATTCATTTGAACGGCAGCATCCGCAATCCATTAAGCTACCTGTAACGAACCCGTTTCAAGCGCCTTTCCGCAAGGGAAGGCGTTTTTCTTCGCGCAGCCGCCTAACCGGACGGAGATTCCGCTTCACGGGGAAACGAAGGAGTCTGGGGGGGCAGCCCCCGCATTCTCTCGACTGAAGGCGGCGTTGGGAAGACGATAGGGATATGGTAAAATAAAAAGATCATAGCAGCTTTCCGGGAGATGGGAGGCGTTTCGGCATGCCAGGAAAAATATTAGTGGTCGACGACGAACGGCCCATTGCGGATATTTTGAAGTTTAATCTGGAAAAAGAGGGTTACGAGGTCGTCTGCGCCTTCGACGGCGAGGAGGCCGTCCGGCTTGCTTTCGAGACCGGGCCCGATCTTATTTTGCTCGATCTGATGCTGCCGGTGAAGGACGGCATGGACGTGTGCCGCGAGGTGCGGAGCCGGCTTTCGGTGCCGATCATCATGCTGACGGCGAAGGATACGGAGCTCGACAAGGTTCTTGGACTGGAGCTCGGAGCGGACGACTATGTGACCAAGCCGTTCAGCACGCGGGAGCTGCTCGCCAGGGTCAAGGCGCATCTGCGCCGCCAGCGCAACGAAGGAATGCCGCGGCCCGAGGGGGACGCCTCGGCGGAGAACGAGCGGCAGGGCCTTAAGCTGTTCAATCTGTTCATCGATACCGACATGTACGTCGTGTACAAGAACGGTCAGCCCCTCGACTTGACGCATCGCGAATTCGAACTCCTGCATTACCTTGCCCGCAACTGCGGCAAGGTGATGACCCGCGAGCATCTGCTGCAGGCGGTATGGGGCTTCGAATATTTCGGCGACGTGCGCACCGTCGACGTCACGATCCGCCGGCTGCGGGAGAAGATCGAGGATGATCCCGGCAAGCCGGAAATGATTCTGACCCGGCGAGGGCTCGGCTATTTGATGCGCAATCCCAAGATGACGGGCGGGTACGGAGGATGAAGCCGTTCCGCCCGTTCCGTACCATTCAGATGAAGCTCATCGTTATGGTACTGCTTTTGATCCTGATCGCCGTGCAGCTGATCGGGGTTTATTTTATAAGTACGATGAAGAGCTCGCTGATTAATTCGTTTACGAGCAACATCAACGCGCAGGCGCAGCTGTTGACGGTGCTGGCGGGACCCGCCATTGTCAAGCAGCAGACCGATTCCGGAGGCCGTTCGGAGGACGCGAGCACGGAGCTGAGCCAGCTGGTGAGCAGCCTGTTCAGCATTAACGGCGCGGAGACGCAGGTGCTGGACGCAAGCGGACGGGTGCTGACGACGTCAATGCAGTCCCACCAATCGTACGTAGGGCGCAAAAACACGTCGCTGCTCGTCAGCCGCGCGCTGCAGGGCATCAGCGACAACTCCGAGGAAATTATCGACGAGGACAACGTCCGCAAGAAGGTGATCGCCAAGCCGGTCATCAGCGGCGGGAAAATCGTAGGCGCGGTCTATATCGTCGCCTCGATGAAGGAAATGTACGAGACGATCGACCGGGTGAACCGGATTTTCGTCTCGGGCATGCTGCTCGCGCTCGGCTTGACCGCGATCCTGGGCATTTTGCTGGCCGGCACGATCACCCAGCCGATCAAGGCGCTGACGCGTCAAGCCTCGGCGGTGGCCGAGGGCAATTTCGACGAGCGGGTGCCGGTGTTCGGCAACGACGAGCTCGGTCAGCTCAGCATGGCGTTTAACGAGATGACCGACCGCCTGAGCGAGGCGCTGTCCGTCAATGAGGAAGAAAAGGAGAAAATCGCCTCCATTCTGGCGAACATGAGCGACGGCGTGCTGGCGACCGACGAGCTCGGCCGCGTCATTGTGGCCAACCGGCGCGCGCGAAGCATGCTGGGGCTCGAGCAAATCGAAGGCATGACCGTGTCGGAGTGCCTGAACATCGACAAGGAATCCATCGCCGAGACGCTGCAAGGCAAGGAGTTTACCCTGCTGATCGAGCGGCCGGCGAAGGACGACGAGGAATCGCTGCTGTTCCGCGTGACGCTGACGCCGATCCGCCGCCGGGACAAGGGGGTCGTCGGCGCCATCGCGGTGCTGCACGACGCTACCGAAGCGGAGAAGCTGGAGCAGGCGCGCCGCGAATTCGTCGCCAACGTGTCGCATGAGCTTCGCACGCCGCTAACGACGATCAAGAGCTATGCCGAAGCGCTGGACGACGGCGCGCTGAGCGATCCGCCGCTAGCCGAGCGCTTTGTCGGCGTCATTCGCAGCGAGACGGAGCGCATGATCCGTCTGGTTACCGACCTCTTGCATCTGTCGCGGTTCGATTCGAAGCAGGCTCCGCTCAGGCGGCAGATGGTCGACGTCGAGGAGATTATGGAAGATGTCGTCGACCGCTTCTCGCTTCAGCTCCGGCAAAAGGCGATCACCGCCGGCGTCCAGGTCGCGTCGAACTTGCCGCAGGTGTGGCTGGATCGCGACGGCATCGATCAGGTGCTGGACAACCTGGTGTCCAACGCCATCAAATATACGCTCGACGGCGGACGGGTCAACCTGTCGGCCCGGCTGAACGAGGGCGGACAGTTGGAAATCGCCGTACAGGATACGGGAATCGGCATTCCGAAGAAGGATATCGAGCGCATTTTCGAACGCTTTTACCGGGTCGACAAAGCCCGCTCCCGGGGGATGGGCGGAACCGGGTTGGGCCTGTCCATTGCCCGGGAAATTATCCGCGCCCACGGCGGCACGATCCAGCTCGAATCCGAGGTCGGCATCGGGACGAAAGTTACCGTAACTTTGCCGGTGACGCAGGAAGGAAGTGAGCACGCGTGATCGAGAACGCGAAAACCGCGCTGTTGGCGTTTCTTGTCGTCCTCAGCCTCGTGCAGAGCTATTTCCTGATGTATAGCACGCCCGGCATGGAAACCAAGATCGGTACCGAACAGGATTATGTCAAGATGGAGCCGCTCGGACCGGAGGAAAAGGTTGAAAACCTGCTGTTTCCCGAGCAGCTGGTGCTCCACATGGGCGAGGACCGGCATACGGTCTTCTACCCGCAGGACACCTTCTACCAGATCGTGCTGACCAAATTGCAAAGCCGCGAATTCAAAGGCTTCCAGCGCGATGCCGTCCAGACGACGGATTGGGACCTGGTGCGCAAGGAGGACTTGGGCGTCGAGGTGCGCTTCGGCCGCCCCGTGCCGTTCGAGCTGCTGCAGCGGGTATTCAAAATTGACGGCGACTTTCTCTTCTCGGGCGATTCCATTACCCGCATCTGGATATTCGCGCGGAAGGACCGGGATGAAGTGCGCACGTTCTTCTTCAGCTCCGACGGCCGCAGCGTGTACGAATCGCAGCGCGCCGATCTGACGGTTCAGGACGTGCAGCAGTATACGGGCTTCGGCCAATATTGGACGCCGTTTCAATATTGGAACGGCATCTACGTGCCCGTTCAGGCCAAAAGCTACCCCATCCTGAAGGCGGCTTACAGCCGGTTTACGCCGGATCAGATGCAGCGCAACCTGTTTTTGGACCCGACTACGACGCGCACGATCCAGGACCGCCAGGACGGCACGCAAATTTACACCGACGGCAAGCGCGGCCTCAAGGTGGAGCAGGCGGGCGGGTGGCTGACGTACACCGACCCGGTCGCTCCGACCGACAGCGAGAACAACCTGACGGACAATATCGCGAGCGCGGTTCAATTTGTGAACCAGCACGGCGGCTGGAACGGCATGCACCGGCTGGTGCGGACGGAAGCGACCGCAGGCGCGAACGCGGTCTGGTTCCAGCAGTATTACAACGGTCTGCCGATTCAATCGGACGAGCGGTTTCGCTTCGGCTATATGCAGCTTTCGATTCAGCAGGGCGTCGTGTCCTCGTACGAGCGGTCGCTGATCACGCTGGATATGGAGCCGACGAAGACGGGACAGCGCAAGCTGCCGGCGGCAGACGCGCTGAAGCGGCTGATCCGGGAGACGGCAAGCGGCGGCGTCGTCGAAACGATCTATCCGGCGTACCGGCCGAAGCTGGAGGACAAGTCGGTCCTGCTGACTCCGGTATGGGCGATCCGGCTGACGACGGGGGAAGTTCGCACGTTCGGTTAACACAAGGCTTGCAAAAGTCAAAGGAGGGGCGAGATGGACTGGGGACGCACGAAAAGCGTGTTGATTCTGGCTTTTTTGCTGCTTAACATGCTGCTCGGGTATCAGCTGTGGCTGAATTGGCAGGAGCGGATCGATTCGGCTGTCGACTGGACCTCGCTGCCTCCCGAGACGCAGCAGGTAATGCAGGAAAAATCGATCAAAGTGGAAGCCCAGATCCCGACCGAAACGCCGGCGATGCAGGAAATTACCTATAAGCTGGAACGGGAGGGCAGCGGCAACGTCATCCCGATCGATCCGCCGCGGGATTCAAGGATTGTGTTCGTCGAGCAGGAGCTGAAGCAGGAGTTGGGCGGGATTATTCCCGATCTGGACAAATATCGCTACGACAACTGGGCGAGCCGGGAAGGCGTGTTCGTGTTGGACCGGACGGAGGGAGGACGGCCGATCTTCGACGTGCAGCTCGAACTGCATTACAGCAACCAGAAAATCAACGGCTACACGCAGGATATCATCTCCATTTTGCCGTCGGAAGGCGGTTCCGCCCAAAAGGTGCTGCCGGCGGCGAAAGTCGTCAAAAACCTGATCGAGAACTATTTGCCCGCCGGATCGATCATTAAAGAAATCCAGCTCGGCTACCACGGCCAAACGATTTTCGATTCGGAAACGCAGGTGGCCGCCCCTTCGTGGAGGGTTTTGCTAGAAGACGGTGAAGTTTACTATGTGCACGCGATCAGCAGCGAAGTGGTAACCGACAAATCGGACGCCGCCAAAAGCCAGGGAGCGGACGGCGGCGGTTCCTGACGTTCCGCCTTTACGGACTTTCGTTCGGCGTGCGGTTGTCATCAGCGAAAACGGCTTTCCCCGCGCCGCCGTTTTCGGGCTTCATAGGCAGCGGGATTGGGAGAGAGAGGAATTTCAACATGGGATTGCGATTTAGCGTATTGTGCAGCGGCTCGACCGGCAACGCCACCATCGTCTCCTCGGACGCGGCAACGGTGCTGGTCGATGTCGGCCTGAGCGCAAAAAAAGTGGAAGAACTCATGAAGGAACGGGATCTGACCGGCGCCGATCTGGACGCGATCCTCGTGACGCACGAGCATTCCGACCATATTAGGGGACTTGGAGCGTTGGCGCGCAAGTTCCGGCTTCCGGTGTATGCGAACGAGAAGACGTGGGCGGCGATGTACAAAAGCATCGGCGAATTGCCTGACGACCAGCGGCATATCCTGCCCACGGGGAGCGCGATGGAGCTTTACGATTTGCGGATCGAATCGTACGCCATTTCGCACGACGCGGCGGAACCGGTCGGCTATTGCTTCCAGTCCTCCGGGCGCAAGCTGAGTCTGGCTACAGACCTCGGGTATGTCAGCGACAAGGTGATGCAGCAGCTGAAGCAATCGGATGTGCTGGTGCTGGAAGCGAATCACGACATCAATATGCTGCGGATGGGGCGTTATCCGTGGAATATCAAACGCCGGATTCTCGGCGACAGCGGCCATCTGTCCAACGATGCGGCCGGCGAGGCGTTGTGCCGCCTGCTCGATTCGGGCGATCTCCGCCGGGTGTATCTCGCCCACCTGAGCCAGGAGCACAACCTGATGGACTTGGCGAAACTGACGGTGAATACCATTTTAGAAGACAACGGATTTTTCTATCAAAAACACGAGTTTGCGCTGTGCGAGACGTATGCGGATCGCCCGACGCCCTGGGACGAGGTGTAGCCTTGAAGCGGGCTCGGCACAATTGGATTTATTTCCTTTCTTTACATAGCCAATACAGGATCAGGCGCTCTTGCTTCGCGCCTTCAATTGGATTAGTATTTTAGACAAATCGCTGATCGATAGAGGGGAATCGATTGAACGTTTCCCGTTTACGGCATAGGGAGCAGCACTCCCCAAAGGAAGGTGCATCGCATGAGCTTCTTTGACGATGATTTTTTTTCCACCCGCGTAAGGCGCAGAGTCCGCAACTGGCATCGGGGATGGCAAGGGTCATCGCGAAGCGGCGGCTACCGGCAAGGGTCGATGTTTCGCGTTGCGCTGATTTCATCGTTCGTCAGCTCGCTTGTGGTGGCCCTTCTGTTTACGTTTATCATGCGGGAGGGAGAGCCGAAAAGTCTGCCGGCCGCCTATAGCGGCCCGCCGATCGTCGAAACGTCGGAGCGGATCATCAACGCCGCGGCCAAGGTCCGTCCCGCCGTCGTCAGCATCATCAACCGGACGGAGAAGCCGAAACCGGACGAAGAAGACCATCATGCGATGACGAACGCAAGTCTCGGTTCCGGCGTCATCTACGAGAAGAAGGGCGGCAAAGCCCGGATCATTACGAACGCGCACGTCATCCAGGGTTCAAAGCACGTGCAGATTATGCTGCTGAGCGGCGAGAAGAAGGAGGCGTCCATCGTCGGCAAGGACACGATCACCGATCTGGCCGTGCTCGAGGTGGACGGCAAGGGCATCGACGCGGTGGCCGAGATCGGCGATTCGACGAAGCTGAGGGAAGGGGAAACGGTGATCGCCATCGGCAACCCGCTCGGCTTTAGCGATTCGCTGACAGACGGCATCGTCTCCAACCTGAACCGGGTGATTCCGGTGTCGCTCAATCAGGACGGCGTGTACGACTGGGAAGAAGAGGTCATTCAAATCTCCGCGCCGATCAATCCCGGCAACAGCGGGGGCGCGCTCGTCAATCTGGACGGGGAACTGGTCGGCATCAACAGCATGAAGGTGGCGGACATGGGGGTCGAAGGGATCGGGTTCGCGCTGCCGATCCATGACGTCATGCCGGTCGTTCGGGAGCTGGAGGAGCACGGGAAAGTGCGGCGTCCCTATCTCGGCGTTTATTCGATGGATTTGTCGGTATACCTTGATTACAACGCGGAGGATGACGATCCGTTCGGCGAGGAATCCGGGGATTCCGAAGAATCGGCCAAAGCGGGCGAAGACGAAGATGCGCCGCCGCTTATCGTGCCCGATGGCGTGAAGAAAGGCGTAGTCGTGCTGGAAGCGGTCGGGCCGGCGAAGAAGGCGGGCCTTAAGCTGAACGACTTGATCGTAAGGCTCGACGACACCGATATCGGCAGCACGATGGAGCTGCGCAAATATTTATATAATCACAAGAAAATCGGGGAAACGCTGACGGTAACGTACTATCGCGACGGCAAGAAGCAAGAGGTCGGCGTCACGCTGACCGAGAAAGACGATGACATCGAGTAGGAAGGATTAGGCAGCATGTATTGTGTTTGCAAGGAGCATGTGGAGCTTGCGATCGACAAGTTCGTCGACGAATACGAGGATGCGCCGGACCTGGTCGATCTGAGAACGACGACGTTTTCCGCTTGGAAGCCGCCGGAGCGCTGCGAGTGGTGCGAGGAGCCGGCCGTCGTGCTGGTCGTGTAATGCGGTGAGAAAAGGCGCGCAAGCGCATACGCATCGAGAGAACCTTCGATCTTGCGGGATCGGGGGTTTTTTGCGTTTTCGGCTCCTGCTCATTGAGTCATAATCAGGGCCGTTGTCGGACGTTTTGACCTAAGCCGGCGATTTCTTCTTCTAAACAAAAAATGTGCCAAATGGAAAAAAACCAATTGACAGCACTTCCACGCGATGGTAAAGTGTCAAATAGATTTCAATTTCAGAAAGGGGTGCGTTCGATGCTTAACCATATGGGTGTTCCAACGGCAGGCCGCCGCCGGTATGACGTCGAACGTAATCCATTCGCGCACGATTGATCCGGATAACAGTCGGGCGCATGGTTACGTTCTCGTAATCGTGCGCCCTTTTTGCATCGACAAGATCGAACAAATGTTCGAGTGGTTTTGTCGGAAGAGGGCGTATCGCTTACGAGCGGTACGTTTTTTTGTTTCTCCGTTAAGGCGGATGCACTCTGGACCGACCGGCGCGGCCGTTCGGCAAAAAAGGCAAGGCAAGAAAGAGAGGCGAGGAGAATAGATGTTTACGGTATTGCGAAAGTTGGGATGGTTTTTCCGTCTGCATTGGCGCCGGTATTTGGTGGCCGTCGTTCTGCTGACGCTGGCCGGCGTCATCGACGTCATTCCGCCCAAGATGCTGGGCTCGATCATTGACGGCATCCATCAGGGCACGATCGGGCAGGCGCGGTTTTACGAGACGCTGCTTCTGCTGGCGGGCTTGACGGCGCTCGGCTACGTCATCAATTACATCTGGATGCGCAAGCTTTTCGGCGGGGCGTTCCTGCTGGAGAGGCTGCTGCGCAAGCGGCTCATGCGCCATTTTCTGAAAATGACGCCGACCTTCTACGAGCGGAACCGGACGGGAGACTTGATGGCCCGCGCGACCAACGACCTGTGGGCGATTTCGAACACCGCGGGCTTCGGCATTTTGACCTTGATCGATTCGACGCTGTTCATGCTGACGGTTCTGTTCATGATGGCGGTGCTGATCAGCTGGAAGCTGACGCTGGCGGCGCTGCTGCCGCTGCCGCTCTTGGCGGTGCTCATGCAGACGTTCGGCAAAAAGATTCACGAGCGCTTTACGCGCGCCCAGAACGCGTTCGGCGAACTGAACGACCAGGTGCTGGAATCGGTGTCCGGCGTACGCGTGATCCGGGCGTATGTGCAGGAGGAAGCGGACCGGGAGAGGTTCCATGCGAAAACAAGCGAGGTGCTCGCCAAAAACATCGAGGTCGCGAAGATCGACGCGCTGTTCGAGCCGACGAACAAAATTCTGGTCAATCTGAGTTATCTGATCGGTCTGTGCTATGGTGGGTACCTGGTGTTCCGCAACGAGATTACGCTTGGCGAGCTGGTGTCCTTCAACGTCTTTCTCGGCATGCTGATCTGGCCGATGTTTGCGATCGGGGAGCTGATCAACGTCATGCAGCGGGGCAACGCTTCGCTCGACCGGGTGAACGAGACGCTCGGATACCGGCCGGACGTGGAGGACGGAGAGCGTCTGGTCGAGCTGGAGAAGCCCGGGGCGATCGCGTTCCGCGGCGTTTCTTTCCGTTATCCCAGCTCCGCCGTCGACAATCTGGTCGACGTCTCGCTCACGTTGGAACGGGGAAAGACGCTGGGCATCGTAGGGCGCACCGGAAGCGGGAAGACGACGCTGCTGAAGCAGCTTCTGCGCGAATACCCGCTTGGCCGCGGCGAAATCTCGGTTTCGGGCGTGCCGCTCGAACAGATCGCCATCGACAGGCTGATCGGCTGGATCGGCTACGTTCCGCAGCAGCCGATTCTGTTCTCGCGTTCGATTCGCGAAAATATTTTGTTCGGCCGCGACAACGCGACGGAGGAGGAACTGAAACGTGCGCTGGAGCGCGCTTCGTTTGCCAAGGACATCGCGTTTTTGCCGGATGGGCTGGAGACGCTGGTCGGCGAGAAGGGCGTGGCGCTGTCCGGCGGGCAGAAGCAGCGGGTCAGCATCGCGCGGGCGCTTATCGCCAATCCGGAAATTCTGATTTTGGACGACGCGCTGTCCGCGGTCGACGCGAAGACGGAAGCCGAAATCATCGACGGCATCCGCAAGGAACGGGCGGGCAAGACGACGCTCATTGCGACGCACCGGCTGTCGGCGGTTCAGCATGCGGACTGGATCATCGTGCTCGACGAAGGACGGATCGTGGAAGAAGGGACGCACGAGGAGCTGCTGCGGCGCGGCGGCTGGTACAGGGAGCAGTACGATCGCCAGCAGCTGGAGGCGTTTGTCGAGGCGTCATAAAGCACGAGCGTTCAGGGGGACGTCACAGACGTCCAAATCGGGAGTGAACGAAAGGCAGGAGCGTCATTGAAATTTCTGAAACACCGAAGTCGAAACGCCAACAACCAAGGAAGGTGAATGGTTTATGGGGAGTACGGGCAAACGGTTATTCCGCTACGCCCTGCTGTACAAAAAGCCGATCGCCGCGGCGCTCGGGCTGCTGATGCTGGCGGTTTGCGTGGAGCTGGCCGGTCCGTTCATCGCGAAGCGGATGATCGACAACAACATTTTGGGCATTGAAAAGAAATGGCACGAGGTCTTATCCGACGGCAAATATACCGTAACGTACAACGGAAAGCGGTACAAACGAGAGGACCATTTTGCCGATGGCGAGACCAGGGGCGAAACCGCCCGGGTGCTGCAGGTTGAACGAAAATATTATTTTCTCGAAGGCGATCTTGCGTTTGACGGCAAGCGCGAGGCGGCAGACGGCAAGGTGACGGTTACCGCAAGTGACGGGCAAACGGCGACCTACCCGGTGACGGAGCTTTCCGTGTCCGAGCTGTACCGGTTTTACAAGCCGGAAATTCCGGGCTTGCTCGCGATGGCGGCCGCTTACTTCGGCCTTCTGGTGCTGGCGGCCGGCTTCACCTACGGCCAGCGCCTGCTGCTGCAGAAGTCGGCCAACCGCATCGTGCAGCGGATGCGGGAGGACGTGTTCGCGCATACGCAGCGTCTGCCGGTGCAGTATTTCGACAACTTGCCGGCGGGCAAGGTCGTCTCGCGCATCACGAACGACACGGAGGCGGTGCGGGAACTGTTCGTGGCGGTGCTGGCGAACTTTTTCTCCGGCGTCGTGTACATGGCCGCTATCTACGGCGCGCTGTTCCTGCTGGAGCCGAGGCTTGCGCTGATCTCGCTTCCGCTCGTTCCCATACTCCTTGTGTGGATCGTCGTGTACCGCAAATTCGCCGCGCGTTATAACCAGGTTATCCGCAACAAGCTGAGCGACATCAATGCGATGATCAACGAATCGATTCAAGGAATGCCGATCATCCAGGCGTTCCGCCGCAGAGAGAAAACGATGCAGGAATTCGAGGAGCTCAACCGGGAGTTCTTCACGTACCAGAACAAGCTGCTGAACCTGAACTCGCTCACTTCGCACAACTTGGTGAATGTCGTGCGCAATGTGCTGTTTATCGCGGTCGTCTGGCTGTTCTGGGGCGATTGGCTCGGCTCGATCGTGACGGTCGGCGTCTTGTACGCGTTTATCGATTATATGAACCGGATGTTCCAGCCGATCGTCGGCATCGTCAACCAGCTTGCCAATCTGGAGACGGCGCGCGTGTCGGCGGAGCGGGTATTCCGGCTGCTGGACGAACCGGGCGTCGACGTGGCCACGGGGGAAATGGAACGCTACAAAGGGGAGGTGCGGTTCGAGAACGTCACCTTCGCCTACAAGAATGACGATTACGTGCTGAAAAACATCTCGTTCGAAGCCAAGCAAGGCGAAACGGTGGCGCTGGTCGGCCATACCGGCTCGGGGAAAAGCTCGATTCTGAACCTTCTGTTCCGGTTCTACGACATCGAGCACGGCAGCATCAAGGTGGACGGCGTCGACGTGCGGGACATTCCGAAGCAGCTGCTTCGCCAGCATATGGGCATCGTACTGCAGGACCCATACCTGTTCACCGGCACGATCGCTTCGAACGTCAGCCTGAACAATCCGAAGATCAGCCGGGAAAAGGTCGTTCAGGCGCTCAAGGACGTCGGCGCGTACGACATGTTCATGAGCCTGCCCGGCGGTATCGACGAGCCGGTGCTGGAGAAGGGCAGCACGCTGTCGGCCGGCCAGCGGCAGTTGATCTCGTTCGCCAGGGCGCTTGCTTACGATCCGGCGATTCTGATCCTGGACGAAGCGACGGCGAGCATCGATACCGAGACGGAAGCGATCATCCAGCAGGCGCTCGATGTGGTGAAGAAGGGGCGGACGACGTTCGTCATCGCCCACCGGCTGTCGACGATCCGCCAAGCGGACCAAATCCTCGTGCTCGACCACGGGGAAATCGTGGAGCGGGGCAACCACGAGTCGTTGATGGAGCTCGGGGGCAAATATTACGCAATGTACCAGCTGCAGCAAGGCGCTTCGGCTTCGGTCGTGAGCGCTTGATGCGCGACCGAGGACACGAGCGCTGCGTGTTCCGGACGTACCCGCACCGGTCCGGCGCTCGCGGGCGGACCGCAGGCGCAGGCGCGGGCACGGGCGGGCGCCCGCCTGGGCCGCGGGGGCAAGGCGGCCGGAGAGCAATGGGCGCACAAACCGCGGGAATGCGCGCGGGGCAACAGGCCGAGCGGACCGGCGGGCAAGGCGGGCTTGCGCACCGGTGGAGCGCGCGGCCGAAAAAAACAAACGGCTGTCCCTAAAGAGTCTTTACAGGCTCTTTGCGGACAGCCGTTTTATTGGGGCCGGAAGAGAACCGGACATAGAGGCAAGCGAAACTCAGCGATGGACGCCGCAACCGCCGCGCTGCCGCCGGATCGATAGGCGCTATAGGTCCGGATTCAAGGTTTTGCCGGCGCCGGGTTGATTACAGCGGCCTGATTTACGGATTGCTGCGTGTGTTTTCGATAAGCGGGACGCGTTGATGAATCGGGAATCGAAGTTTGCGCGCCCGGCGGAGCGGGGAGTTGTGGTCCGACGCCCGATAGACTACAATTTAGTTAGTATCTTTCTAACGGAAAGAAAAGGAGGGGTTCACGTGATTCAGGTTTATCCGGAGAAAACGCGCTATAAGGTGGATTTGGGCTGGCTGAAAAGCCGGCCGAGCTTTCAGTTCGGGGAATATGTCGATCCGGACAACAGCGCCTTCGGCGTGATGCGCGTGTGCAATGACGATTACATCGCCCCGGGCCGCGGCTTCGGCGCGCATCCGCACAGCGACATGGAGATCGTCACCATCATTTTGTCGGGGCAAATCCGCCATGAGGACAATCTCGGCAATATCGAGATCGCCTCGGCGGGTGAAGTGCAGCGGATTACGGCGGGCAGCGGCGTCATTCATGCGGAATACAATCCTTCCGATACCGAAGGGCTTCATCTGCTTCAGCTCTGGTTCATGCCGCGGGAGCGCGGGCTGCCGCCTTCGTACGAGACGGCCCGGTACGATCGGGCGAAGCTGGTCAATGCGCTGCTGCCGGTCGCGGCCGCCGTTCCTTCGGAGGGCGTCGTCAAGGTCGAACAGGACATGACGATTTATTTGAGCCGGCTGGAGTCGGGGCGGGAGCTTGCGTTCCGGCAGGAGGCCGGGCGGCGGGTGTTCCTGTTCGTGATCGAAGGAAGCCTGACGGTCAACGGGGTGACACTGGGCGCCCTCGATGAGGCGCGGATTACGGACGAGCCGGAGCTTGCGCTTAAGGCAGGCGGGGAGCAGGCTTTTTTCATGCTGATCGATCTGCCGTAAGGCCGGAGAGGAGAGGAAAGCGCCCGGTCAGGCGGCAACCCGGAAGGGGCGATGAAGCGCGGTCCGGTGATTTCGTTATAACGAGAGGAGGGGTTGGACATGAAGGAGACGTTTGTCGTTAAGCACGCCGTAGGCGGCAAAATCTTTATCGACACGGGCAAGCGGGCGGTCCCTTACAAGCTCGAGGAAAAGGCGGACGGCGGCTACCGGTTTACGGTTTCGACGCCCCGCGGTCCGGAAATCGAGGAGCTGTTGAAGCTTGCGCACGAGCTGAATGTGTTCGTGTTCCGCGACTGTTCGGAGGAGAACGAGCCGACCGTAAAGACCTGGTTCTATGTTAACGAAGGGCCGGTTGCGTACGACGATGAAAAGCAGGAGCTGACCATCGAAGCCCAATCCAAGATCGAATACGTGCCCGACCGGTATTTGAGCTGATCCGGCAACCGAATTTCGATTGCAAAGCCTGCGGCGGTGCGGGCGCGGTTTGGGCTTGCTGAAATTTCAAGACCGCCCCGCGGTTATGGTAAAATGCAAAGGCTAGACATCGATATCGTTCGGAGGGAACCATATATGCCGGGAAACGGAAAAAACCGCAGCGACGTCCGGCCGGGGCTGGAAGTGGACATCGTGCTTAAGCAGGACCAGCGAACGGGCAAGACGACGCGCGGCATCGTCAAGGAGCTGCTGACCAAATCCGCGTTTCATCCGCACGGAATCAAGGTCAAGCTGACGGACGGCCAGGTGGGTCGGGTGCAAAATATCGTGGCGGAGCCGAAACAGGAGCCGTCGCTTCCGGGATCTTGAGCTTGGGAAGAGGGGCGAGGCTTCATTCGTTCCAACCTCGGTCCGCACTTCTTCGGCGCACGGCGATCAATCCTGGGCGCGCATGAACTCGTCGAGATCGCGGTCCGCCTTGGACTGGTTGCATTCGTTGCAGGCGCAGACGCAGTTGGCCGGAGTCGTATGGCCGCCTTTGGCGCGAGGGAGCAAATGGTCGATCGTATCGCCATATTGTCCGCAGTAACGGCACGTGTAGTTGTCCCGCATCAGAATGAGGCGGCGAAACTCCTTATTGCTGTAAAGGCGCCGGATCGTATGGCGGCCCGCGACGACGGCGGCGCCTTCCCGCACGAGGGTAACCGCCAAATCCGGCTCGATCTCCTGATACCAGCGGCGGCCGTTATCGCTCTTGCCGAGCATGCGAATGAAGCCCTGTCTTGTCGGTCTCAGACCGGACGGATCGCGGGGATCGGTTTTCGCTCTATTCGGCTTTGGCTTAGCCTGTATCGGGTCTGACGCGGCCCGCGCCGCGGGAGGCTGCGGGCCTCTGCGCCGCTTCGGCTTATCCGCCTCCGTCTCGGCAACGGTCCCGCCGGCCGGGGCTTCGAGCTTGCGCGCTTTCTGCCGGCATGACCGGCACGTGCCTCTGCGCCTTTTGCGTCCCGCTCTTCTGCCGCTCCTGGCGGGAAACTCCGCAAGCGGCTTGAACGTGCGGCATTGCCGGCACATTTTGCCCGCCGCTTCCGGCTCCTGTTGATGCGTATCGTTGATCATACCCCGAGTATAGCATACCTTCGCTCCAATGAAGAACCGCTGCAAGTCCAATTCTTCGTCAATCCGCTCGTTCCGTCCGGACTTCAATTCCCCCTTGTATACTCCGCTTTATCATCAGTCCTGAAACTAGATAAGAGGCGATACCCGGGACTCCTGCCGCTACGAATTCCCGGCTTAAGGTCGATAGGGACAGTACGCTGATTACGCCAACGGTAATAATAACGGCTTCCAAATCCGCAATTGGCCGCCGTCATCAAATGTACCGCCGGATTTAACAATATTTATATAATATATATCGATAAAAATTTATTGTAAAACGATAAACCTCGTGTTAAATTTGAGTGGACGATAAATACGCGAGGTGCTTTTTATGAAACGTGAACAAGGTTCGACGATTTTCTTAAAGGGTGTTGTTTTCCTTATGGGAATTGCGGTACTTGCTTTGTGCATATTTGGGCTGCCCGGGATAGCCAATGAAGCAGCGGAACATTATCCGGAGTTGGTTTATTTGCCCGTTCTAATAGTTGTGTATGCAGCGGCGATACCGTTTTTCTTTGCTCTGCATCAGACTTTAAAACTTTTAAACTATATCGACAAGAACAAGGCTTTCTCGGACTCATCTGTCAAGGCTTTAAAAAATATAAAAAACTGTGCCATCACAATCAGTATCTTGTATGTGGCCGTCATGCCACTCTTATATCTCATGGCGCAGGAAGACGACGCCCCGGGGATCGTAGCACTCGGATTGGTCTTTATTTTTGCTTCGATTGTGATTGCAGTCTTTGCTGCTGTTCTTCAAAAGCTATTAAAAAATGCCATAGATATAAAATCAGAAAATGATTTAACGATCTGAGGTGAATAACATGGCCTTGATAATCCATATTGATGTGATGCTAGCTAAAAGGAAAATGAGTGTCACAGAACTTGCGGAGAAGGTTGGAATCACGATGGCTAATCTCTCCATATTGAAAAACGGAAAGGCAAAAGCGATCAGATTTTCAACTTTAGAGGCGATTTGTAAGGCTTTAGATTGTCAGCCCGGAGATATTTTAGAATACAGAAGCGACGAAGACACTTAAGGATCGAATGGATAAAAGGGGGGACGTGTATGGAAAAACGCTTATGGCATGCTCTGCAGCAGTTGGTACGCTTCGGTTGGCAGCAAGCTTTGTCCTGTATATTTCCCGTGGTCATCTTTGCTTCGCTGGCTCTGACGCAGCTCATCCCCCTTCCCTGGCTGCACCGTTACGACTGGCTGCTGATCATCTGCCTGGCCATGCAGGTATGGATGGTACGCTCAGGACTTGAATCCCGCGACGAACTGAAGGTGATCACCGTCTTCCACCTGATCGGCTTGGCTCTGGAAATGTTCAAGGTTCACATGGGATCCTGGTCGTACCCGGAAGAAGGCTGGACGAAGGTTAACGGCGTCCCCCTCTACAGCGGATTTATGTATGCCAGCGTGGCCAGCTACCTGTGCCAGGCCTGGCGGCGCCTGAAGGTCGAGCTTGTTCGTTGGCCTCCACTCTGGCTGGTCACCCCGCTTGCCGCTTCCATCTACCTGAATTTCTTCACCCACCATTATTGGATCGACATTCGCTGGTGGCTGTCGGCCTTGGTGCTGATCGTATTTTGGCGAACATGGGTTACTTATGAGGTCGGTCGTCATCGCTACCGGATGCCGCTAGCCCTCTCCTTCGTGCTGATCGGCTTTTTTATTTGGATTGCGGAGAATATCGCCACCTTCTTTAGCGCGTGGAGATACCCGAATCAATCCGACACCTGGCGTCTCGTCCATGTCGGTAAGATCAGCTCCTGGCTTCTGCTCGTCATCGTCAGCTTTCTGATCGTCGCCGCGTTGAAGCAAGTCAAGGAGCAGCGAGCTGCGGTTGGAAAGGATAGCCGCACCTCCCCGCTTAACCAAGCCCCCTAGGGCTCTCCGTAGTTTCACTACAAAAAAATTCGCCCTACGCGGTGGCACCAGCAAAAGCGAAATGCGTTCGCTAACAAATGATGTTGCATCAGAGCTTCTTCAATTGGTCGATCATTTCCTGAGGCTCCAACCGCTTCATGAAGTCCGGGTTGACGTGAGCAAATCGAATAATTCCTTCCCTGTCGATCATGTACGCCGCCGGAACCGGCAGTATCCAGCGGTCGGTTTTATTGAACCCGGCGAGATCCCGCTTAAGTATTTTTTGGAAGGTATTCTGAAGATAATCAGGCAGTTCAAACAAAATGTTGTATCTGTCGGCGACAAAGCCGTTCGGAAAAAAGAACCTTCGATCCAAAGACGGATCAAAGGTTCTGTGCTCCATTGGGCTTGCCTTAACTATAGACGACTTCTTTTTCGATCAGACCAAGCGTTTGCGCGGTTGACGTTTGGATTTCTTGGAAAAGATCCGGATTTTTCGCCAGCGACACGCCATACGTAGGAATCATTTCTTTTATTTTCGGTTCCCACTCTTTCATGCGGTGCGGGAAGCATTTTTCCAATACCTCAAGCATAACGTGAACGGCAGTCGAAGCGCCCGGAGAAGCGCCGAGCAGCGCAGCGATCGAGCCGTCGGCGGCGCTGATCACTTCCGTACCGAATTGAAGCGTGCCTTTGCCGCCGGTCTCCGTATCTTTGATCACCTGCACGCGTTGGCCCGCCACCACGATACTCCAATCCTCGCTTCTGGCGTTCGGAACAAACTCGCGCAATTCTTCCATGCGCTTTTCATTCGACAACAGCACTTGCTGGATCAGGTATTTTGTCAATTTCATCTCTTTTACGCCGGCCGCCAGCATCGTGAGGATATTGTCCGGTTTTACGGAACGGATCAAGTCGAGATTGGAGCCCGTTTTTAGGAACTTCGGCGAAAAACCGGCAAACGGTCCGAACAGCAACGTTTTTTTGTTGTCGATGTATCTTGTGTCAAGATGCGGAACGGACATGGGAGGCGCGCCGACCTTGGCCTTGCCGTAGACTTTTGCATGATGCTTCGCGACAACCTCCGGATTGTTGCATACCATAAACAGTCCGCTAACCGGGAATCCGCCGATATGTTTCGACTCCGGAATCCCGGTTTTTTGCAATAAAGGCAGACTCCCGCCGCCGCCGCCGATAAAGACGAATTTGGCCGTATGGTATTCGATTTTGCCGCTTTCGAGATCGCGCACTTTCACTTCCCATGAGCCGTCGCGGGCGCGCTTAATATCCTTAACATGATGCTTGTAGCGGATCTCGACGTTTTGACCCTTTAAGTGGTCGAACAACATGCGGGTTAAAGCGCCGAAGTTGACATCCGTTCCCGAGTCGATTCGGGTTGCCGCGATCGGTTCGTTCGAGGTGCGGCCTTCCATGATCAGCGGAATCCATTCCTTCAGTTTTTCAGGGTCGTCGGAAAATTCCATTCCTTGAAACAGGGGATTGGTTGACAAGGCTTCATAGCGCTTTTTCAAAAAGGCGACGTTTTTTTCCCCTTGCACGAAACTCATATGAGGAATGGGCATGATAAAGTCCTGCGGGTTGCGAAGCAGATTGCTGTTTACAAGATAAGACCAGAACTGTCTGGAAAGCTGAAATTGTTCATTAATTTTGATTGCTTTGCTAATATCGACGGATCCGTCGGATTTTTCGGGTGTATAGTTAAGCTCGCACAGAGCGGAATGGCCCGTACCTGCGTTGTTCCATTCGTTGGAGCTTTCTTCTCCCGCGTTCGCAAGTTTCTCAAACACTTTGATTTCCCATTCGGGCGCCAACTCTTTCAGCAAGGATCCCAGAGTCGCGCTCATGATGCCGGCACCGATTAAGATCACGTCTGTTTTGTTCTGTATGTTGCTCATGACAACCTTCCTTATCCTTATATTTACAAAAAGGAGTAGGCGCTCCTGCTTAGATGTCGATAAGCAAGGCGCCACCTTTGAACACACTTTTTCTGTCTCCATTCTAATCTTATTATAGTCTATTATAAGTATGGATAGATTAAAATATCTACTATTTATATAAACTATTTGGGCCTGGTAAAAATTGAGGGTTTCGTCGGGACGAACACGTTCGGACCGATTAAACCGTGATCGTGATGGATCCGCACCGGATGACCCAAGTCTTTTTAAACTTGCTGATCAATGCCGTCCGCTACACCCCTTCCGGCGGAGAAATCACCGTAACGGCCGAGAGGGTGGAAGCGGGGAACGGAAAACCCGCGCGCATGCGGGTGACGATTGCCGACACGGGACCGGGCATTGAACCCGAGCATCTCCCGTTTATCTTCGACCGGTTCTATCGGACGGAAGCGGCGCGCACGCGAAACAGCGGCGGAATGGGCCTCGGCCTTGCCATTGCGAAGCAGTTCGTGCTTGCTCATAGCGGCTCCATTGAAGCGGCGAGCAGCCCGGGGCGGGGGACGGCCTTCATCGTTGAATTGCCTGCGGAATAGCCGGGGTTGGAAACCGCAAGTTTTGTGCTTGTTCTCCATGTGGATATGCCGTTACCCTTGTCTATCGTTTACATATGGTAACGTGAGGCAGTATAGATCCACGGCAAAGGGAGCGATGTCATGGAAGCCGGCCCCAAACACGCGATCACCAAACAGGGAGTTTCCATTATTACCTGCACGAATCGCCAAAACTACTTGCGAAATCTGTTTGCCAATTACGCCAGACAGCGCCATCCGAAAAAAGAGCTCATCATCGTTGTCAACCACGATAAAATCCCTCTTGCGCCTTACCGGCGTTTGGCCCAAAAACATCAAAACGTGCGCGTTTTCCGCGTTCCGGAGGACCGCTCGCTCGGCGCGTGTCTAAACTACGCGGTCGGGAAAACGAAATACGGCTACATCGCCAAGTTCGACGACGACGATTATTACGCGCCCTATTATTTGACCGACAGCCTTCTGGCGTTTCGAAGAACCAATGCCGATATCATAGGAAAGCGGGCGCATTATATGTATCTTCGCGGCTCCAAGACGCTTATTCTTCGTTTTCCGCACGATGAGAATCGGCCCGTAACCGAAATTCCGGGCGCCACGCTTGTCATTAAGCGGAAAGTATTGGACCAAGTCCGGTTTCCGGATCGAAGCGTCGGGGAAGACGATGTTTTTTGCAGAAGAAGCAAGAGGAAAGGGTACAGCGTTTATTCCGCAGGAAGACATAATTTTGTCGCCATACGCCGGAAAAACTCATCCAACCATACCTGGATCATCAGCGACAAGGAACTGATCGCCCGCCATAAGAAAATCCCGAACGTCAAGCATTACAAGAGATTCGTGCAACGAAAACCGAAAGGCGCTTCATGATGGCGGGTCCGGATCTGTTCCAACCTCAGAATGCCGTTTCCATCATTACTTGTACCAAACGCCGGCACTGTTTGGACACGCTGTTTCAAAACTATGGCAGACAGAATTATAGAAACAAAGAGCTGATCGTCATCTTAAACCATAACAATCTGAAGGCAAGCGAGTATATAAAGGCGGCCAAGCCGTATAAGAACGTGAGGATATACCGCTTGCCGGAGCACGTGTCGCTGGGCAAATGCCTGAATTATGGAGTGAAAATGGCCAGATACGGCCTCATTGCCAAATTCGACGACGACGATTATTATGCCCCCAACTATTTAACCGAAAGCGTGCGCGCCCTGTTCAAGAAAAACGCCGATATTGCGGGGAAACGAGCCCACTATATGTATCTGAGCGATCAAAAAAAGCTTTTGCTCCGTTACCGCAATATGGCTAACCGGTATGCTTCCCTTGTTCAAGGCGCGACCCTTCTCGTCAAACGGAGCGTGTTCGACAAGGTCGGTTTTCCGGATCGAAACCGGGGGGAATGCGTGAAGTTTTGTTCCAACAGCCGGGCGAAAGGCTTTAAGATTTATTCTGGAAGCCCATACAACTTCCTTGCGATCCGCAGGAGGAACTCGAAAGGCCATACTTGGATTGTCAGCGATAACCATCTATTAACAAGAAACGTTAAAGTGCTGAAAGCGAAAAACATCACCCAATTTATAAGCACATTTCTGTCGAAATGATTCTTGGTTTTGATATAATCAAAGTAGATCCTTTATTTTTATCAGAGGAGAAAGTCGTTCAAATGGGCATCTCGTTCATTCGTTTGCGGTAATGTAAGGTGCAGACCATGTTGAGCCCTGCCGATTTTTTTTGGAGCGGCACGGGTTTATTTGGCTGCGCCTTTTTTCATTCACCGACTACGAATGAATTGGGGTGCTTTTTTGTGTCCGACAGCAAAAAGACGATACAGGCAAAGCTTATGTCCGAATGTGAAGGCATGTTCAGATGTCCGATCTGTTTCATGCCGATGAAGATGGACCAGCTGAGGAGTCTAATCTGTACGAACCGCCACTGTTTCGATGTATCCAGGCAAGGGTACCTAAATTTTCTAAACCGTTCCCCCAAAACGAAGTACGATAAACGCCTGTTCCAGGCCCGGCAGACGATGTGCCAAAACGGCTTTTTCGAGCCGTTGATCGAACGAATAAGCCGCAGGATCAAGCATGAATCCGGTACGAAAAAGCAACGCATTCGGATTCTGGACGCCGGGTGCGGGGAAGGATCGCTTTTATCCGGCATAAGGGAAAAGGTGAGCCCGCATACGGCAAACGGCCTTTTGAGCGTAGGCGTGGATATTTCCAAAGAGGGAATTCTGGCCGCCTCAAAAGCTTATTCGGATTCGATTTGGTGCATTGCGGATCTGGCGAAGTGTCCGTTTGCAAACCAACAATTCGATTTCATACTGAACATCTTGTCTCCATCCAACTATTCCGAATTTAACCGAATGCTTGCGAACGACGGAACCGTCATCAAGGTGATTCCGGAGAAAAACTATCTCAAAGAAGTAAGGGATGTTTTCTACGGGCACACCCCAAGACAGGAATATTCGAATGAAGGCACGGTGAAGCATTTCGCCGATCACTTTGACCTTCTGGACATGGAGCATGTTCGTTACCGCGTAGCGCTGGAGCGTACGCTTATCGGACACTTGGTCCGGATGACTCCCTTGTCTTGGGGAGCGACAGAGGAACGGCTGCAAAAGATGCTGGACATGGATTCGGCGGAGATTACCGTGGAGCTGACGATTTTGATCGGGAAAACATTCGCCTAATCCCCGTAGGCGGTTACTGTTGGCCGCCGCCCGCTTGCCCGTTGCTTCCGCAAAGGGCAGCCCGGCGGGCCGTTTCCGTCAGGCCCGCAACGGGTAGCGAGCCCGAAGCGAGGCGGTTGCGGCACGGACTTCGGCGGGAGGCGGCAGCTCCGCGTCGCAGGCGGAGAGGGGCGTACCCGCCGCGCTCTGCAGGCGGCCGATCGTCCGCTTGACCGCATCGGCGAAGGTGTGCGCCGCGTCCGGGCCGAGGCCCGCCAGCTCCTCGAGGCTGGCGGTGCTGCCGTCCGTCACCTGCGGGTAAGCGGACGGGTCCGCGCCTAAGGCGGCGCGCTCGTAGAACGCGCGCACAAGCCGCGTCCGGTCGGCCCCCCGGCCCGCCGCGACGACGAACGCCTGCACGGCATAGGCGCGCAGCTGCCGCCGCTGGGCGATGCCGCAGAATTTGCGCCCGGCGATGCTCAGATCGTAGTCGCCGGGGCAGTAGGCGCCGCGGATCTCGCCTTTGTCGACGGTGCAGCCGGTGAAGGCGAGAGCTTCGCGGATGAGGACGTACATCCGTTCGAAGTCGCGGCGGAACTGCGCGTCCGCCCCGTCTCCGTCTGCCTTCGGCAGGATGAGCGAGAGGTTGACGATACCGGGATCCAGCGGGACGGCCGCCCCGCCGGAATTGCGGACGGCGACTCGATAGCCTCGCGATTCGACCCAGCGGGCCGCGTCCGCGGCATGGGGCAGGCGGCTGTCGCGCTGGCCCATGATAAAGGCGCTCGGATGGCGCCACAGGTGGCAGAACGCCGTCCCGCTTGCGCCCGCCTGGCGGCAGAGCAGCTCGTCCAAGGCAAACGAATATAAAGGATCGGGCTCGGAGAGATCGTCCGTCCGATCGACAATCCGCATCGTACCGGGCCAGGATAACGTATCGTCGTTCATGCTTTGCGGCTCCTTCGCGCGAGGTTTTCTTTTTCCCAATGGAATCAGTATATAACAAGCCGCTTGCCGCCGCACTTCCGTTGAGCCGGGGGCGCTTCGGACTGCCGCTAACCGGGGGCGGGGAGAGATGTGTTAGAATAGGAGCAAGAGTGAAAGACCGACGCGGCGGTCGACATGAATCCGGAAAGGGACATGCCTTGTGAAAACGCTGGTTATCGCGGAAAAACCCGATATGGGGCGCAGCATTGCGGCGGTCATCGAGCCGAAGGCGGCGAACAGGCGCACGTATTTGGAGGGGGAGCGGTACATCATTACGTGGGCGATCGGCCACCTGGTCGGGCTGGCGGAGCCGGATCGTTACGACGACAAGTATAAAAAATGGAATTTCGACGATTTGCCGATTATTCCGGAAACGTTCAAGCTGCTGCCGAATCCCCGGACGAAGGATCAGCTGGCGGTCATCCGCGAGCTGGCTTCGCGCTGCGACTTGCTGGTGAACGCGTGCGACGCCGGGCGGGAAGGGCAGCTCATTTTCTCGCTGATCCGGCGGTATTTGCGGTTGAAGCAGCCGGTGCGGCGGCTGTGGATTTCGGACCTGACGGCGGAGACGATCCGGCGCGGGTTTGCGGAGTTGAAGGACGAGTCGGCGTACGACAGCTTAACCGAGGCGGCGCGGGCGCGAAGCGAGGCGGACTGGCTGATCGGGATGAACGGTTCGCGCGCGTTTACGACAAGGCACAACGAGCTGCTGTCGGTGGGCCGGGTGCAGACGCCGGTGCTGGCGCTGATCTACGACCGGCAAAAGCAGATCGAGTCGTTTCAGTCGGAAAAGTTTTACGAGGTGACGGGGTTCTTCGAGCAGGGAGCGACGGCGTACCGCGGCCTGTGGCAGGGCGACAGGATCGCTGACCCGGTGAAGGCGGAGGCGATCGCGGCCAAGGTGAAGGGCAAGACGGGCGCGGTTGAGAGCTATGAGGTCAAGGATACGAAGGAGTATCCGTACAAGCTGTACGATTTGACGCTGCTGCAGCGGGATGCGAACGGCAAGTTCGGTTTTTCGGCGAAAAAGACGCTCGACATCGCGCAGGCGCTCTATGAGAAGCACAAGGTCATCTCGTACCCGCGCACGAACTCCAACTATGTGAATGAAGAAAACATTCCGGAGATGCACCGCGTTCTCGACTCGCTGCGGGGGACGGAGGCGTACCGGGAGTTTGCGGAGAAGGCGGACAAGCGGCTCGTGCACAAGGGCAATCGGGGCGTCTGCAACCCGGCCAAGGTCGAGGATCATCACGCGATCATGCCGACGATGAAGCGGGCGGGGGCGCTGAGCCCGGACGAGCGGAAAATCTATGATTTGATCGTGCGGCGGTTTCTGTCGCACTTCTATCCGGCGGCGGAGTACAAGGTGCATACGGTAGTGACCGTGGTCGAGCAGGAGCGGTTCAAGACGACGGTCAAGCAGCTGTTGTCGCTTGGCTGGAAGGTGCTGTTGACGGGGGACGGCATTGGTAAGGACGGCGACGGAGCGAAGGGCGGCCGGCGCGGGCGGCGGTCCGGCGGCGATGATCCGGCGGGCGCCTCTGGCGGTGACCGGGAGCCGGCGGAATCGCTGCTGGAAGAGACGGAGGCGCCGTTTGCGTTGGATGCATCGCAGCCGGTCGTCTGCGCGAACGCCGAGGCGAAGGAGAAGGAGACGCAGCCTCCGAAGCCTTTTACGGAGGGGACGCTGCTCAAGGCGATGGAAAGCGCGGGCAAGCAGATCGAGGACGACGAGCTGCGGGAAGCGATGAAGGACTCGGGGCTGGGCACCCCAGCCACGAGAGCGGCGACGATCGAGCGGCTGAAGCAGGTCGGGTACATCGAGATGCAGGGAAAGAAGATCGTCATCACGCCCAAGGGGCGCACGGCGGTCGAGCTCATTCGAGGCGCCGGGGTTGAGCTTCTCACCTCGCCGGAGATGACCGGCCAGTGGGAGAAGCGCCTGAACGAGATCGCCCGCGGGCAGGCGTCGGCGGAGGCGTTCATGAACCAGGTAAAACGGTTCGCGGTGCAGATCGTGGACAAGGTGCGCGCCCAGCCGCCCGCCGTCCGCACTGCGTTCGGGCGCGGCGACGGACCCGCGCCCACCCGCGGCAAGGCGCGACGGGCGGGCAAGTCCGGCTCGGGCAGCGCCGCTTCGAGCGCTTCCCGCCGCCGCGCCGGGACCACTGCGCCTGCCGGCGATGCTGCGGCTTCTTCCCGGCGTGGGCGGACCACGGGCGCCAGCAGCGCGCGTGGCGCTGCAAGCGGTGCGGGCGGCAGCAGCGTGCATGGTGCTGCAAGCGGTGCGGGCGCGGCAACGGACCGGGCTGGGCGCAGAAGCGGGGCCGGAAGCCGAAGCGGGAGCCCGTCCGCGCCCGCAGCTTCGACCGTAGCCGCAGCAATTGCGGCCAAAACTTCGGCTATAGCTGCGGGAACAACTTCAGCCGCAAGCTCTTCTTCGGATGCAAGAGGCTTCTCAAATTCGGCTGAAACCTCGGTGTCTCCTGCTACTGCATCCGCGCGCAGAGGCAGTGCCACTGTTTCCGTTGCTTCTGCTCTTACGGCTTCTGCCCCAACATTTATCGCGGCTTGTCCGCGCCCTGGATGCGGCGGCCACATCTTCATGGGCCGCAAAGGTTACGGCTGCAGCCACTACAGAAGCGGCTGCTCCTTCGTCATCTGGAAGGAAAGCTTCGGACGCACGCTCACCGACGCCATGGTCCGCAGCCTGATCGAAAAAGGCAAAACGGGCAAGCTTAAATTCAAGAATACCGCTGGCGAAGCTTACGAGGCCCGTCTGAAACTGATCAACCCAAGCACGGGCGAGCTGGCGCTGGAAAAACTCTAGATCCGGCTTGGAAACCTTTCCCTTCCAACAGCCGCAATTGATTACACTCGCTAAACGTCGCTTGCGGCGCGTCGGTGTCTGCGTTGCAATCTGCGCCTAACCGTTCCGTTACATAACTCGTACACATGTCACAAGCCGCAGCTTGGCTGGAAAGGATGAACTCATCTTGCATATTCAGATCGTAGCCGTCGGCAAGCTCAAAGAGAAATATCTCGTTCAAGGCATCGCCGAATACGTCAAGCGCCTCGGGCCTTACGCCCGCATCACCATCACCGAAGTTTCCGACGAGAAAGCTCCCGAAATCCTCAGTCCCGCCGAGGAACGCCAGGTCAAGGACAAAGAGGGCGAACGCATCCTATCTCATCTAAAGGACGACGCCCATGTCATCGCCCTCGCCATCGACGGCGAACTCTGGTCCTCCGAAGATCTCGCCGCCCACCTCGACAAGCTTGGCACCTACGGCACCAGCCACGTCACCTTCGTCATCGGCGGCTCCCTAGGCTTGTCCGACGCCGTACTGAAGCGTGCCGACAAGAAGCTCTCCTTTGGCCGGCTCACCTACCCGCACCAACTGATGCGGCTTATTTTGGTAGAGCAGGTGTACCGGGCGTTTCGGATTAATCGGGGGGAACCGTATCACAAGTAACGGCGAAAATTGGGGTGTTTGCGAGCAAGTAGAGTGGAGTGGTGGATTAAAGTAAATCAAGAGAGATTGCTAGCCCCTGAAGTTGGATTTGGAGTATTTTTTGTGTGACCATATGCGACAATGTTTTCCATTTTCGTGATATGATTGAGATTATCAATCAAGTGCTGAACTAATTGGTTCGGCCTTTTTTATTAGGTCACGTTAAAAAATAGAGGAAAAGACGATATATGAAATAAGATGGCTTTCACCTGACCGTCAGCCGTCAAATGAACACCGAAATCAGAGTGGCATTTTTGTTTTTACTTGCTGTCTTTGAGGAACAGAGCGGAAATTTGAACGATTCGGCAAATTCACTCCTAATTTACGTTACTAAATTCAATGAGGTTCAATGTATTGAAGAAAACCAGGAACAAAGACCCAAATAATTGTGGTAAAATCAAGGAAATTGCAACTGATTTCGGAGGTTCTTCATGGCAAGAACATACTATTCAGAAGGAAGACTCATCGCGAATTTCCTTCGCGGACTTTTCGGATTGTTCGGGTTAGCTTTGTACTTTTATATAATTCCCGGATTGCATTGGAGCTTCCTGTTTATTTTCCTGTTTGCAGGAGTATTCGCGGCGGAAATCATCGGAGCGTTATGGACACGAAGCAGAAGAAAGTCCGCTGGAAATACCAAAGCTTCCGCTCAACAATCAACCAAGCGGAGAGTTCAGGCAACTGCGAAACAGCATACCGTTTCCAAAACGAAACACAAATTAACGGATGAAGAAATTATCAACGCCGATATTGATACGCTATCGGGAACTGATTTTGAACGTCTCATGGAATTGTACTACATAGATAAAGGATATGACGTGGAGAGGGTCGGCGGCTCCGGCGATCATGAAGTTGATCTGATATTGAAGGGCAAAGAAGGGTACAAAATCGCCGTGCAATGCAAACGATGGAAGCAGGATGTTGGCAACGACATTGTACTGAGGCTTAAAGCCGGAAAACAGATTTATGGATGCTACGATGCATGGATTGTTACGACAAGCAACTTCACGAAAGCGGCCAGAGAAGCCGCCGAACCGTTGCGAATCCGTCTGATAAACGGATTGACTGTCCATGATATGATCAATCGGTGGAGAAAAGAACGCAATGCACGAGCTTCGCGAGTAAAATGAAGGTGATGGTTTGAGTAACCCGACGTTTTTCAAAACACCGCTTGGAGCGGGAAGCCGTACGATTCCATATGCGGACATAGCAACAACGAAAACGAGTAAAGACCTGATTTCCAATGCCGACAACGATGTTTCATTCTTTCGATCGCTGGAAAAGCAGGGAATATATCTGAATGAGTCGCAGATACAGGCGGTACGCCATTTCAAAGGGCCATTGCTTGCACTTGCAGGAGCAGGATCAGGCAAGACTTCGGTTTTGGTATGTCGGACAGGCTACCTTATTACTGTTCGTAACGTCGATCCGAAAAACATTTTGCTGGTGACGTTCTCCAAAAAAGCGGCGGAAGAAATGCGTGACCGAATCGCACATTTACCTGGACTGAATGAAAGTATAGCGGCAACCATCCAAGCCCGCACGTTCCATTCGTTTTTTCTTCAAATCATCCGAAAACATGGTGTAACACAGGACATCCTGAGCGAAACCCGTTACCAGCATATCGTGCTGAAGCGTATTTTGCGTGAGATGGGTTTGCAGGACGCATATCAGCCGGAAACGTTACTGTCCCTGCTATCTTCATACAAAATGCAAATGGTTAATGTGGATTGCCTGCCGGAAGCAACCGACGAGGAAAAGGAATTGAAACGGATTTTTGCTGAATACGAGAAATGGAAATCTGCCAACAACAAAATCGACTTCGACGATGTATTGCTAATCGCCTACAACATGCTTAGACAAAAACCGTCGCTGTTGGCCGCATTGCAGAATCGTTTTCTTTATGTCATGGTCGATGAATTTCAGGACACCAATATGGTGCAGTATGAATTGATCAAGATGATCGTTGAACCCCACTGCAACCTCATGATCGTGGGTGACGACGACCAAACGATATACTCTTTTAACGGGGCAAGGAATGAATTTATCCTGAATTTCGATAAGGTGTTTCCAGATGCCAAAACCATTACGTTGGATATCAACTACCGTTCTGCAAGCAGTATCGTCGGACTCGGTAATGAGGTGATACGGCACAATACGCGGCGGAAAAAGAAAACGCTGAAAGCAACCCGGCAAAGCCAAACTTCGCCTCAATACATTCGGCCAAAGAATACTGATGAAGAAGCGGAGATTATTACTAAATATATTCTGCGTCAAGTTAAGCAGGGAAAACGAAGTTTCGGTGATTTTGCTATCCTTTATCGGACGGCGAGCAACAGCCGTGCGGTCATCGAACAATTTGTCATAGATGACGTTCCCTTTGTCGATTTTGGAAGTGAAGAGTCGTTTTACGAACACTGGCTGGTTAAGCCTCTTATCGATCATCTGCATCTTGCCTTGAATCCGCGGAATTTTGAAGCGGTGGAAAGCATATTGCCGACATTGTACATCAACCGGGAGCAAGGCATGGAATTCATCCTGGATCAGGAAACGGTACAGAAGAAAAAATGGCCGATGATTCATCTAATGTCGTTTCCCGATATCAAGGACTTTCAGAAAGAAAAACTCATGGAACGTCTCAAACTGATCAAGTCGTTAAGGCCAATGAAACCGGTTGACACGATTCAATTGATGCGTCGAGAGTTTTACGATCAGTATCTGGAGACGAACAAACGGAACAAACTGACTCACCACAAAGAAATCATGCGTGAAACGCTGGATGAGTTGGAATCGTCGGCGAAACGATTTTCCTCCATTGAAGAGTTTGTTTCCTTTATCGGTGAAGTCGCGGAAAAACGGAAAGCGATGGAACGCCGTCACGATAGCGAAAATGACGACAAGGTATCGCTGATGACGATTCACAAGTCAAAAGGGCTGGAGTTTCCTGTTGTCTGCTTGATCGGTGCATCCGAAGGCAACATGCCGCACAGTTCCATCTTTGATGAGGAGCGTATGAACGACGTGTTCGCCGCACATAAAGGCCGTGACAAAGTTACCGCCGCTGTTGAAGAAGAACGGCGGTTAGCCTATGTTGCTATCACCCGTGCCAAGGAAGAACTGATTATAAGCTCACCAGCCTATCATCGAGGGAAGAAAGCGGCGGTATCAAGGTTTATAATGAATGCATTCCCCAAACGGTCTGCAAATGATACAGGAAACCGGCAACATCATCTTGCGGGGGCAAGCAAATCTTCTTCAAAAAGTACGCATATCGAAACGGTGTATGCATGGATTTGTACCAGCGGCAAATGTAGCGCATGGCAACGAATTAAATCCTTTGAAGAAGCGGAATTGCCATCGAAAGAATGTCCATTGTGCAAAGCACCAATGGAAAAGAGAAGCAAAGAAATAATTGTGACGTATTGAGGTACTATATTTCAAATTGCATGTAGACTAAAAAGTGGACACGCCGTAGTAGCGGCCCGTACAATATAACCAACCAAAAGGTCGAGGTGTGTCATGGGAGATATCCGTCAACATTTTGACGACGAGTTTAAACGTCAAACCGTTAAGCACATGCAAGAAAGCGGCAAAACCCCGGCTGAAGTATCCAAGGAGCTGGACATCCCGGTAAGAAGTATTCGGGCTTGGAGAAGGCAGTTTGCTCCCACCGGTGAGAAATCCCAATTGTTTGTGGACTACGAAAAACTGAAGAAGCTTGAACAACAGAATCGGGATCTACAAGAGGAGGTTGAGATCTTAAAAAAGGCGATGCACTTCTTCACAAAAAGCCGAGACTGATCTATCCGTTTATTCA
>Ga0310825_100254_pt1 | contig 72476 bp, 66 predicted proteins | sample WT_ome_9_FD_202243 | JGI IMG/M metagenome (GOLD analysis project Ga0310825, IMG submission 202243) | Sorghum-adapted microbial communities enriched on wild type (WT) sorghum from Joint BioEnergy Institute, Emeryville, California, United... ... | reverse complement strand
GCAATTGGCCCGCGTACGGTTTCAAATAGCCGGTCAGCCGCTTCACTGTTCCTTTGAAATCTTTCGGCTTCTGGGGCGGCATGCCGAAGCCCCGCGGGCCGCCGAATCCCGGGCCGCGGGGTCCGGGAGCCTGGGGCTTCGCATGCGATTCGCGGCGCCCTTTCATGCGATCTCCTCCTCCGTCAGCTGCGTGGCCGCAATTTCCCGATAAACTTCGTTCTCCCTGAGGAGCTGCTCATGCGTGCCGATGCCCGCGATCCGGCCGCCGTCCAGGACGATGATCTGATCCGCGTCGACGACGGTGCTGATGCGCTGGGCGACGATCAGGACGGCCGCGTTCCCCGTCTCGGCTTTCAGCGCCTTGCGCAGCGCGGCGTCCGTCTTGTAGTCGAGCGCCGAGAAGCTGTCGTCGAACAGATAGATGCCGGGTCTGCGCACGAGGGCGCGCGCGATGGCCAGGCGCTGTTTCTGGCCGCCCGACAGATTCTTGCCGCCCTGCGCCACCTGTGCGTCAAACCCGCCTTCCATTTCTCGGATGAACTCGAGCGCCTGCGCCGTCTCCGCCGCGCGCCGCACTTCCTCATCGGAAGCGTCCTCCTTGCCCCAGCGGATGTTGTCGGCGATCGTGCCCGTGAACAGCATCGCCTGCTGCGGAACATAGCCGATCCGGGCGCGCAGCATCTCCTGCGGCCAGTTCCGCACGTCCACGCCGTCCACCAGCACGCTGCCGCTCTCGGCGTCATAGAAGCGCAGGATGAGGTTGAAGAGCGTAGTTTTGCCCGAACCGGTGCCGCCGATGATCGCCGTCACCTCTCCAGGCTTCGCCGTGAACGAGATGTTCGCGAGCGCCGGCTGCTCGGCGCCGGGGTACCGGAAGGTGACGTCCCGGAATTCGATCAGGCCGCCCGTTTGCGCCTGTTCCGGCTTTGCGGGATGCCCGGGGGAATCCGCGTCGCGGACGGACGCGGGAAGCTCCAGCACTTCCCGGATTCTGCCCGCGGACACGGCGGCGCGCGGCAGCATGACGAACAGCATCGACATCATCATCAGCGAGAACAGTATCATCATCGCATACTGGATGAACGCCATCAGATCGCCGACCATCAGTTCACCACGGTCGATGCGGATGCCGCCGAACCAGACGATGGCGACGGAAGAGAAATTGACGATCAGCATCATGGCCGGCATCGTGAACGCCATGAGCCGGGTGGCCCTGAGGGCCGTATCGGTCAGTTCCCGGTTCGCGCCGTCGAACCGCCGCCGCTCATGCTCCGTGCGGTTGAACGCACGGATGACGCGCACCCCGGTCAAGCCTTCGCGCTGCACCCGGTTGAGCCGGTCCAGCTTCGCCTGCATCGACCGGAAGAGCGGCATCGCCTTGCGCGAGATCACAAAGATCGTCAGCGCCAGCACCGGGATGACGGCGATGATAACAAGCGCCAGCTGCCTGTCCTTGGCCAGCGCCATGATCATGCCGCCGACGGCCATCATCGGCGCCGCCGCCATCATGCGCAGCATCATGATGAGCGTCTGCTGGACCTGCGTCACGTCGTTCGTCACGCGCGTCATGAGCGACGAGGCGCCGAAGCGGTCAAACTCCCGCATCGAGAATCCGCTGACATGCCGGAACAGCCTGCTGCGCAGATCCCGCCCGAACCCCGACGACGCCCGGGCGGAAAAGTAACTGGCCGCGATATTGCAGGCAACGCCGAACGCCGCCGTCAGCAGCATGAAGACGCCCGTCCGCAGAATGTAGGCGGTGTCCCCTTTCAGCACGCCGATATTGACGATGTCCGCCATAAGCGTAGGCAGATAAAGTTCGGACAGCGACTGCAGCAGGACCAGCAGCAGCACGAGGACGGCAAGCCGGCGATACGGTTTGAAATAACGAAGCAATCCGGTCACGTTCAATCACCTTTCCAGTGAAATTCGTTGCAACGGGTCAATGGCCGTCTTCTTCCGCCGGGACGGACCGGTCGGCCGTTCCGGCCCCGGACGGCGCATCGTTCGCCGAAGCCGAGCCGGGTGCGCTTGACATGTCCGGCCCGGCTTGACCGGGCGCGCCCGCCCGGTCAGGCGATCCCTGCGCCGGCCTGTGCGGCTCTCTGCCCGTTGCCGATTCATATTGCCGCCAGAACGCCTGCTGCCGTTCCGACAGATAGTCGGTCACTTTCCTCATGGTCCGGATGAAATGCAGGCATTCCTCTTCCCCGAGATAGTCCGCCAGCCCGGCAAACATTTCGAGACGGGATCGATTCATGCGCTCGATGTATTGCCGCCCCTGCCCGGTCAGCCGGATCCGGACGACCCGGCGGTCCGACGAATCGGCGAAACGTTCGGCGAGTCCCTGCTCTTCCAGCCGGTTGATGTGCTGCGTCACCGTCGGCGACGTGACGCGAAGCCATCCGCCGATCTCCGACACCGTAACGCCGCGGCCGTCGTCCCGGGAGTGGATGAAGTGCAGCACCATCAATTCGCCCGGACGGCGCGGCGCGTCTCCGCCGCCCGTCCCTTTCAGCGATTGCCTGGAATGCGCGAATGTTTCCATCAGCAGCCGGGCAATTTCTTCCCGCTTGTCCGGCTTCATGCGAACTCCCCCTTTTCCTAAAGTTTATGGTCCGCCATGCATCCTTACGTCCACTAAACTCAGGAACGGCATTCGGCAGCCATATTATTAGGATACTAATTATTTAGGTTACCTAATTATATATCCGGAATGGAGCGGCCGTCAATACCGTCATATATGCATGCGAAGGGCGCCGGAACGTTGCCGGCGCCCGCATTCCCGTCGTTACAGTGTAATATCAATCAGCCGCAGCAGCGCGAAGACCGCCCCGGCGGCGGCGACAAACGCCGCGTCCCGCCGCGTGAAGCGGATCGGAAGCGCCCGTACGGCCGCCCGCCTGCCGCTGCCGAAGCCGCGCAGCGTGAGCGACACGGCCACCCGGTCCGCCATCTGCAGCATGGCGAGCAGGAACGGCACGAGCACGGCGGGCAGCGCGCGGAAAGGAATGCGCCCCGGCGGCACCGGGTGCTTGCCGCGGGCGACGCCGATCCGCGCGAACCGGCTCCACTCCGCCGCCATGAGCGGAATGAAGCGGAACAACAGCGACACCGACAGCCCGACGGACCGGATCGTCCGCTGCGGCAGACGGACGGCGGAGAGCAGCCGTTCCACGGCCTGCTGCAGCCGGTACGGCGTAATCAGCGCGAGCAGCGGCATGCCGAGCAGCATGACCGCGAGCAGCCGCGCCATCAGCCATACCGTATCGAGCGCGGCGCCGGCGTCCCAACCGAACGCGGGCGTGAACCTGGCGCCGGTGAGGAGCGCAAGCGCCGCGGTCAGCGCGAGATAATAAAGGATGACGCCGCGGTACGGCCGAATGAGCCGCGCGACGGGCAGCATCAGCGCGCAGACGACGGCGAGGCTTGCGGCCGTGTCCGCCGGACCGTCCATCGCGAGGACGCCCGACGCCGCCAGCAGGTACGCCGCCCACAGCGCGCGCGGATCGAGCCCGGCGAGACGCCGCAGGAGCGCGGAGGCCGGCTTCCCCTGCGCGGCGGAAGCCGGCGGCCGTTCCCGGGCCGGCCGGAAGCCTGCGATATCCGGCCCGATGCGCCCGGCATCGGCCGCTAGCGCGCAGGCTTCCTGCAGCCGCGCAGGCTGCAGCGCCCGCAGCGCCGCGGCCGTCCGCAGCGCCTGAGGCAGCGCCTCGGGCGGCATGACGCTGCCGCCCGACAGCACGGCCTGCGCCCAGGCCGACGCCGGCGCCGCCTCGCGGATTTCGCCGCCGGCGACGACGACGATGTCGTCGATGAGCGGCCACAGCGCGTCCAGATCATGCGTCGCGATGACCGCGCCGCCGCCCTCCGCGCGGTGGGCCGCGAGCCGGGCGCGCAGCGCGGCCGCGCCGGCGGCGTCAAGCCCGGCCGTCGGCTCGTCCAGCAGCAGCCACGGCGCGCCCGCCGCATGCAGACATGCCCAGGACAAGCGGCGCTGCTCGCCGCCGCTGAGCGTCCACGGCACGCGGCCCATGACGGCCGGTTGCAGCCCGGCCTTCTCAAGCGCCGCTTCCGCCCGGGCCGGCCGCTCGTCCGCCGGCACCGCATACGGGCGCATCGCATAGATCAGCTCGCCGCGGACCGTATCGGCGAACCAGGCCGACTCTGACCGCTGCATCGCCAGGCCGAACCGCAGCAGCCGGTCGCGCCGCGGCCGACGGCCCTGCCAGAGCGGCACGCCGCCGAGCGTCACGCTGCCGGCGTCCGGCCGGCGCAGACCCGCCATCGTCTCGAGCAGCGTCGTCTTCCCCGCGCCGTTCGGCCCGACGACGGCCGTGATGCGTCCGCCGCGGAATACGGCTGAAACATTCCGCAGCAGGGCCGCGCCGCCGTCGCCGTGCACCGACAGCCCGTCGATCCGCCAGTCTTCGGCCGGACCGCCGCCGGTCCCGTCCATGCCGCCCTGTCCGGCGGTTCCGTCGGCGGAGTCCGGACCTTTCGCCATATCCCCGTTCGTCATCTCCCCGTCAAGCACCGCCGGAACACGCTCAGGCTCATCGAACGGCAATGCGCCGAACGCCGCAAGCGACCGCGCCAGCTCTTCCGGCACAAGCGGCAGCGGATCGAGCGGAATGCCGCGCCGCTTCAAGGCCAGCGCCGTCCGTACGGCATGCGGCGCCTCGCATCCGAGCCGCTCGCATGGACTCCCGGCCTCTCCCTCCGGCAGGAAGAACGATTCGGCCGGACCGTCGAACACAATGTTCCCGTCGAGCAGCCCCACGACCCGGTCGCCGTGCGCGATGTCCTCCGCCGCATGGGAGATCCAGACGACCGCCGCGCCCGCTTCCCGCAGACGGCGCGCGCCGCTCAGGACATGCGCCCTGCCGGCGCTGTCCAGCATCGAGGCCGCTTCGTCGAACACGATGAGCGGCGCGCCCGACGCGATGCAGCCGGCGGCGGCGAGCATCTGTTTCTGTCCGCCGGACAGATGCTCGACGGGAAGGCCGCGCCGCTCCCACAGGCGGCACAGGCGCAGCAGCCGCTCGATCTCGGCCTGCGCCTCCTTGCCGCCGATCCCCCGCGCTTCGAGCGTGAGCGCCAGATCTTCCCACGGCGTCGACCCGACGATCGCCGCTTCCGGATCCTGCGTGACATAAGGAAGCGGCCGGTCCCCCGCGAAGCCGCGGGTGATCGAGCCGGACAGGGCGGCCTTCCCGCCGGCCGCCGTCTCCGGAATGCCCGCGATCAGCCGGGCCAGCGTACTCTTCCCGCTTCCGTTCGGCCCGGTGACATGCAACCATTCGCCGGGCGCGATTTCCAGCTTGTCGACCCGCAGCAGCGGCCGCCCGTCTTCCAGCCGCACGTCCGCTCCGCATATGCGAAAACGTTCCGCCTGCGTCATTTTTTGATCAAACCCCTGTACCGGCAAGTCCATCCATGTTACAATGCGGTTGGTTAACCATTAGACCAGATTAAGGTTAACAATTAAGGAGCGAAATTGCAATCATGAATTTACCGATTCGCGGCATTGTCTACACGGCGCTGTTCGCCGCCATGTTCATCGTCATGAGCATGATCAAGATTCCGCTGCCGTTCTCGCCCGTTCCGATTACGCTGCAGAATCTCGCCGTCATGCTGGCCGGAGCGTTTCTCGGCGCGCGGGGCGGTTTTCTCAGCATCGGCCTGGTCATCGCGCTGACCGCCCTCGGTCTGCCGCTTCTGCACGGACAAGGCGGACTCTCCTACGTGCTCGGTCCGACCGGCGGATTTCTGTTCGCTTTTCCGTTCTGCGCCGCGGCGGTCGGCTGGTGCGTCGGCAAGCTGCTGAACACCGGTCTGCACGGCAGGAACCGCGCCCTTTTCACGTTCGCGCTGTTTGTCATCTTCATCGGCTGCGGTTCGCTCCTGTCCTATCTCGCCGGGGTGCCGTGGCTGGCGAAGGTTTACCATCTTACCGCCGCCGGCGCGATCGCCGCGGGCTTCACGCCCTTTATCGGGGGCGACATCGTCAAAGCCGTCGTCGCCGCCATCGCGGCCGCGGCGCTGCTGCCGCATGTCCGCGGGCTGCGGATTCCGGCCCGGCCGGCCGGCATTCGGGACAACGGGACGGAAGCCTGACTGCACATAACAAACCTCCGGCCGTCTGATCACCCTCAGATTGCCGGAGGTTCACATTTGCCTCAGCCTTCAATCAAGCCTTGTTCGACAAGGAATTCCCTTGCCACGTTCTCCTCTTTCAGGCCTTCGGCATCGACTTTCGCGTTCAGCTTCTGCATCGTTTCGTCGTCAATTTTGCCCGCCAGCCGGTTGAGCAGCTCTTCGAGCTCGGGAAAACGCTCGAGCGCGTCCATGCGGACAAGCGGCGCCCCGTGGTACGGCGGGAAGAACGATTTGTCATCTTCGAGGATTTTCAGCTGGTGCACGACGAGCATGCCGTCGGTGGCAAACGCATTGATGACGTCGACCTTGCCTTCCTCGATGGAAGGATAGCGCAGCCCGGCGTCCATGCCCTTCTCGTCCGCAAACTTCATGCCGTACACTTTCTTCAGGCCCGGCAGTCCGTCCGGACGATCAAGAAATTCGAATTCGGAACCGATCACCAGCCGGTCCGATACTTTCGCCAGATCGCTGTACGTGGAAAGACCGAGTTCATCCGCCAGATCCTGCTTGACCGCCAGCGTGTACGTGTTGTTGAACCCCCATGGTTCCAGGAGCTTCAACTGATCCTGTTCCACGAGCTCCTTCGCTCTGCTCAGCGTCTCTTCCGCTGTTCCGGTCTCCTCCTGATAATAGTTCGCCACGATGGTACCGGTGTAATCGATGTACATCTGGATATCGTTGTTCAGCAGCGCCTGCCATGCGACATTGGAGCCGCCGAGGTTGACTTTGCGCTCCACCTTGATCCCGAGATGTTCCTCGATCAAGGTCGCCATCATATGGGCCAGAAGAATGTTTTCCGTAAAGTTTTTCGACCCGACCGTCAGTTTCGCCGTTCCGCCGCTGCGATCGCCTCCGCCGCCGCAACCGCCGAGCACCAGCACCAGCGCCAGCGCGAGGGCCGGCAGCGCCTTGACAGCTTTCATTCATCACGACTCCTTTCCCGATGGATACTTCAGATTTTCAGCCCTTTCGGCGTAACCGCCCGTTCCAGCCTTGCCAACACGAAATCGAGCAGCAGCGCAAGCAGCGCCGCGGGAACCGCGCCGATCAGCACGAGCGCGTCCATGCTGCGGGAGATGCCCAGAAAAATGAAATCGCCGAGCCCGCCCGCGCCGATAAACGCCGCCAGCGTGGCGGTCCCCACATTGATCACCGCCGAAGTCCGGATGCCGGCCATGATGACCGAGAATGCGAGCGGCAGCTGAATGCGGAACAAGATTTGCGCATCCGTCATGCCCATCCCGGATGCCGCCTCGATCACCGACTTGTCCACATTTGTAATGCCGGTGTGCGTGTTGCGGATGATCGGCAGCAGCGAGTACAGGAACAGCGCGATGATGGACGGCAGCTCGCCGATGCCGAAGAACGGGATCATGAAACCGAGCAGCGCCAGGCTGGGAATGGTCTGCAACGTGCTGGCCGTTCCGATCACCGGACCTTCCAGTTTCTTGACCCGGCTGACGGCGATGCCCAGCGCCACGCCGATTGCGATGGCAATGCCCATGGAGATGGCGACGAGCTTGATATGCTGGAGTACGGCCAAGCCCAGATCCGCGTGTCTCGCCTCCAGCTGCTGCACGATTTGCTCCCATAACGACCGCCGGTTCATGAGACCACCCCGCCTTCCTCGTCCTTCCAGCGTCCGGCGAGGACGGATATCAGCGATCCCCGGGTCACGATGCCCGACAATTTCCCGTGCTCATTGACGATCGGGATGACGCCGAAGCGGGATTCCGAGATTTTGACCAGCGCATCCTTCGCCGTTGCGTCGATGGGGAGCACCGGCTCGGCCGGCTTCATGATTTCGCTGACCGTCCGGATGCGCGCGGAATCGCCCTGCAGGTCATAGCCGCTGATGATGCCGAGAAGCTTGCCCTGCTCGTCGATACAGAGCAGCGTGTCCGTGCGGCGCTGCCGCATGTAGGTGATGGCGCGCTCGGGGGATCGATGGGGATAAATGGTTGCCGGATCGGAACGCATCACCTCGGTGACGGGAAGCAGCTCCGGATTTTGAAAAATCCGATTTTTTCCGATAAATTGCTCCACAAAGCCGTGCACCGGATGCGTCAGCAACCGCTCGGGCGTATCCAGCTGCAGCAGTTCTCCGTCCTTGAGGATGGCGATGCGATCGCCCATGCGAATCGCCTCGTCCATGTCGTGGGTGACGAAAATTACCGTCTTCCCGAGTTCCTTCTGCAGCCGCAAAAACTCGTCCTGCAGTTGTTCGCGCGTGATCGGGTCCAGCGCTCCGAACGGCTCGTCCATCAAGATCAGCTCGGGGTCCGCGGCCATCGCTCTCGCGACGCCGACCCGCTGCTGCTGCCCGCCGGAGAGTTCCTTCGGATACCGCTTCGCAAACACCGCCGGGTCCAGCCCCACCAGATGGAGCAATTCTTCGACGCGATGACGGATCTTCCGGCGGTCCCAGCCTTTCAATGCAGGGACGAGCGCGATATTGTCCTCAATCGTATAATGAGGAAACAGACCGATCTGCTGGATGACATATCCGATATTGCGCCTCAATTCCACCGTGTTCTGTTTGGCGATATTTTTGCCGTTCACCGTGATGGTGCCGCTCGTATGCGGAATGAGCCGGTTGATCATTTTCAGGGTCGTCGTTTTTCCGCAGCCGCTCGGGCCGATCAGGACGAGGAACTCACCCCGCTGGACGCGGAAACTTAACGATTTCACGGGTTGAAAGCCGTTCTTGTAGGTTTTGCTGACATTGACGAATTCGACCATCGACTCCATCGGCATCCTCCTTTCGGTAACTGGTATTCATCCCCCTCTGTCTTCCTTCTGGTCTTGCCTTTTGTCTTGCCGCAACCAACAGGTTGCCTACAAGTTTAGTAAACGGATAACTCAACTGTCAAAAGGCGTGATTCCGGGTATTCCGGATCCTGCGATCCTGTTCCGGGATGACGGCAGGCAGCCGGATGCATGCGCTTTTATCCTCCCGTATCCTTCCCGATCATGCCCGAAATATGATCGTAAGCGCTTGCATCAATACAATGAAAAAGGCTTCCGCGCGGGACGTTTCGTCCGTTTCACGGAAGCCTCTCTGCTTCGCATGTGCCGTGCGGCGCCGGTCAATCGCTGCAGTCCGCGGGTACCGCAGGCGCGGGTTCGCCCTCGACATCCAGCTTCTTCGCGACGGTGTCGCGGATGACCGACACGACCAGCTGCAACAGATAGTTGATATCCGACTGGCTTTGCTGGAAATCGACGACGATCGGCATCTGATCCAGCTCGTCCTGCAGCGCCTCGATCTCGGCCTCGATTCTTTTCACCATCTCCGGATTCTGGAACCGTTCGAACGCGACGATCTCCTTCTGTTTCTTCTTGATCTGCGCGATGATCGACTGCACTTTCTCGCTCGCCTTGATCTGCGCCTCGGCCTTGCGATAATGCTGCACTTCGTCCGAGGTGTAGATCATCTCGGCCAATTCCTTCGCCTTCGCCATGATGTCGGCGCGAATGACGAGATCCCGCGAATCGAATTTCGGAATGCCGCATTCTCCCGCATGGTCATGGCCATGATCGTGGCCGTGATCAGCCATTCTTGCATCTCTCCTTGACGCGGACAGCCGGTCAGGAGACCGCCCCGGTCTCCTGCCGCACAGGTTCCGCCTTGATATACCAGGTCTGCGGATCGGTCACCCGCACATGGACGAACGAACCGATCCATTCCGGCGATCCCTCGAAGTGGACCAGCTTGTTCGTGCGCGTCCGTCCGGACAGCATGTTCGGGTTGCTCTTGCTTCGGCCTTCCACCAGCACTTCGACGACGCGGCCGCGCAGCGCCTCGTTGCTCCGCTTGCTAAGCTCGGCGACCAGGTCGTTCAGCCGGATCAGCCGCTCCTTCTTCACTTCCATCGGCACGTTGTCTTCCATCTCGGCGGCCGGCGTGCCGGCGCGCGGCGAGTAGATGAACGTGTACGCCGAATCGAAGCCGACTTCGCGGACGAGCGACAGGGTCTCCTCGAACTGCTCCTCCGTCTCGCCCGGGAACCCGACGATGATGTCCGTCGTCAGCACGACATCCGGAATGGCGGCCTTGATCTTGCGCACAAGTTCCAGATACGATTCGCGCGTATATTTGCGGCTCATCCGCTTCAGAATCTCCGTGCTGCCGGATTGCACCGGCAGATGGATGTGCTCCACGAGATTGCCGCCGCGGCTGAGCACTTCGATCAGCTTGTCGTCGAAATCGCGCGGGTGGCTCGTCGTGAACCGGATGCGCGGAATGTCGATCTTCGACAGGTCGGCCATCAGATCCGCGAACCGGTAGTCCCGGTCCGTGAAATCTTTGCCGTACGCGTTGACGTTCTGGCCGAGCAGCGTAATCTCCCGGTATCCCTGGCGCGCCAGTTCGCGTACTTCCGCGATGACATCCTCGGGCAGCCGGCTGCGCTCCTTGCCGCGCGTATAAGGCACGATGCAGTACGTGCAGAATTTGTCGCAGCCGTACATGATGTTCACCCAGGCGCGCATCCCTTCGCGCTTCTTCGGCAGATTCTCGATGATGTCGCCTTCCTTCGACCACACTTCGACAACCATCTCTTTGCCGAAATACGCGTCCCGAAGCAGAATCGGGAGGCGGTGAATGTTATGCGTGCCGAAAACGAGATCGACATACGCGTGCTTCTGCAGAATGCGCCCGACGACCGACTCTTCCTGCGACATGCAGCCGCAGACGCCGAGGATCAGCTCCGGCTTCTCGAGCTTCAGCGATTTCAGATTGCCGAGCTCGCCGAACACCTTGTCCTCCGCGTTCTCCCGCACGGCGCACGTGTTGAGCAGGATGACGTCCGCTTCCCGGCGGTCGTCCGTCCATTCGAACCCCATCTGCTCGAACAGACCTTTCATCACTTCGGTGTCGTGCTCGTTCATCTGGCAGCCGTAAGTTTGGATGATATATTTTTTCCCCTTGCCGAACGTCCGGAGCTCTTCCGGCACCGCCTCTTCGTACAGCACCTTGATTTCTTCCTTGCCGCGCTGCTTCTCCCGGCGGTAGCTCGGTTCGGACATGATGTAAATTTCTCGTCCGCCGATCCGGATCCGCTTGCCGTGTTCGTCTTCGGAGATTAAAGCGTCCGAGAAATCGAAATAGCGGCTGTAGTCCTTCGTCTCGTTCGCCACGAACCATCGCCTCGCTTCCATAATCCCGCCTATTATAGCATGAAACGAGGCCGGCGCGCTACCGCAAGCCCGGCATCCCGAAATCGGGTTGTTCGTCCGTCAGGCCGTCAGTCAAGAATCTCGCCCGTATCGCCGGTCTTCACGCCGGCCGCGTTCGCTTCGTCCGTGTCGATGTGCATGTCCAGCGCGAAGCTGTCCGAGACGCGTGCGATGACGTTCTCGAAGACGAGACCGCGTTCGCCGCCGACCCGGACGCGCAGCAGCTGCTTGTCCGCGATGCCCCAGGCTTCGGCCTCCGACGTATGGAAATGGATGTGGCGCGCCGCAATGATGACGCCTTCCTCCACCGTCACCTGCCCGGCCGGGCCGACGATCGTGATGCCCGGCGAACCCGCGATGTCCCCCGATTCGCGGACCGGGGGATTCAGGCCGAGCGCGAACGCGTCCGTGCGCGAGATCTCGAGCTGCGTCTTCGGGCGGGCCGGTCCGAGAATCCGCACCTTCGGGAAACGGCCCTTCGGTCCGATCACTTCGACCGTCTCGTTCGCCGCGAACTGGCCGGGCTGACTGAGGGGTTTCAGCACCGTCAATTCCGCTCCTTCGCCGAACAGGGCGGCGATATGTTCCTTCGACAGATGAATATGGCGGGCCGATACGCCGATCGGCACTTGTTTCATGGTCGACTCATCCTTTCGAGCGATATTCCATACCATTCTACTGTAACCCGCGGCCCAAAGCGAATCCTGTGACGCAGATCACGGCCCGGGACACAAAAAAGAGCACGCGGCCGCCTGCGGACGCATGCTCTCGGATGGCTCATCAGTAGAATTCTGCCACCAGTTCTTCGAATTGGGACTGATCCAGGCGCAGATCCTGCCGATACAGACCTTCTTCCCGGAATCCCGGAATCAGGTCTTCGTACGACTTGCGCGTCGTATCGCGGTAGATCAGGCCGGTCAGCATGCCGTTTGTCTCCATGATCTTGTTCATCGCGGCGACGCGGTTCGTCGGATCGTAATCCGGGAACTGGTCGAGGTTGACGATGTTCTCCTTGAACCAGTCGTAGGTGTTCACCTTGTTGAACGTAACGCACGGGCTGAACACGTTGATCAGCGCGAACCCCTTGTGCTGGATGCCCTGTTCGATCAGCGACGTGAGCTGCTTCAGATCGCTGGAGAACGACTGGGCGACGAAGGTCGCGCCGGCCGCCATCGCGATCTCGAGCGGCGACAGCGGGGACTCGATCGAGCCTTGCGGCGTCGACTTCGTCTTGAAGCCGACCGCGCTGCGCGGCGACGTCTGGCCCTTGGTCAGACCGTAGATCTGGTTGTCCATGACGATATACGTGATGTCCAGATTGCGGCGGATCGCATGGACGGTATGCGCCATGCCGATGGCGAATCCGTCGCCGTCGCCGCCCGACGCGATGACCGTCAGCTCCCGGTTCGCGAGCTTGACGCCCTGGGCGATCGGAAGGGCGCGGCCGTGAATGCCGTGGAATCCGTACGCGTTGATGTAGCCGGAGATCCGGCCCGAGCAGCCGATGCCGGAGATGACGGCCAGATTCTCGGGCTCAAGGCCGACGTTCGCCGCCGCGCGCTGGATGGCAGCCTGCACGGAGAAGTCGCCGCAGCCGGGACACCAGTTCGGCTTGACGTTATTGCGGAAATCCTTGAATGTCGCCATCGGTCATTTCATCTCCTTGCATGCTTTATACAGTTCGGCGGGCAGGAACGGCGTGCCGTCGTACTTCAGCACGTTCCGGATCTTGTCGGCGCCGCCGACATGCAGCTTGATCTGATTCGCAAGCTGCGCGGTCGCGTTGTTCTCGATGACAATGACCGTTTTCGCCGCCTGTACGTACGGCGCAAGCTCGTCGGCCGGGAACGGCGCGATCTGCCGTACCGTGATATGGTTGGACGTGATGCCGTCCTGCGCGAGACGTTCGCGCGCCTCGTCGATCGTGCCGCCGGTCGAGCCCATGCCGATGATGAGCATATCCGGCGTCTGGTGCGGCGCGTCGACGCGGATGGCGTCGCGGATCTTGATGCCGTTCAGCTTGCCGAGCCGTTTGTCCATCATCTTGCGGCGGTTCACGGCGTTCTCGTTCGGGCGGCCTTCCTCGTCGTGCTCGACGCCTGTCACATGGTGCAGGCCGCCTTTCTCGCCGGGCAGGACGCGCGGCGAAATGCCGTCTTCCGTGAATTCGTAACGCTTGAACAGCTTGTTCTCCTCAAGCGGCGGCACGTTCGATACCAGCTTGCCCCGCCTGATCTCGATCTTGTTGTAATCGAGCGGCTCGCAGGATTGCTTGCCGAGCGAAAGCTGCAGGTCCGTCATGACGATGACCGGCACCTGGTATTCTTCCGCAACGTTGAACGCTTCGATCATGTCGTAGAAGCAGTCCTCGATCGTGGCCGGCGCGATGACGACCTTCGGAATTTCGCCGTGCGTGCCGTATACCATCGCGTTCAGGTCCGATTGCTCCTGCTTCGTCGGCAGACCGGTCGACGGGCCGCCGCGCTGCGTGTCGACGATGACGAGCGGCGTTTCGGTCATCCCCGCGAGGCCGATCGCCTCCATCATGAGCGACAGGCCGGGACCCGCCGATGCGGTCATCGTCCGCACGCCGGCGTAGTTCGCGCCGATCGCCATCGTAACGGCGGCGATTTCGTCTTCGGTCTGCACGACCGTGCCGCCGAACTTCGGCAGTTTCTTGATCAAATATTCCATAATCTCGGAAGCCGGTGTGATCGGATAGGCGGACATGAGACGGCAGCCGGCCGCGATGGCGCCAAGGCCGATCGCTTCGTTGCCGATGATGAACAGCTTCTTCTTGCCGTCCGCAGGCGCCAGCCGGAATTCCTCCAGCGGGCCGCCGGCCTGCTCGAGAATGAACGCCGCGCCGCGGCGCACCGCTTCGATGTTCTTCTCCACGATGGCCGGACCTTTCCGGCCGAACTCTTCCTCCACCGCCTTGTTGAACACGTCAAGCGGCAGACCGAGCAGCGCCCAGGAAGCGCCGGACGCCACCATGTTCTTCATGAGCGACGTGCCGAGTTCCTCGGCGATGGCCGTGATCGGCACGGCGAACAGCCGCGCGTCAATGCCTTCCGGAACTTTCGGATCGAACTTGGCGTCCGCCACGATGACGCCGCCGGGACGCAGTTCCCGTGCGTTCAGATCGATCGTCTCCTGGTCGAATGCGACAAGGATGTCGAGATCGTCCGAAATCGCCCGCTTCGGCGTCGTGCTGATCCGGATCTTGTTGTTCGTGTGTCCGCCCTTGATCCGCGACGAGAAATGCCGGTAACCGTAGAGATAGTACCCGAGACGGTTCAGCGCGGTCGAGAAGATCCGGTCCGTGCTCTCAACGCCTTCGCCTTGTTGTCCCCCGATCTTCCAAGACAATTGACTGATCAAAATGTCCATCTCCTCAATTGATCGTTCGCAATGATTCGACAACACTTTCGCAGATCAAAAATTTTTTTCTCTGCGATCAAATAAATTTTATGACTGTCCGTTGACATTTGCAAGCCATTTCAAGCTTTTATCGCATAGCTCTTTTCGAACGAATCGATATCGTTCCGAGATCGAACCGGAAAGCGGCGTCAGGCCGGCGGAAGCTGGCTCGACAAAAATCGGAAAGCGTTTCCGCGCGCAATGTTCTCCGTCAGTTCCTCACCGTATCGAAGCGCCAGCATGTCCAGCAGCCGTGCCGTGCCGTCCGGTCCGTCGAGCCCCCGGATATGGCGGTCAATGCCGTCGTAATCGGATCCAAGCGCGAGGACGCGCTCCCCGCCGAGCTCCAGCACGCGTTCGATATGCGGAATCAAATCTTCCGGCCCGGGATCGTCCCTGTCGCTGACGAACCATGGAACGAATGTCAGGCCGATCAGCCCGCCGGCGTCGATGATCGCCTTGATCTGGTCATCGCGAAGATTCCGGGGATGATCGCAGACCGATCGCGCATTGGAATGGGACGCGACGACCGGCCGCGCACTCTCCTCGATTGTCTCCCGGAATGCCCGTTCGGACAGATGAGACACGTCCACTATTATGCCCAGCTCGTTGCAAGCTCTAACCAGTTCGCGCCCGGCCCGCGTAAGCCCGCCGCCGCGCGGCTCCATGACGCCGTCGGCCGCCCAGTTTGCGTCGTTCCACGTCAGGCCGAGCATGCGAAGTCCGAGCCGGTGGAGCATGCGAAGCGCGGCGAAGCTGCCCTCGAGGCCTTCCGCGCCTTCGAGCGCCAGCAGCGCCCCCGGCCGTCCGGGACCGCAGGCGGCCAGATCGGCCTGCGAGCGGACGAACGTCACATGCGGGCAGGTCAGGACATGACGGTAAAACCGATCGACCGCCTGGACGACCGACATGAACGTCTGCGGCACGCGCTTCGGCAGGTAGACGGCGAACGTCTGCAGGACGGCGCCGGAAGCGGTCAGCTTGCCATAGGTGACATCCAGCCCGTCCGAACCCGGTCCGTCAAAAGATTCCGCCTCCCCGGTCAGCAGCTTGGCGAGCACATCGCAATGCAGGTCCGCAAATCCCCTCATCCCCGACCCTCCGCTTCATTCGGTGGTTTCTCGCCTTTCGGCAGCAAAAAAACCCGTTTACGGCCGTAAACAGGTTGCATGGATTTCCAATCTCGTTCCTTCGGATCGTTCCGTTCGCCAAGCAACGGATGAAGGTATGCCGTTGTGTTTGTCTGCTGCAGTCAGCGAGGCTCGACGATCAGTTTGATTGCCGTGCGGTCTTCTCCGTCAATGACGATGTCGGTGAATGCAGGAATGCAAATCAGATCCACCCCGCTTGGCGCGACGAATCCCCGGGCGATCGCCACGGCCTTGATCGCCTGATTCAACGCACCAGCCCCGATTGCCTGCAATTCTGCGCACCCGCGTTCGCGCAATACGCCCGCCAGCGCGCCTGCGACAGAATTTGGATTGGACTTTGCTGAAACTTTTAATACCTCCATGGAAAGTACCTCCTCGGGAATGATGGATGGAATCCACTATTCATCTTATTCGAGAGGGGTCGAAAAATTCCTGCTGTTGTACACGTACTTTGCACACTGTTCCGAATTAATTGACAATTTGCGGCGGCAAAAGGGCCGCCTTGCGGCCGTTTTGCTACTGCATCAGCAGCCATTCATCCTCCGTCAGACGAATCTTCGCGATCGATTTCGCTTTGCCGGTCGCGTCGTCAATTTCCGCCAGAACGGCATGGAACTGCCATTTGCCTTCGTCGACCGTAAACCGGGAAGGCAGCTGCGTCAGAAAGCGGTATTCGACGGATGACCGCTCCATCCCCAGCACACCGTCCCGCGAGCCGACCATGCCGACATCGGTGAGGCAAGCCGTCCCGCCGGGCAGAATCCGGTCGTCGTTCGTCTGCACGTGGGTATGGGTGCCGACGACAACCGACGCCCGTCCGTCCAGATACCAGCTCATCGCGATTTTCTCCGAAGTCGCTTCCGCATGGAAGTCCACCAGAATGCAGGGCGTCTGCGCCTTGAGCTTCCCGATCAGCTCATCCGCCGCCCGGAACGGGCAGTCGAGGGGCGGCAGGAAGGTGCGGCCTTGCAGATTGAGAATGCCGAGCGTCTTGCCGTTCGCCTTCACCACCGTCGATCCTCTGCCGGGCGTGCCGGGCGGAAAATTCGCCGGCCGGACGATGCGCGGCTCGTCGTCGATCCATTCGAAGATATCTTTGTTGTCCCACGTATGGTTCCCCATCGTGATCGCGTGTACGCCGAGTTCATAGAACTCCCGCGCGATCGCCGCCGTAATGCCGCGGCCGTGTGCCGCGTTCTCCCCGTTGGCCACGATCAGATGCGGCTGATATTTGCTCTTCAGCGACGGCAACACTTGCTTCAATGCGGCGCGTCCCGTGCTGCCAACGATGTCGCCGATGAAGAGTACGATCATGCATTTCCCTCCCAATATGGATAAGAGAGCGGCTGGCAGGTACCAGCCGCTCTCAGGTCGTTCATTTCGCGTATTCCACAGCGCGCGTCTCGCGGATAACCGTGACCTTGATATGTCCCGGATAATCGAGTTCGCTCTCGATCTTCTTCGTGATGTCGCGCGCCAGCCGGAACGCCTCGGTATCGTCGATCTTGTCCGGTTGCACCATGACGCGCACTTCGCGGCCGGCCTGGATGGCGTACGATTTCTCGACGCCTTCGAACGATTCCGTAATCGCTTCGAGCTTCTCCAGCCGCTTGATGTACGTCTCGAGCGTCTCGCGACGGGCGCCGGGACGAGCCGCGGACAGCGCGTCCGCCGCTCCGACCAGCATCGCGATGACGGACGTTGCTTCCGTATCGCCGTGGTGCGACGCGACGCTGTTGATGACGACAGGGTGTTCCTTGTACTTCTTCGTCAGCTCGACGCCGATCTCGACATGAGAACCTTCCACTTCGTGGTCCAGCGCTTTGCCGATGTCGTGCAACAGTCCCGCCCGCCGGGCCAGCATGACGTCTTCGCCGAGCTCGGCGGCCATCAGACCCGCCAGATAGGCCACTTCGATCGAGTGCTTGAGCACGTTCTGGCCATAGCTTGTACGATAGCGCAGACGTCCGAGAATCTTGATCAGATCCGGATGCAGTCCGTGAACGCCGACCTCGAACGTCGCCTGTTCGCCGTATTCGCGGATCCGCTCGTCGATTTCCTTGCGGGATTTCTCGACCATTTCCTCGATCCGCGCCGGGTGAATGCGGCCGTCCGCCACCAGTTTCTCCAGCGCGGTGCGCGCGATTTCGCGGCGGATCGGGTCAAACCCGGACAGGATAACCGCTTCCGGCGTGTCGTCGATAATCAGATCGATGCCGGTAAGCGTCTCCAGCGCGCGGATGTTGCGGCCTTCCCGGCCGATGATGCGGCCTTTCATCTCCTCGTTCGGCAGCGCGACGACCGAAACGGTCGTCTCGGCCACATGGTCGGCCGCGCAACGCTGAATCGCCAGGGAGATGATGTTTCTCGCCTTCTTGTCCGCTTCTTCTTTGGCCTGCTGCTCGATGTCTTTGATCATCTGTGCCGTCTCGTGACGGATTTCCTGCTCGACATTCGACAGAATGATCTGTCTGGCCTCTTCCGAAGTCAAGTTGGAGATGCGCTCCAACTCCTGAACTTGCTGACGATATATCGCGTCAATCTGTTCTTGCGTTTCCTCGATTCGCTTCTCTTTGTTGGCCACTTGCTCTTCCTTGCGCTCCAGCGCTTCCAGCTTGCGGTCCAGCGACTCTTCCTTCTGCTGCAGACGCCGTTCCAGGCGCTGCAATTCATTCCGGCGTTCGCGTGTTTCCCGTTCCGCTTCGGCTCGGAGTTTGTGTACTTCGTCTTTCGCCTCGAGAATCGTCTCCTTCTTCAGCGCGTCGGCTTCCTTGCGTGCGTTCTCCAGAATCTGCTCGGCAGCCTTCTCCGCGCTCGAGATTTTCGCTTCGGCGATCGATTTCCGTACCCAGTAGCCAATGCCAAAAAATACTGCGCCAACAACGAGAACGATCGGGAGCCAGATCCAGATTTCGATAGGCATCCTCTCACCTCCTCGTTCTCACCAAAGCCGAAGCCATGGATCGTATTCGGTTCTCAGCCGGTGTTCCACCGTTTCTTTCGGTTCATGTCGAAAAAGATCGGTTCGAATCAATTTCTGGAAGGAAAATCGATTCAAAAAGAAGGAATACAGAATCATTTTATCTTTTGTGAAAATCAATTGTCAAGCAATCGCCCGGGCGCCGTCAGTCCCCGTAAAAGCCGTCATCCTCCTCATCCGCCGCCCCGTCTCCGGCCGCGGCGCGGACGGCTTCCCGCACGACGCTTCCGGTATATCCGCGGCGGTACAGAAACTGCGCAAGCTTGCGCGTGCGGTCCCGGAATTCGCCCCGGAGCGAAGGCCATTTCTTGAGCGCCGCCTCGACGGCCGCGCGCCGCTCCGTCTCCGGATCGAGGTTCCGGATCGCCGCATCCGCCTCACCCCGGCTGATGCCTTTCCTCAATAATTCACTCCGGATCAAATTTCTTCCTTTATAATAGCCTTCCGCCCGCACGCGCGCGAACTCCCGCGCATACCGGCTGTCGTCAAGGTAGCCTTCCCGCGCGAGCCGATCCAGCGCCGCCTTCGAGACCTGCTCGGGGAACCCCCGGCGCGACAGGTACAGCGCCAGCTCCTTCCGGGTGCGGCTGCGCCGGCCGAGACTCGCCAGCGCCGCCCCGTAGGCTTCCTGCTCGTGCGCCTCGCGCCCGATTTCGGCCAGCTGTTCCTCATCCAGCTCCGTTCCCTTGAACAGACGATGGCGTATCAGCACATCCTCGTGCACGACGAGCAGCGGCTCGTCTTCCCCATCGCCGTAAATGACGTAGCGGCCTTTCCCGTCCCGTTCGACCGCGCGGATCCTGTGCGGCATGAACGCTCCTCCTCAAGCTAAAACGGCTTGCGCGTCCACAATGGAAGGCGCGCCCGTTTATATCTTTTAAAGCGACGCGGGCACCTTGGCAGAAGGTGCCCGCGTATCCTTACGCTTCGAAATCGTCTTCGAATTCGTCGTCCTCATCCGGCGAAGCAGCGAAGGCCGACGTTGCCGACGCGCCGATCAGATTGCTGGCGTCGCGGATTTGCTTCTCGATCTTGGCCGCGATGTCGGGACGGTCCTTCAGATATTGCTTCGCGTTCTCCCTGCCCTGGCCGAGCCGTTCGCCTTCGAACGAGAACCATGCCCCGCTCTTCTGGATGATATCCAGCTCCGTGCCGATGTCGATCAGGCTGCCTTCCTTCGAGATGCCTTCGCCGTACATGATGTCGATTTCCGCCTGTTTGAACGGCGGCGCCACCTTGTTCTTCACGACCTTGATGCGCGTCCGGTTGCCGACGAGCTCGTTGCCCATCTTGATCGTCTCGACGCGGCGCACTTCCAGCCGCACGCTCGCGTAGAACTTCAGCGCGCGTCCGCCCGGCGTCGTCTCCGGATTGCCGAACATGACGCCGACTTTCTCGCGGAGCTGGTTGATGAAGATCGCGATCGTCTTCGATTTGCTGATCGCGCCGGACAGCTTGCGCAGCGCCTGAGACATGAGCCGGGCCTGGAGGCCGACATGCGAATCGCCCATCTCGCCCTCGATCTCGGCTTTCGGCACGAGCGCCGCAACCGAGTCGATGACGATGATGTCGATGGCGCCGCTGCGCACGAGCGCTTCCGCGATCTCGAGCGCCTGTTCGCCCGTATCGGGCTGCGAGAGCAGCAGCTCGTCGATGTTCACCCCGAGCTTGCTCGCATAGAGCGGGTCGAGCGCATGCTCCGCGTCGATGAACGCGGCTTGTCCGCCGATCTTCTGCACTTCGGCGATCGCATGCAGCGCGACCGTCGTCTTGCCGGACGATTCGGGTCCGTAGATTTCAATGATCCGTCCCCTCGGCATGCCGCCGACGCCAAGGGCAATATCGAGCGCAAGCGAGCCGCTGGGCACGGTCTCGACCGTAAGACCTGCCTGCTCGCCCAGCTTCATGATGGAACCTTTGCCGAATTGTTTCTCAATCTGGCGCAAAGCCATTTCCAACGCCGCACGGCGATCCGACACAATACCACTTCCTTTGCCGTTATGATCCCATATTAAAGCATTTCCGGGCGATTGCCAAGTAGTTTTTCGAACATACATTCGCATTTTTTCGGTACGGCACGCGGCCCGAAACAGAAAAAGAACCGCAGCAAAGTAATCTTCGCTGCGGTTCTTCCGTCAACTGACACTCATTATATCCGTCGAGGCAAGGCTTGGCAATCCCGTTCACGAATTTTTCACAATTCCGTCCAACCGCTCCCACAGCCGGTACAGCGCATGCTTGGCGGCCCGCAGACGGATGCCGGCCCGGCCGCCCGACAGCTTCAGCTCGTGCACTTCGGTGCGGCCGCCCCGCTCGGCGACGGCGACATAGACGAGGCCGGGCGGCTTCCCCTCCGACGGCGCCGGGCCCGCGACGCCGGTGATCGCGATCGCATAGTCGCTTCCGGCGCGCTCGAGCGTCCGCGCGGCCATCGCCTCGGCCGTCTGCGCGCTGACCGCGCCCGGCGCGTCCGGTCCTTCGAGCAGATCGGCCGGCACGCCGAGCAGATTTCGCTTCATCGCATTCGTATAGACCACGAAGCCGCCGGCGAACGCCTCGCTGCTGCCCGGCACGCTGGTGAGCAGCTCGGCGAGCAGCCCGCCCGTGCAGCTTTCCGCGGCGGCCGCGGTCTTGCCGGAAGCGCGCAGCAAATCGACAACCGTCTGCTCCAGCGGCACATCCTCCCTCGCATACAGATACCGGCCGGCCAGCCGTTCGATGGCTGCCGCCGTTTCGCCGAGCCTGGCCGCCGCTTCCGCTTCGCTTGCCGCTTTCGTCGAAAGCCGGATCGCCACCTCGCCCTCCTTCGCGTACGGCGCGATCGTCGGGTCGGTCTGCCGTTTGATCAGATCGATCAGCAAATCTTCAAGCGCCGACTCGCCGATGCCCGCGAAGCGAAGCGTCATCGAATAGAGCGGACGGCTCTCGCCGAGCTGCCGGAGCAGCCACGCAGTCGCCGGTCCGTCGAACATCGGCTTCATCTCGCCGGGCGGACCGGGAAGCAGCACGTAGTGCGTGCCGTCCGCCGTGAGCGCGTTGCCGACCGCGAGTCCCGTCTCGTTCGGCAGCGGCTCGCTGCCTTCGACCATGAGCGCCTGGCGCCGGTTGCTTTCGATGAGCATCAGCTTGCCCGCCAGCCGCTCCTCGATTTTCTTCAGCGACGGCTCGTGCACAATCAGCTTCCGGCCCAGATAGTCGGCGAGCACGTCTTTCGTCAGATCGTCCTGCGTCGGTCCGAGTCCGCCCGTGAACAGGAGCAGATCCGCCCGGCCCCGCGCCGTCTCGATCGCCTGCCGGATGCGGCCCGCATTGTCGCCGACGACCGTCTGGAAATAAACGTCGATGCCGAGGGCGGCGAGTCCCTGCGAGAGATATTGCGCATTCGTATTGACGATCTGCCCGAGCAGCAGCTCCGTCCCCACGGCGATGATTTCGGCTTTCACCGGTCAAGTCCCCTTTCCGATCAAGCGCCGTCCCCTGCCGGGCGGGCGCAAAGATTCAGCCTGGAATATCAGCCCAACTTCAAGCATATATGGACCCGGGCTTGAAAAGCAACTGCCGGACATGAACCGGCTCAATCGCGCTGCGGACATGCCCGCCTTGATGGACGCATGAAGCAGTTGGTTACATGCGATTATGCGGAAGGGCAGAGACATGCCGCGGTCTCTGCCCTTCCATCCGGCGCTTACTGCACCGGAATGAGATTTTTGTTCTTGACGAAGTAGTCGATGCCCGAGTAGACGGTGATGACGGCCGCCACCCACGTCATCACGATGTCGAACGGAATGCTGACCAGCGCGAACGGAAAATTGTTGAGCAACAGGGCGATGATCATCGTGATCTGCACGCCGGTCTTCCATTTCCCCCAGCGGCTGGCGGCGAGCACTTTCCCTTCGAGCAGGGCGACCTGCCTTAGACCCGTCACGGCGAACTCGCGGCTGATAATGACGATGGCGATCCAGGCGTCGAGTTTGTCCATCTCAACCAGCGAAATGAGCACGGCGGCGACCAATAATTTGTCCGCCAGCGGATCAAGCAGCTTTCCCAGATTCGTCACCAGCTTGTTCTTCCGCGCGATATACCCGTCCAGCCCGTCCGTACTGGCGGCGATGATGAAGATGAGCGCGGCGACGATCTGATTGTAGGTGATCGAAAAGTTCTCGAACTCGATAGGCTCGAAATCGATTCGGGCGAGCAGGAAGAACATGATGATCGGGACCAGGAAGATGCGGGCCAGCGTAATGCGGTTGGCGAGATTCACACCACTCCCTCCCCGGACAGGTCAAACTCGAAGGCATGCGTGATGCGCACGCGCTGAATCGAACCGATCTCCGGACGACACCCGGTGATGAACACTTCGCCGTCCACTTCCGGCGCGTCGTAAGGGGAGCGGCCGACGTAGACGTCGCTCCGCCCGTCGTATCTTTCGACCAGCACGTCAATCACTTGCCCGATCCGCTTGGCGGCGTTCTCCTTCGACACTTGGCGCTGCACTTCCATAAGCGCCGCCGCCCGGTATTCCTTCACGTCATCCGGAACATGGTCCGGCAGCCGCGCCGCCGGCGTATCCTCTTCCTTCGAGTAGGTGAACACGCCGAGCCGGTCGAACTTCATTTCGCGGACGAAATCGCACAGCCGCTCGAAATCTTCCTCCGTCTCGCCCGGAAAGCCCACGATGAGCGACGTGCGGATTGCGGCGTCCGGTATCGCCCCCCGGATCTTCGCGATCAGCTCGCGCGCGTCGCGCTGCCGTCCGGGCCTGCGCATCCGCTTCAGAATGAGATCCTCGCTGTGCTGCAGCGGGATGTCAAAGTAGTTGCAGATCTTCGGGTTGGAAGCGAACGTCTCGATCAACTCGTCCGTGAAAAATCCCGGATAGGCGTAATGGAGCCGCACCCAGGCGATGCCTTCGACTTCGCTGACGCGGTTCAGCAATTCGGGCAGCTTGAACGTGCCGTACAAATCCGTGCCGTAGTTGGTGGAATCCTGGGCGATGAGGCAGATTTCCTTCACGCCCTGCGCTGCGAGCGACTCCACTTCGCGGACGATCGACTCGATCGAGCGGCTGCGGAACTTGCCGCGCATCAGCGGAATGCTGCAGAACGTGCAGGCGTTGTCGCATCCTTCCGCAATTTTCACATATGCGGTATAGCGCGGCGTCATGACCCGGCGCGGCAGCGCCTGATCGTAGTCGAAAGCCGGGTGCCCCACCCGCACCGGCTTCTTCCCGCCGAGCGCATCGGCCACGATATCGGCGATATGATGGAAATCGCCCGTGCCGACGATGCCGTCGATCTCGGGCATCTCTTTCATCAATTCTTCCTTGTACCGCTGCGTCAGGCAGCCCGAAACGATGAGCGCCTTCAGCCTTCCCGTCTCCTTCAGTTCGGCCAGTTCGAGAATCGTGTTCACCGATTCTTCTTTCGCCGCGTCAATGAAACCGCATGTATTCACGATAACGACCGTCGCGTCTTCCGGACGGTCGACCAGTTCATAGCCGCGCTCATGCACCAGGCCGGACATAATCTCCGAATCGACGAGGTTTTTGTCGCAGCCGAGCGTGACAACGCTCACTCTCTCTCTCATGCAGCATCCTCCATACCGTACCCGTAGGCTGTCCAATTCAGTATAATATACCGATAAAACGGCTGTCAAAAGCGGCAAAACCCGTCACCGCCGCTTGCTGGCGCGGCCGGACGGGCTTGACCTGGCATCAGGAGCGATAGTTGGTGAACTGGAGTTCTACGCCGACATCAGCGGCTTTCAGCATGCGGATGACCGCTTGCAGATCGTCGCGGCTCTTGCCCGAGACGCGAATCTGATCGCCCTGGATCTGGCTTTTCACCTTCAGCTTCGAATCGCGGATCATCGTATTGATCTTCTTCGCCGCATTCTGGTCGATTCCCTGTTTCAGCCTGATCCGCTGCCGGACGGTGCCGAGGGCGGCCGGCTCGATCTTGCCGTATTCCAGATTGCGGATCGGCACGCCGCGCTTTACCATCTTGCCCTGCAAAATGTCGATGACGCTCTTCAGCTTGTATTCGTCATCCGATACGACGACGAGCTCGTCTTTCTCGATCGTGATGCTGCTCTTCGAGCCCTTGAAGTCAAAGCGGGTCTCGATTTCCTTCTCCGCCTGCCGGACGGCGTTGGTGAGCTCCTGCATGTCCACCTTCGAGACGATATCGAACGATGCCTCCGAAGCCATCGGCCGCACTCCTTCCATCTTGTTCCGGTATCTGCTTAACAGCATACCACGTTGCAAGACAAGACGGAAGCCGCCCGGCTGCGGTTTGCAGCCGGGCGGCCAATTTTCGCTGCTGTGCCGGCGGGCCTAACGTTCGCGCGCCGGGCTTCTGAACATGTCGAGAATGCCGAGCACGATATGGGCAAGTCCGAATCCGAGGATGCCGTATCCCCATGCGTTCGGAATGAGATACCAGCCGAGCAAGCTGACGACAACGCCGAGTCCGGTGACGATCCAGCTTGTGGACATGAGATCCGCCTCATTTCGTATGGATTGACGTCTGATGCCGTGAGTGTGCCCGGACACCGCAGAAATTATGCACGTTGCGCGGCTCACGCCCCCGGAATGCCGGCCGCGCCTTCCATCTCCGGTACGATGAGAAACCGCCGGACGTTGTCGTCGCCGTCCGGCAGCACGACGCCGTCGATCCGGATTTCAACGCTTCGCGTCGAGCCGATGTTCAGAAATACCGGTCCCGAGAGCTCGTACGTCACGACGGAGGGACCTTTCTCTTCCTTATAGTGAATCTTCTCGCCGTTCCGGTCGCCTGTCCGGATTTCGACCCAGCTTCGTTTGCCGTCCGCCACTTCCACCTCGTAGCGATGGGTGTCGCCGGGCGCGACCGCATACCGTTCGACACTCCCGGATTTCTCGAGGAAGGTAAGCGTCGTCTGCTGCACATCCGGCTCATCCGGAATGACCGGTGTGTCCGAACCCGCCTCCCCGTTTGCTCCCGTGACGTCCGTCTCCTGTCCCCCCGTCGAGTCTGCAGCGTCTTCCGTCTCGCCCGTTCCCGCATCGATATTGTCGGTAATCGGCGTCTCGTTGTCCGCCGTTTTCTTGTCGCTTCCGTCCTGCTGGTTCACCACGTAGGTGTAAATGACCGCCGCAATAAGCAGCAGGAACGACCACATGAGGACGCGAAACCCCCATTTGCTCCACCGGTCCGATGAACGGACCGAAGCGCGCCGGGGCTTGACAACAGGCTGCTCAACCGCCGCATCCGCCTCCGGCTCCGGAAGCTCCCGCTCAAAGAGGCGACACACTTCTTCTGCATCAAGGCCGACCGTCTCCGCATAGTTTTTGACGAAAGCGCGGGCGTAGAATGTGCCGGGCAAAACCTTGTAGTCGCCTTCTTCAATTGCTTCGAGATAACGTTTCCGAATCTTGGTGATGTCCTGCACATCATCCAGCGAGTAGCCTCGCTCCTCGCGGGCTTTGCGGAGCAGTTTGCCCAGTTCAGACAACTTGCACACCTCCAGGGGACTTGTTTAAAGGTCGTCCAGGAAATCCGGGCTGAACGATTCGTATGTAATCTCCTCATCCGGCGAATTGCGGAGTTCAATGATGCAATCGAACTTGCTCGGGTCAAAGCCTGTTTCCCTTACGAAAATATCGGGATGCTCGATGACCTTCGTGCAGGGCATGGCCATGATCTCTTTCAGCAGCGCGTCATGCCGTTCGTTCGAACGCATTGTGCTGACAATGCCGTCGATGATGAAAATATTGCTTTCATTCCGTTCTTCCGCGGACAACTGGCTGCGGACGGTCTGCCGCAGCATCGTGGAAGACAGGAAGGTCCAACGTTTGTTGGCGCAGACGCTTCCGGCAATGATCGATTCGGTCTTGCCGACGCGCGGCATGCCCCTCAGTCCGATCACCTGATGGCCTTCCCGCTTGAACAATTCGCCGAGAAAATCGACCAGCAGACCCAACTCATCGCGGATGAACCGGAACGTCTTCCGATCGTCGGAATCCCTTTCAATGTATCGGCCGTGCCGGATCGCCAATATGTCGACCAGCTTCGGAGGGCGCAGCGCATTGACGGTGATGCTGTCGACCTTCTTGAGCAGATTGCCGAGCAGCATGATTTTCTCGTCATCGTCCGTCTGCAGCAGCATGCCGCGCGTCCGGTCTTCGACGCCGTTGATCGTCAGAATGTTCACTTCCAGCATGCCGAGCAGCGAGGCGATATCGCCGAGCAGACCGGGGCGGTTCTTGTGAATCTTGTACTCCATGTACCATTGCTTCAGTCCCAAAACTCGAACCCTCCGGCCTGAAGATTTTCTATTCTTTTTCTACAATTCCCGTCAAATTCCTGCACGAATGAAGAAGATCGCAGGAAAAGCCTCCGAGCTGTCTGGAGGCTTCCCACGACCGAAATTATGCGTTCTTCTCCGCAAGCTTCACCATCATGCGCGCGATCGCTTTTCGTTCTTCGGTGTCGCCGACGTCCCAAAGTTCCTTGAGCACGCGCTCTTCGTCGTTCTTCGGGTCTACTTTCTCGTCGAGGAACTCGCCGATTTCGAATGCGAGTTTGCTGATCGTCTCTTCGCTCAGCCCCATTTGTTTGGCCGACTTGACGCGCTCGCCGAGAAAATGTTTCCAATGATCAAATTTGGTCAATACCGTCGACATGCTTTCTGCCTCCTTCATCAGCGTTGTGCGACAAGCATGGTCAACGGTAGTAGTTTGGGCGAGGCCCGCTACAATTATTCGACGATATAAGAGCGGGAAAAGTTTCAACCGCTTCGGCTCAAGTCAGCCAGCCGCCGTTCGGGCTGATGACCTGTCCGGTAATGTAGCCCGACTCCGGCGATGCCAGGAAACGGATCAGCGAAGCGATTTCTTCCGGCCTGGCGAGGCGGCCGGCCGGAATTTCCGCGCGAAGCGCGGCGAGTTCCGCTTCGCTGAAATCCCTCATCATGTCCGTCTCGACGGCGCCCGGCGCGACGGCGTTCACCGTGACGCCGGACGGCGCCAGCTCCTTCGCCAGCGCCTTCGTGAAGGCGTTCACGCCGCCTTTCGTCAGCGAATAGAGCACTTCGCACGAGGCGCCGGCAATCCCCCAGACGGAGGAAACATTAATGATCCGGCCGTAACGCCGCCTAACCATTGCCGGCGCCAGCAGCTGCGTGAGACGGAACATGCCTTTGAGATTGACGCCGACGACATCCTCCCAATCCTGTTCCGTGACATCGGTGAACAGGCCGTAATGGGATACGCCGGCGTTGTTGACGAGAATGTCGGGCGAAAGGCCCGCCGCATCCAACTTCGCTTTAAACCGCTCCAATTCCGCGAAATTTCGGAGATCCGCCGCCGCCACCATCACGTTCGCGCCGCGGCGCTCGCACTCGCGCGCCGTCGCTTCGGCCTGATCCCGCGCGGCATGATAATGAACGACGATGTTCATGCCTTGTTCCGCCAGCAGCACCGCCGCGGCGGCGCCGATGCCCCGGCTCGCCCCGGTCACAAGCGCCGTCATGTTCTTCTGCGGGTTCATGCCTTGCGGCTCCGGACAATCGAAACCGCCATCCGTTTCCAGTCGAAATGCGAACGCAGCCGCTCCTCGGCTTCCCCGATCCCGATGTCCCGGTACAGTTCGGGCAGCCGGAACAGATTGCCGCCGCGGAGATTCCAGCGCAAATATTCGTTCGCGGCAGACTCCGGCCGATCGAGCATCCGCAGCAGCGCGCCGATCCGCTTCCGCTTCGCCCGCTCGAACCGCGCCGGATCGAGCCCCTCTGCCTTCGCGCGCTCGATCGCCTCACGGATCCGCGCAAGCAGCGCGTCGGGGTCGCGGGTCTCCCCGCCGATGACCGAGAACGCGTATTCCGGCGTGCAATTGTATTCGCTGCCGAACGAATCCGAGATGAGCTGATCGTCATAGAGCGACTGGTACAGCTCGGAACTCGGGCCGATAAGCGCTTCGAACATCAGCTTCGTCGCCGCTTCCCGGCGCATCAGGCCGTCCGCGTCGCGGACGAGATCCGTCTCCTTGAATCCGATCATGCATTTCGGCAGCGATACCGGAAGCTCCCGCTCGGCGCGCGGCGATCCGACTTCCGGCGGCTCGGCGTCGAACAGCCGGCTGATTTCCGGCGCGGGCGCAAACGACTTCTTCGCCTGGTTCTCGCGGACGAGCCGGATCACGTCTTCGGGATCGGCTCCGCCCGCCACGACGAGTGTCATGTTGGACGGATGATAGAACGTTTCGTAGCAGCGGTACAACGTCTCCTTGTCAATGCGCCGGATCGATTCCGCCGTGCCGGCAATGTCGATGCGGACGGGATGACGTTGATAGAGGGCGCCGATCAGGCCGAAATATACCTGCCAGTCCGGGTTGTCCCGGTACATGTTGATTTCCTGCTCGATGATGCCCTTCTCTTTCTCGACGTTCTCATCGGTGAAGTAAGGACGCTGGACGAAATCGAGGAGCGTCTCCAGATTTTCCGGAATCTGTCCCGCGGCGGTAAACAGATAGACGGTGCGGTCGAAACTGGTGAACGCATTGGCCGACGCGCCCTGTTTCGCAAATTTCGCGAAAATGTCCCCATCCGGCTCCTCGAACATTTTATGCTCCAGAAAATGCGCAATGCCGTCCGGCACCCGGATCTCTTCCCCGTTCACCGCGAAACGGTTGTCGACCGAGCCGTAACGGGTTGCGAACACGGCGTATGTCTTGCTGCAGCCGGCCTTCGGCAGCACGTGGACTTCGAGGCCGTTCGGCAGCTTCTCCCGCACGACCGTCTCGTCCACGTCCGGATAATGCCTTTCCTCCACCGTCACTCCTCCTTCCCGTCCCGCAGGAAATAGATCGTATCGAGTTTCACCCGTTCGGCAACGCGCACGATATCGTCCCGGGTAACCGCTTCGATCTGCCGGATCAGTTCGTCCGCATCCCGGCTGCGGCCCGACAGGACGCCGTTGAAATGGAAGGCGATCATCTCCGGTGCGGAGTCCCTCAGCTCCCGCAGCTGGCCTGTGATCATGGCGCGTGTCTGCGACAGTTCAAGCTCGCTGATGTCGCCCCGTGCCATCGCGTCCAGCTGCTCGCGTATGATGGCGGACGCCCGCTCGAAATTGGCAATCTCGATGCCGGATTGAATCGTCAGGATGCCCTTGTGCCCGTCATAGCGGGAAGCGGCGTAATAGGCGAGGCTGGCGCGCTCGCGCACGTTGATGAACAGTTTCGAATGCGGAAAGGCGCCGAGAATGCCGTTGTACATGAGCGCCGCCGGATAGTCGTCATCCGCGTAGCGGACGCCTATGCGCAATCCCATGTTCAGCTTGCCCTGGGTGACGTCCATCCGCTCGACGACGGTCTTGACTTCGCCCGCCGATCCGCAATCCGCGGGCTTGGGGTACGTTCCCGGCGCGCCGTCCGGCAGCCGGAACGATTCGGCGGCGAGGGCGGACGCTTCGTCAAGCGTCGTGTCGCCGGTTACGTACAGATCGAAGGATGCCCGCTTCAGCCATTCTGCGTAATAGGCGTGCAGCGTCTCCGGCGTCAGCCGCGGCAAATCTTCGATTTTCCCCAAGGCGTTGAGACGGTAGGCCTCGCCGGCGCACATTTCTTCGATACAGCGTTCCGCCGCATAGCGGATCTTGTCGTTGACGATGGCTTCCAGACGCTTCCGGACCGTCGTCTTCTCCGTGTCGACGTAATTCGGCAGGAATGCGCCGTTCTCAAGCGCCGGCTGCGTCACGACCTCGCCGAGCAGCCGCATGCCGGCCGCAAGCAGCGATTCCCCCGCACCGCGGGCGAAGCGATCCTGCAGCACTTCCAGCTGAAAGACGATGACGTGCGAATCGCCGCGCTTCATGACGTCGAAGCCGAATCCGGCGCCGTACAAATCGTCCAGCCGCTCGCGAAACGCCCGCGTCTCGGGCGTGGCGGCCGTCCCGCGCCGCAGCACGAACGGCAGCAGCGCCGTCCGCGTCACGTCCGCGTCGCTCAGCGGAACGCCCACGTACAGCGTGAACTGGTACGTCTTGAACCGTTTCGTGGGCATGACATGCAGCCGGATCCGTCCCGACTGTCCCTGTTCAAACCATGGTCCGGTCAACCGGTTCAGCTCCTTCCATCGGATGGAAACCCCGTTGTTCCCCTTCATTCTACCCGATCGCAAAAGGAAGAAGCAACCTGACGCAAGGCTGCTTCCCGCACGCTACATGCAGAAAATATGCTTCCCGATTCGTTTCACCTGCGGCCGCGTCCAAATCCATTTCGATGTCGCGGTCTCCGGGTTGAAATAGTACAGGCAGCCGCCCGTCGGATCCCATCCGTTGGCGGCGTCGATCACCGCCTTGCGGGCCGTCTCGTTCGGCGTCAGCCAGATCTGGCCGTCGGCAACGGCGGTGAAAGCGCCGGGCTGGAAAATGACGCCCGACACGGTGTCAGGGAAATTCGGAGACTTGACGCGGTTCAGAATGACCGCCGCCACGGCCACCTGCCCTTCGTAAGGTTCGCCGCGCGCTTCCCCGTACACGGCGTTGGCCATCAGGCGAATGTCGTTTTCGGACAAGTTGTGCGTCTTCGCCAGATTCGCGCTTCCCCCGCCGCCGGTTGCGGCGCCTCCCCCTCCGCCTCCGCCGGTCTTCGGCTTGTCGGCTTCCGTAGGCCTCCAGTTCTTGGTCGCTTCCCACAGCTTCAGCTTCGTCTTCGGACCGACGATGCCGTCCGCTTTGAGGCCGAACTTCCATTGAAACCAGGTGACCGCATTCTTCGTTTTCTGGTCGAACGTGCCGGTGATCTCGCCGTCATAATAGCCGAGGTAGCGGAGCCGACCTTGCAGTTCCACGACATCCTTGCCGGTGAAGCCGACGGTCAGCACCGCGTCGCTGAACACGTCATCGGATATCCCGCCGCCGAACTGCCTGAGGGTATAGGCTCCGAGTACGAGGCATACGATGACGATGGTCGCTGCCAGCAGTCGTATTTTCATCCTGTCCGACTCCGCCTTTCTGTCGCATGGTGGATTCGCCTCTAGTATGGTTTAGCCGCTGGAACCCTATGCAGGAATTGACGGTCCGGACGAAACAGGCGGCGCCGGGCTGAAGCAGCCCGGCGCCGGATGCGCGCATATCGGCTATGAAGTTCAGGATGAGATCTGTCCGGGCGGATACTGCCCTTCGGAAATGAGCACCTCGCGCGGTTTACTGCCCTCGTACGGGCCGACGATGCCGCGCGCCTCCATCTGGTCGATGAGCCGGGCCGCCCGCGCGTACCCGATGCGCATCCGCCGCTGCAGCAGCGAGACGGAAGCCTGCTTCGCCTCGATCACGACCTGCACCGCCTGATCGAACAGCTCGTCCAGGTCGTCATCCACCTCCTGCGGCTCGTCGTCGACCTCGGGCACGAGGTCTTCCTTGTACTCGGCCTGCGCCTGATCGCGGGCGAACTGGACGACGGCCTCGACTTCCTGATCGGATAGGAACGCGCCCTGCACGCGGATCGGTTTCGACATGCCGACCGGCAGGAAGAGCATGTCGCCGCGGCCGAGCAGCTTCTCCGCCCCGGCCATGTCGAGAATCGTGCGCGAGTCGACCTGCGACGAGACGCCGAAGGCGATCCGGGAAGGAATGTTCGCCTTGATGATGCCGGTGATGACGTCAACGGACGGACGCTGCGTCGCGATGATGAGATGGATCCCCGCAGCGCGCGCCATCTGCGCGAGCCGCGTAATCGCGTCTTCGACGTCGCTTGCGGCGACCATCATCAGGTCTGCGAGCTCGTCGACGATGACGACGATGTACGGCAGGCGCGCTTCCGGATTGTCCTTCATCTGCGCGTTGTACCCTTCGATGTTGCGGGTGCCCGTCTTCGAGAACGCTTCGTACCGTTTCTCCATCTCGACGACGATCTTCTTCAGCGCGAGGGAAGCGCGCCGCGGGTCGGTGACGACCGGCGCGAGCAGGTGCGGGATGCCGTTGTAAACGTTCAGCTCGACCATTTTCGGGTCGACCATCAGGAATTTCACTTCGTCCGGCGCCGCTTTGTACAGAATGCTCGTAATGATGCCGTTGATGCACACCGACTTGCCGGAACCGGTCGCGCCGGCGACGAGCAAATGCGGCATGCGCGCCAGATCGGCGACGATCGGCTGGCCGGAGATGTCCCGGCCGAGAGCGACGGACAGCTTCGACGCCGCGTTCTGGAATACGGGCGATTCCATCACTTCGCGCAGCGTCACCGTCGCCACTTCGGTGTTCGGCACCTCGATGCCGATCGCCGACTTGCCGGGGATCGGCGCCTCCATGCGGATGTCCTTCGCCGCGAGCGCCAGCGCGATGTCGTCCGTCAGGCTGACGATCCGGCTCACCTTCACGCCGGCGGCCGGCTGCACCTCGTAGCGGGTGACGGCCGGTCCGCGCACGACGTCCAGCACCGTCGCCTTCACGCCGAAGCTTTCCAGCGTCGCCTCCAGCTTGCGCCTCGCTTCGCCGTGATCGGAGGCGCTGTGCTTGCCGGGCTGCGGCCGCGACAGCAGCGACAGCGGCGGCAGCAGATAAGGCCGCGACGGTTTCGGCGGCAGGGCGTCCGCATCTTCGGTATCGCCGGTCTCTTCGCTGTTCTCCCGCTTCACGCCGATCCGGACAACCGGCGAGGCGGGCGCAGCCGCCCCCGGAGCTTCCTCGGCCGCATCCGTCCCATCTCCGGCATCCGCTTCCGGTTCAACCGGATCGGCCGGGTCCTCCTGCCGCAGCGGTTCAGGCTGCCACGGTTCCCGGCCGGCCGTTCCCGCTTCCTCCGACGCTTCCGACTCCGGCTGAATGCCTTGGACCGGCTCGAGCGGGTTCAACTCGCCGGGCATCGCGACCGCCGCGTCCGCAGCCTCCGGATTCCCGTGTTCCGGTTCAGCCGGGGAGGCGTCTTCCTCCTTACGCCCGGCATCGCTCCGCCAAGGGAAGAACAACGTTCGGCGGCGCGCGGTCTGCTTGGGCGGCACGAACGAATCATCGTCGTCCATCAGATCCTCATCATCGATCAGAATGAGCGGAGAGCCCGGATCATCGGCTTCGGGCTTGTCCGCCGGCAGTTCGTCCTCGACCTGAACCGGAACCGCCTGCGCGGCGGCCGGCCTGCGTCTGCGGGAATCGGCCAGTTTGAGCCGGATGAGCTGAACGAACCGTCCGATCTGCCTGCGCAGCATGAGCGCAAGTTCGACGTACGATTTTCCTGTCGCCAGCATGATGCCGATGAGCAGCAGCACGACGGTAACGAATTTCGCGCCGAAATTGCCGAACAGAAAAAACAGCAGCGCATAGGCAAGGGCGCCGATATAGCCGCCGCTCAAATTTTTCTCGATAATCGGCATGGCGTAGAACTCGCCGGGCGTCGCCAGCTCGCGGATGTCGCGGGCATGCATCATGATCGCGTTGACCGACACCGGTTCGCCCAGCGGCTTCGTTTTCGCTTCCACGTCGCCCGCCGTGTAGGTCAGCAGCCAGAAAAGCAGAATGAGCGCGATACCGGTCATGCGGGACGACCATCTTGACGGCCATTTGCGCTTGATCATCGTCATGAGTCCCACATAAATGCCGGCAAGCGGCACAACGAAATAAAAATCGCCGAAGAACAACCCGAACAGATTGGCCAGCGCCTGGTCGACCGGCCACCCCTGCCCGGACATGGCGATGACGGACAGCGTGATCAGGAGAATGCCGTAAACTTCATATTTCAAAGCTGAGCCGATAGCGTTTTTCTTCCGTTTGCGCTTCGCCAACATCGGTCACCTCAGAGCGATTATACCATATTGGCGAAGCGCCGGATATTTGTACCGCAAAATGCGGCGAATCGGGACCTGCCGACTAGGGCTGCATGCGGATCAGATTGCCGGGATTGAGCGCCGGGTCGAGATAGGCGTCGAGCGGGCAATCCAGCAGCCGGACGATGCGGCCGCAGCCGTCCCCGACGGGTTCGACTTCCAGCAGCATGCCGCCCGTCCGGATTTCCACGGTTCGCCGCATGCGCTTCGGATCGTCGATGCCGTCAAGCACGATTTCAAGCGGCAGAATCGTATGAAACGTCATTGCAGCGCACCGCCCGTTCCGGCCGGCTGCTTCCGCTGCGCAATCAGCCGGTTCAGCTCGGCCAGCGCGTCGCCGATGCCGCCCACCGCGTCGATCAGCCCGTCCTTCACGGCATCCGGGCCGATGACGGTCGTGCCGATGTCGCGCGTCAGCTCTCCGGTCTTGAACATCAGTTCCTTGAACCGTGCTTCGCTGATCCCGGAATGCGACGTGACAAAACGGACGACCCGCTCCTGCATTTTGTCCAGATATTCGAAGGTCTGCGGCACGCCGATCACCAGACCGTTGAGCCTGATCGGATGAATCGTCATCGTGGCGGTCTCGGCGATGAACGAACGGTCGCCGGCGACGGCGATCGGCACGCCGATCGAATGGCCGCCTCCGAGCACGAGCGTCACTTTCGGCTTCGTCAGCGAAGCGATCATCTCGGCGATCGCAAGCCCGGCCTCGACGTCGCCGCCGACCGTGTTGAGCACGACGAGGATGCCCTCGATCTTCGGGTTTTGCTCCGCGGCGGCAAGCTGCGGAATGAGGTGCTCGTACTTCGTCGTCTTGTTCTGCGGCGGCAGCACGATGTGGCCTTCGATCTGTCCGATGATCGTCATGCAGAAAATGTTCGATTCCGTCTGCGGCACCGTCGTCTGTCCGAGCTGCTGCACCGCTTGGACGGGTCCGGACGCGCGCCCCTGCTCGCCGTCTCCCGGGACCGGCCCCTCCGGCGGATTGACCGGCCCCGTCATGTCGTAAGCTGACATCAGCCCACCCTCCTTCAATTTGGCGCTCCACCTAGTATGAGGCCGGCATGCGGTTTTATGCGCAGCAAAAACCCCGCCATCTGCACAGATGGCGGGGAGATGATCGTTGTCGGCAATGCTGGCCGTCACACTTCCATAATAATCGGAAGAATCATCGGACGGCGGCGGGTCTGCTCGTACAGGAACCTGCCGAGCACATCCTTCACATTCGTCTTGAGCGAAGCCCATTCGTTCACATTGTCGCTCATCAGCTTGTTGAGCGTCTGCGTCACGAGCCGGTTCGCTTCCTCCAGCAAGCCTTCGGATTCCCGCACATAGACGAAACCGCGGGAAATGATATCCGGCCCGGACAGAATCGTGCCGTCCTGCTTGCTCAGCGTGACGACGACGACGAGGATGCCGTCCTGCGACAGCAGCTTCCGGTCGCGGAGCACGATGTTGCCGACGTCGCCGACGCCGAGGCCGTCGATCAGCACGATGCCCGACGGCACCTTGTTGCCCTTGCGGGCAACGCCGTTCTGAATTTCGACCGTATCACCGTTGTCGAGAATGAAAATGTTCTCGCGCTCGATGCCGACGCTTTCCGCGAGCAGCGCGTGCTGCCTCAGCATCCGGTATTCGCCGTGAATCGGGATGAAATATTTCGGCTTCATCAGGTTGAGCATGAGCTTCAGCTCTTCCTGGCTGCCGTGTCCGGAAACGTGGACGGCCGACGACGCGGTAGGTCCGTAAATGACATTCGCGCCGAGGCGGAACAGCTCGTCGACCGTGCGGCCGACAAACCGCTCGTTGCCCGGAATCGGCGTCGCCGCGATGATGACGGTGTCGCCCGGCAGGATGTCCAACTTCCGGTGAGCCGAACGCGCCATCCGCGTGAGCGCCGACATCGGTTCGCCCTGGCTGCCCGTCGACAGGATGACCACGCGGTCGGCGGCCATCTTCCCGACTTCCTCCGGCTCAATCAGCATGCCTTCCGGAATGTGCAGGTAGCCGAGCTCCGAAGCGATCGCCACCACGTTCACCATGCTGCGTCCGATGACCGTCAGCTTGCGCTTCGTCGCCATGGCGGCATTGATGACCTGTTGAATGCGGTGCACGTTCGAAGCGAACGTCGCGACGACGACGCGCTGCTTCGCTTTGCGGAAAATATCTTCAAGCTCCTGCCCCACCTTGCTTTCCGAAGGGGTGAACCCCGGCCGTTCGGCGTTCGTGCTGTCGGACAGGAGCGCCAGCACGCCGCGCTTTCCGATCTCGGCCATCCGCTGCAGATCGGCGAATTGCCCGTTCACCGGCGTGTGATCGAACTTGAAGTCGCCGGTGTGGACGACGACGCCTTCCGGCGTGTCGAGGCAGATGCCGACCGAATCCGGAATGCTGTGGTTCGTGCGGAAGAACGACGCTTTGATCGATCCGAGCTGAACGACCGAATCGGCGTTGATCAAGATCCGCTTCGTCTCGCCGAGCAGACCGGCTTCCTTCAGCTTCACCTCGATCAATCCGAGCGTCAGCTTCGTGCCGTACACCGGCACATTGAGATGTTTCAGCACGTAAGGCAGTCCGCCGATGTGATCTTCGTGGCCGTGCGTTATCAGGATGCCGCGCACCTTGTCGCGGTTCTCCGTCAAGTACGTGATATCGGGGATGACGATGTCAACCCCCAGCATATCCTCTTCGGGAAATTTCAGCCCCGAATCCACAACGACAATGTCGTTCCCGTACTGGACGACATACATGTTCTTCCCGATCTCGCCGACGCCGCCCAATGCAAAAATTAGCAGCTTATCCTGGTTCTTCTTTGACAATGGAATTTCGTACCTCCCGTAACTGTTGGACGTCGATCCAAACGCTATTGATTTTTCAAAGATTTGCCGATCCCGATCACTTGTAACCCATTATACATGATGCCGGAGGCGCCACACAAGTTGAACCCCGGCGTCGAGGTCCGCAAGTCCGCACAAAGAAAACCGATGCGGCAAATCGTGCATCGGTCTCTCCGACTACGCTTGCTCCTATTCGCGATTGTCCAGCAGATTGCGCACGAAGGCCGCCTCGGCTTCGGTGAGCGGCACAAGCGGCAGACGCACCCCGCCTACCGGGATGCCGAGATGGTTCAGGGCATACTTCACCGGCACCGGATTCGTCACCGGATGCGGGCAGTTGAACAGCCCCTTGAAGATCGGCGACAACTGCTGATGCAGTCTGGCCGCTTCTGCTGTCCGGCCTTCGACATACGCGTTGATCATTTGTTTCATTTCGCGGCCGATAATATGGCTCGTGACGCTGACAATGCCGTACGCTCCGACGGCCAGCGCGGGCAGCGTCTGGCTGTCATCGCCGCTGTACACCTTGAAATGCGCCGGCGCTCCGGCCGCGATGGCGGTCAGCTGCTCCGTCGGCGCGCAATCCTTCGTCGCGACGATGTTCGGGATTTCGGCAAGCCGCAGCGTCGTGTCGACGTTGAGGTTGACTCCCGTCCGTCCGGGAACGTTGTACAGCATGACCGGCAGTTTCGTCGATTCCGCGATGGCGCGGAAATGCTGATACAAGCCTTCCTGGCTCGGCTTGTTGTAATAAGGCGAGACGAGCAGCACGCCGTCTGCTCCGGCGGCCTCCGCTTCCTTCGTCAGATGGATCGAGTGCGCCGTGTTGTTGCTGCCCGTGCCGGCAATGACGGGTACCCGTCCGGCTGCCCGCTCAACCGCGAATTTGTACAGGGCGATTTTCTCTTCATCGTCCAGCGTCGGCGATTCGCCGGTTGTACCGCAGACGACGATGCTGTCGGTCTGCTGCTCGCCGATCAGATAATCGATGAGCCGACCGGTGGTCTCCCAGTCGATCTTGCCTTCCGCGTCGAACGGGGTGACCATGGCGGTAATCAATCTTCCGAAATCCATTACGACTCCTCCTGTGCCAGTTGGGACGCTTCATGCGCCGCGGCTGCCGGCCGGTCAAGGCCGAACCTGGCATGCAGCGCGCGCACCGCGTCCGCCATATCCGCCTGACGGACGAGCACCCAGATCGACGCGTTCGAATCCGCGCTCTGCAGGATCGGAATGCCTTCGTCGGTCAGCGCTTCGACGATCGCCGCCATGATGCCGGGAACGCCGTTCATGCCGCCGCCGACGACAGACACCTTGGCGCAGTTGCGGATGGCCGAGTACGCGCAGCCCAGTTCGCTGAGCAGCCCGATCGCCCGGTCGGCGTCGGCGTCGAATACCGTGTATACGCATCCGCTCGGCGTCACATTGATGAAATCGATGCTGATTCCGTGCCGGGCCATTGTGCCGAACACCCGGACCTGCATGTCGCCCGGCTCCGAGGCGCCGTACGCGACGGTCAATTGCGTCACGCCGGCCGTATGGGCGATGCCGACGATCGGGCGATCGGGCACCTCGCCCGCGGCGAACATGCCCGGCCCCGTCACCAGCGTCCCTTCGTCGTCCGTGAACGTCGACCGGATGCGGAGCGGAATGCCCGCCTGCGCCGCAACTTCGACCGCCCGCGGATGAACGACCTTCGCGCCTTGCCGGGCCAGATTGCTGATCTCGGCGTAACTGACGGCCTTGAGCGGCCTCGCTTCGGCGACGAGCCGCGGATCGGCCGTCAGAATGCCGTCCACATCGGTATAAATATCGACCCGCTGCGCGCGGAGCGCAGCGCCCAGCGCCGCGGCCGTCGTGTCGCTCCCGCCGCGGCCGAGCGTCGTCGTATCGCCGCCGGGAGACATGCCCTGAAATCCGGTGACGATCACGACGGTCCCTTCATCCAGCCGCCTCAGCACCGGTTCGGTTTCGATGCGCGTAATGCGCGCGGCACCGAAACGACCGTCCGTCCGGATGCCGGCCTGGCCGCCGGTCAGCACGACCGCCGGCACGCCTTCGTTGCAGAGCAGTCCGCACAGGACGACGGCGGCGATCACTTCACCGCAGGACGCGATCAGATCGCGTTCCCGGGCGGGCAAGTTCTCGCTGTCCGGCAAGGCCAGCAGCGTATCCGTCGCATACGGATCGCCCCTCCTGCCCATGGCCGAGACGACGACGACAACGGAATACCCGGCCTCGCGTTCGCGGACGATATGCCGCAGCACATGCCTTCGGGCATCGTCCGTCGCCAGCGAAGTGCCGCCGAATTTCTGGACCAGAATGGCCATGTCCGCTTCACGCCCCTTGCTCTAGGACGACGAACGGCCGCTGTCGCAATGGACGGTTGGCGAATCAGTCTGACGGGTCGGCCGGACCGAAGATCCCGTGCGATCCTCAGCCGCGGCTGTTCACGATGGTTTCCGCGATCTGTACGGCGTTCCAGGCCGCACCTTTGAGCAGATTGTCGGAGACGATCCACAGGTTGAGTCCGCGCGGATGGGTGAGATCCCGGCGAATCCGGCCGACGAAGACATCCGGTCTTCCTTCGGCTTCGGTCGCGAGCGGGTACCGCTGGCTTGCGGGATCGTCCACAACCGTAATGCCCGGTGCGTTCGACAGCAGCGATCTGACGTCATCCAGCTCGTAATCGCTTTTCAATTCGACGTAGACCGATTCCGAATGACCTCTCAGCACCGGAATGCGCACACAGGTGGCCGTGACCGCGATCGAATCATCGCCCATGATCTTCTTCGTCTCGTTCACCATCTTCATTTCTTCGAACGTGTAGCCGTTGTCCTGGAACTTGTCGATCTGCGGAATGGCGTTGAATGCGATTTGATGCTTCACCGGCAGCGAGCTGACCGGCAGCACGTCCGGCTCCGGTTTCCGGCCGGCAAGCAATTCTTCCGTCTGACGCAGCAGTTCGGTCACCGCACGTGCCCCCGCGCCGGATACCGCCTGATAGGTCGAGACGATGATCCGCGCGATGCCGTAGCGGTCATGGAGCGGCTTGAGCGCCGCGACCATCTGGATGGTCGAACAGTTCGGATTGGCGATGACCCCTTTGTGCCGGGCGATTTGCTCCGGATTCACTTCCGGCACGACAAGCGGCGTCTCCGGATCCATCCGGTACGCGCTGGTGTTGTCGATGCATACCGCTCCGGCGGCCGCTGCATGCGGCACCAGCTTCCTGCTGACGTCGCTGCCCGCGCTGAACAGCGCGATCTCGACGCCTTCGAAGCTGTCCGGTCCCGCTTCCTGAACCGTATATTCACGGCCGCGGAACTTCAACTTCGTCCCGGCCGACCGGGCGGACGAAAGCAGCTTGAGCTCCCCCACGGGGAAATTCCGCGATTCGAGCATCCGGATCATCTGTTCCCCCACGGCTCCTGTCGCGCCGACAACCGCAACATGGTACAGCTTTTGTTCGGACATAGTGTGCTTGCGCTCCTCTCGCCCATGGAACGGGAAACCGGCCGCTGCAACCGATCAGCCGAACGGTGCGGCCGCGGGCAGGACCGGGGTCTAGTTGCGGAAACGTTCGATGAGCAGCGGCTGAATCTGCCGGCCTTCCAGCGCCGCTTCGCATGTCTCGAGCAGCAGATCCATCTTCGCGACGAGCGAGTTCGGTTTCTGCTGCGGATTGTCCTGGCCGAACGGGACGAAATAGATGTTCTTGGCGTTCAGCAGCTTCGCGATATTCGGCGCGTTCAGGCCGAGGCCGTCATTCGTCGAAATCGCGAGCACCAGCGGGCGGCAGTTGCGCATCTGCGCCTTGGCCGCCATCAGCACCGGGCTGTCGGTTATCGCGTTGGCCAGTTTGCTCGTCGTATTGCCCGTGCACGGCGCGATGGTCATGATGTCCAGCAGTTTGGAAGGACCGAGCGGCTCGGCTTCCACAATGGAAGAAATGACTTCGTTCCCGGTAATCTCCTTCAATTTGCGCCGCCATTCTTCCGCCGTGCCGAACCGGGTGTCCGTCGTAAGCACGCTGTGTGAAATGATCGGCACCACGTTCGCGCCCGCATCGACGAACCGCTGAATCTGCGGCATCACTTCGTCGAACGTGCAATGTGAGCCCGACAATCCGTACCCGACCGTCTTGCCTTGCCAAATGCTCATCGCTTCTCCCTCCCGAGCCGCAAGTCTTCCATCAGGAGCCGGCCGAGACAGTCCGCCATGATGCGGCCGGCGGTCTTCGGAGCCACGATGCCGGGAAGTCCGGGCGCGAGCAGCGCTTTGATGCCGCGCCGCTCGGCGTAGCGGAAATCGGTGCCGCCGGGCTTCGACGCTAGGTCGATGATGACGGCGCGCGATGGCATTTGAGCAATGATCTGTGCTGTGACTATCATAGTCGGAATTGTATTAAAAAGCAAGTCGAGGTTGCCCGCGTGAGCCGCCAGATCCTTGATGTAGAAAGGCTCGAAGCCCATCTCGTACGCCCGGGCAAAATGTTCGTCCCGCCGCACGCCGATCTTCACTCTCGCCCCCATTCCCCTGAGCGTCCGGGCGAGCGTCTGCCCTGTCCTCCCCATTCCCAGCACCAGTGCCGTCGATCCGTGGATCGTAATGTCGGTATGTTGAATCGCCATCATGACGGCGCCTTCGGCCGTCGGTATCGAATTGTAGATCGCCACGTCGTCCCGCTCGAACAATTCGACCAGACCGATGCCGTATTTCGCGCACAAATCCTTTAAGTACGGCTTCGCCATTCCCGTGTAAACCTTGCAATGCTTGGGCAGCCGGGCGATGTAGGCTTCTTCCAGCACAAGCTGCTTGTCGCTGAATACGGCCGTCACCGTGCCGTCGTCGTCGGTGCCGACTGCGGGCAGAATGAGGGCATCGGCGTCTTCGAACAATTGTCCGTCCAGTTCGGCATGCACGGCTCCGTCCAACGGCGTGCTCAGCCCGTCGAAGCCGACGGCCAGCACGGTTGCGTCGAGTTCGGTCAGCTTGCGGATGACTTCAATCTGCCTGGCATCGCCGCCGACCAGCACGATATTCGCGCCCGTGAGCACATTCCCACTCCTTTCCGCACCTGGGCTATAGACCATCGTATGCGGAAAGCGCTCCGCGGGTGATTCAGGCAAGAGCGGAGGCCAAAGGCATGAAAAAAGGCCGTTCCGCCGGCATGACGCCTTCGGAACAGCCTTATCGCACGCATTATGAAGATAAAATTACGCCCCGGTCCCGGTATGCCCGAATCCGCCGGCCCCGCGGCCGGTGTCGTCCAGCTCGTCCGCTTCGATCAGCCGTACGGGTGGCACCTCCTGGAACACCATCTGGGCGATCCGGTCGCCGCGCCGGATCGTGAACGGTTCGCTGCCCAGATTGATCAGCAGCACCTTCACCTCGCCGCGGTAGTCGGCGTCGATCGTGCCCGGCGTGTTGAGGCATGTGATGCCGTGCTTGAGCGCCAGTCCGCTGCGCGGCCGGATCTGCGCCTCCAGTTCGCGCGGCATCGCCATGGCGAAGCCTGTCGGAATGAGACTGCGCTCGCCGGGGGCCAGCGTCACCGGCTCATCGACGGCGGCGTGAACGTCGAATCCCGCCGCCCATTCGGACATCCGCTCCGGAAGCGGCAGACCTTCGCCGCCGGGCAGCCGTTTAATGCGAACTTCGTACAAGACAATCCCTCCTCAATGCGGACACCGCCGAATCGTCCGGTCCGACCGCCGCGACGGCGAACGGAACGGCAAACATCCGGTCGATCATCATCCGGACGTCATCCAGCGTCACCGCGTCGATCCGTTCGAGCATCTCGTCGAGCGAATCGTGGCGTCCGAGCATCAGCTCGTTCTTGCCGATCCGGTTCATCCGGCTGCTCGTGCTTTCCAGGCTCAAAATGAGGCTGCCTTTGAGCTGCTCCTTGCCGCGCTCAAGTTCCGCCTCGGTCAGCCCGCCTTCGGCGAGATCGGCCAGCTGTTCGAGCGCCACGTCCAGCACTTCTTTCGTCTGCTTCGGCGCCGTTCCCGCATAGATGGTGAAGATGCCGCTGTCGGCATAGGACGTATGATAGGAATAGACGGAGTAGGCCAGTCCGCGCTTCTCGCGGATTTCCTGGAACAGCCGCGAGCTCATCCCGCCGCCGAGCGCGTTGTTGAGCAGCACCATCGCATACAGCTTCGGGTCGCCGATCGGGCAGCCGGGAAACGACAGGCAGAGATGGTGCTGTTCGGTTTGCTTATGATGATAGATATAATCGCCCCGGAATACCGGCGGAACCGGCTTCGTGCCTCCGCCGCGCCGGTCGAAGCGGCCGAAATGGCGCTCGAGCAGTTCCGGCAGCTTGCCCTCGTCCACGTTGCCGGCGATGGCGATGACCGTATTGTCCGTCCGGTACTGCCGGGACATGTAGCCCCTGAGATCATCCGGCTGCATGGCGCGCAGCCGGTCTTCCAGCCCGAGAATCGAATAGGCGAGCGGATGATCGCCGAATGCGGCCCGCGACGCCTCGTCGTGCACCTTGTCGTCGGGCGTGTCTTCGTACATCGCGATTTCCTCGAGGATGACGTTCTTCTCCTTGGCCAGTTCGCCCGAATCGAACTGCGATTCGAAGAACATGTCCGCCAGCGCTTCCACCGCGATCGGCAAATGCCGGTCCAGCACCTTCGCGTAATAGCAGGTGTACTCTTTCGACGTAAACGCGTTCACGTTGCCGCCGATGCCGTCGAAAAGGTCCGCGATATCCTTCGCGCTGCGCTTCGCCGTTCCCTTGAAAAGCATGTGTTCAATCAAATGCGAGATGCCGCTGATCTCCGGCGTCTCATCGCGGGAACCCGTCCTCACCCAGATGCCGAACGAGACGGAACGGCTGGTCGGGATGGGTTCGACCACGATGCGCAGACCGTTCTGCAGCGTATAACGATTCACCGCGTATCCCCCTGACGAAGTCAATGATTCCACTATACCAAAATCAAAGTGCGGGCTCAACCGGCGGCACCCGGGCGGTCGACAGCGTCCGGGACACCGTCCCGGGCTCGATGCCCTTGCTTCGCAGCACGTCGATCATGTCCGCCAGCGCGGCGCTCGCCGATGCGGTGGGATGCATCAGAATGAGCGACCCGGGGCCGGCGTCTCGCCGAATCTTCGCCACGATGTTTTCCGGCGGCGGACTTTTCCAGTCCACCGTATCGACCGTCCAGAGCACGGTCTTCAGCCCGAGCTGGGCGGCCGTCCGGACGGTCGTCGCATTGTATGAGCCGGAAGGCGGCGCAAACCACTTGTTGTCCCGCACGCCGAGTTTTTCTTTCAGCAGCGCTTCCGTCCGCGCGATCTGCCGATATTGCTCGTTTCGTCCGAGCTTCGCCATGTCCGGATGGGAATAGGCATGGTTGGACAACTCGTGGCCGCCTTCGGCAATTTGCCGGGCCAGCGTTTCGTTCTTCTCCAGCCACGATCCGTCGAAGAAGAAGGTTGCGCGCACGTTCTTCGCCTTCAGCGTCTCCAGCATGGAAGGCAGATGTTCGTTGCCCCAGGCGACATTGATCATGAGCGCCGCCATCCGCTTCTTCGGATTGCCGCGGTAGATCGGATGGGGGCCGAGATCGTCCAGTCCGACCTTCGGCTCGATCTCCCGCAGCACGGGCCGGATCGGCGCGCCTTCCGGCAGCAGGCGCATCGCCGCGTATGTACGCTCGATATCCAGTTCGACCCCGTTGTATCCGGGGATCGCATGCCAGACGCGGTCGACGACCGCATCGACGGGCGGTTCCGCATACTGCGGCGCAGCCGCTTTGATCCGTTCAAGCAGCGAATCGGCCTTGCCGCCCGCCGCCGCTTGCGGAGCGGCATACGTGCGCACGCCGGCCGCGGCCTGCGCCTTGACCGCCTGAACATAATCGGCCATCGCCCTGACTGAAACCGCAAGACCCCAGACGACGGCCGCGCACAGGGCGGCTGCCGCCAGTTTCTTCCATTTCATGGCCGCGCTCCTTCGCCTTTAGTCTCCACCATTGTATGTAAAGGGGGACAAGAATATAACGCGCGGCATTCCTCAGTCCGAGCCCCTGCGCCGCATAACGGCATAAAAAAAGAGACAGACGGTAATCTGGCTCTTTCCTTAAAGCTTTGCCGGCGCTCACCGTTTCGCGCCTTGCGCGACGAGCACCGCTTTGCGGGACAGGTTGATCCGGCCCATCTGGTCGATCTCGGTGACCTTGACCGTAATCTTGTCGCCGATCTTCACGACGTCTTCCGTCTTGGCGACCCGTTCGGTCGACAGCTGCGAGATGTGCACCAGCCCTTCCTTGTTCGGCAGAATCTCGACGAAGGCGCCGAATTTCTCGATCCGCCGGACCGTTCCGACGTAGATCTCGCCGACGACGACGTCCTTGACGATCCCTTCGATGATCTGGCGCGCTTTCTCGTTCGCCGCTTCATCCGCCGAAGCGATGTACACCTTGCCGTCCTGCTCGATATCGATCTTGACGCCGGTGTCTTCGATGATCTTGTTGATGATTTTGCCGCCGGCCCCGATCACATCGCGGATCTTGTCCGGGTTGATCTGCATGATGATGATTTTCGGCGCGTAGGGCGACAGCTGTTTGCGCGGCTCCTTGATGACCTCGAGCATCTTGCCGAGGATGAACATCCGGCCTTCGCGGGCCTGTTCCAGCGCCTGGGACAGAATGTCGCGATTGATCCCGTCGATCTTGATGTCCATCTGGATCGCGGTGACGCCCTTCGCCGTCCCGGCCACCTTGAAGTCCATGTCGCCGAGGTGGTCTTCCATGCCCTGGATGTCCGACAGGATGGAGAACTGGTCGCCGTCCTTGATAAGCCCCATTGCAATGCCGGCCACCGGCGCCTTGATCGGCACGCCCGCATCCATCATCGCCAGGGTGCTCGCGCAGATCGAAGCCTGCGACGTCGAACCGTTCGATTCCAGCACTTCGGACACGAGCCGGATCGTGTACGGGAACTCGGATTCCGGCGGAATGACCTTCGCCAGCGCCCGTTCGCCGAGCGCGCCGTGTCCGATTTCGCGCCGTCCCGGAGCCCGGAGCGGCCTCGCTTCCCCGACGCTGAACGGCGGGAAGTTGTAGTGGTGCATGAACCGCTTCGATTCTTCGAGGTCGATGCCGTCGAGAATCTGGACGTCGCCGAGCGCGCCGAGCGTGCAGATGCTGAGCGCCTGCGTCTGGCCGCGCGTGAACAGTCCGGAGCCGTGGGTGCGCGGCAGCAGCCCGACCTCGCATTCGATCGGCCGGATCTCGTTCAGGGCGCGTCCGTCCGGACGAATCTTCTCGTGGGTGATCAGCCGGCGTACTTCCTCCTTGACGATGTCATGGAGCACTTCTTTCACATCGGCCATCTTCTCCGGCGTCTCGGCATAGACTTGCTCGAAATGGGCGACGGCGTCGGCGTTCACGGCGTCGATCGCATCCTGCCGCGCCTGCTTCTCCGGCACGCGGATCGCTTCGATCAGCCGCGCGCTTGCGAATTCGCGGACGGCGCGATTGACTTCCTCGTCCACCTGGTGGAGCTGCACTTCCATCTTCGGCTTGCCGGCGACGCGCACCAGCTCGTCGATCATGTCGACGATCTTCTTGATCTCCTCGTGGCCGAACATGATCGCCTCGAGGATGACCTCTTCCGGCACTTCATCCGCTTCCGCTTCGACCATCATGATCGCGTCCCGCGTGCCGGCGACGACGACGTGGATATCCGAGCGCTCTTCCTGCTCAACCGTCGGGTTGATGACAAACTCGCCGTCCACGCGGCCGACGATGACGCCGCCGATCGGACCGTTGAACGGAATGTCGGAGATGGAGAGCGCCGCGGAGGTGCCGATCATCGCGGAAATCTCCGGCGAACAGTCCTGGTCGACGCTCATGACGATGTCGACGATCTGCACTTCGTTCCGGAAGCCTTCCGGGAACAGCGGCCGGATCGGACGGTCGGTCAGCCGGCTCGCCAGAATCGCGCTTTCGCTCGGACGGCCTTCGCGCTTGATGAATCCGCCCGGAATTTTGCCGACGGAATAGAGCCGCTCTTCAAAGTTCACCGTGAGCGGAAAGAAATCCAGATCCTTCGGCTCCTTCGATGCGGTCGCCGTACACAGGACGACCGTGTCGCCGTAGCGTACCGTCACGGCGGCGTTCGCCTGTTTCGCCAGCCGGCCGGTCTCCAGCACGAGCGGACGACCGCCGAGCTGCATCTCGACTCGATGTACCATTTAACTCCTCCTTCATAGCCTTACACACAATGCGCCTGCCTGTCCAATGGCAAAAAGCAACCAGACGCCGACGTCCGTCCCGCGGGACGGCTCGGGCAGCCGGTTGCTTTCTTACCGCTTGCGTTATCGGCGCAAGCCGAGTTTTTCGATCAACGCGCTGTACCGATTGATATCCTTCTTCTTGAGATACGCAAGCAGCTTTCTGCGCTTGCCGACCATCTTGAGAAGTCCGCGACGGGAATGATGGTCTTTCTTGTGTACCCGAAGATGCTCGGTCAGATTCGCGATGTTCTCGGTCAGGATAGCGATCTGAACTTCCGGAGAACCGGTGTCGGAAGCGTGCGTCTTGTGCGCTTCGATCACTTCGTTCTTCCGTTCTTGCGTAATGGCCATCCCTGTTCACCTCCTTATGAAAATCGCCGACAGCCTCGCCGCCGATGGTGAGTCGCACAGCCAAGCTGCGGTTCAACAAGCTGCGGCGCTCGACCGCAACGAGATCAAGTATAGCATATGCGCAGGATGAAAGTAAACTGTCGGATTACTGCCGGACGAAGGCGAGAAGCCGCCGCGCCTGCTCCGCGTCTTCCCGGATCTGCGCGATCAGTTCGGCGATACCGTCAAACCGCAGCTCCGGCCGGATGAACGCGACAAAGTCCACGTCAAGCCGCTCGCCGTACAGATCGCCGGAGAAGTCGAGCAGATGCGCCTCCAGCTTCGGCGTTCCGCCCGTGCCGTAGAACGTCGGCGCGACGCCGACATTCATGACGGCAGGATAAAATGCGTCGCCCCGGCGCACATTCACCGCATACACGCCGAACCGCGGCAGCACATAACGGCCGTCGGGCTCGATGTTCGCCGTCGGGAAACCGATCGTCCGGCCGCGGGCCGCGCCGTGCACGACCGATCCGGAAATCCGGTAAGGCCGTCTGAGCAGGCCGGCGGCAAGCGCCACATCGCCCAGTTCCAGCGCTTCCCGGATGCGCGAGCTGCTGACTTTGGCTCCGGCCGCCGCCACCGGCTCGACCGTATGGACGGCGAGATCCGGCGCGCCGAGTTCCGCGAGGACGGCGGGATTGCCCGCGCCGCCGCGGCCGAACGTGAAGTCGAACCCGACGACCGCATCGGACACGTTCAGGCGTTCGATCAGCAGTCCGCGGACGAACGTTTCGGGCTCGAGGCTGGAAAATTCATGGTCAAACACGGCCACATACACGATGTCGACACCGAGTTCGCCGAGCAGCCGGATTTTCTCCGGCAGCGGTGTCAGCGATGCGGCATACGCCTCTCCGTGGCCGAAGAACGCGCGCGGATGCGGATCGAAGGTCATGACGGAAGCCCGCTTCCCCTCCGCGCGCGCCAGTTCGATCGCTTTGCGGATGACGGCCTGATGGCCCGGGTGAACGCCGTCGAAGTAGCCGATGGCCATCGTTTTCGGCAGCCGGTCTTCCGGCGCCCCGGGCTCATCGGACGGGTAACGCAACGTGATCGTGATCAAGGCATTGCACCTGCATTTCCTCTCAATTTGCGGGTCGGAAGTTCACTTGAGCAGAACGCTTCGTCAGAATTCGTCCGCGGAAGCGAACACCTTCACCGGCCGAAGCACGCCCGCATCGCCATCCGCTTCGAACAGGCCGACGAATCGGCCCGCGCCGTACAATCGGACAAGCCCTTCTTGTTGCGGGGACGCCAGCTTGACCCGCTGCCCCCGCACTGCGCGGGCCGCCGCTGCCGCTCCCACATCGATGCGCGGGTAATGGCCCAGCGCCCGGTCGACCGGCAGCAGCGCATCGGCCAGTTCGCCGGATGCGGCCAGCGCTTCGATCCGCTCCATCGTCAAACTGTCGGATTCACCGAGTCCGGCGGACATCGTTCGCACGAGCGATTCCATCGCAGAGGGAACCCCCATCGCGCGGCCGATGTCGACGCACAGCGTGCGGATGTAGGTGCCCTTGGAACAGACCGTCCCAAAGCCGATGCGCGGCCGCGGCACGCCGAGCTCGGCGAACCTGAGTTCCAGCGAATGGATCGTCACCTTGCGGGCCTTGCGCTCGACGGTCTTGCCTTCGCGGGCCAGCTCGTACAACTTGCGGCCGCCGACCTTCACGGCCGAATACATCGGCGGCACCTGTTCGATCTCGCCGGTGAACCGCGCGAGCGCCTCCCGCACCATCGCCTCGGTCACATGCGACGCGTCCGCCGTGTCAAGCACCGTGCCGGTCAAATCTTCGGTATCGGTCGCGACGCCGAGCTGCATGACCGCTTCATACGCTTTCGGCAGTTCCTGCATGAATTCGACGACGCGCGTCGCTCGGCCGAGACAAAGCGGAAGGACGCCGGTCACCTGCGGGTCCAGGGTGCCGGCGTGCCCGATGCGCCGCATGCGCGTCCATCGCCTAACCTTCGCCACAACGTCGTGCGACGTCCAGCCGGCCGGCTTCCATACGGCGAGAATGCCTTCCAGTTCCTTAGATTGCTCCATTTGTTGTAGCCAACGCCTTTCCTGCATTACAACGAACGGCGCACCGTGTCGACGACGAGCGGCATCGCCTGATCCAGCGGCATGGACAGCCGGCACCCGGCCGCCCGGATGTGGCCGCCGCCGCCGAACTGCTGCGCGATGGCGGCGACATCCGCCTTGCCGGCGGAGCGGAAGCTCACCTTCACGGAGCCGTCGTCCATCCCCTTGAACAGCATGCCGACTTCCACGCCGTCGATGTTTCGGGCGTAATTGACCAGCCCTTCCAGATCTTCGCCGGACGCCCCGGTCTCCTCAAGATCCTTCGGCTCGATGTACAGCCAGCCGACCCGCCCGTCTTCCGTGAACCGGAGGCGGGAAAGTCCCCGCTGGAGAATCTTCAGCTGCGGCATCGTCATCCGCTCGAGCAGCCGGTCCGCCAGCTGGTAGGCGTCCACGCCCGCGGTCAACAGCTTCGAGGCGGCGGCCATCACGTTCGGGCTCGTGTTCGAATAGCGAAAGCCCCCCGTATCCGTCAACAGGCCGGTGTAGATCACGGTTGCCGCATCCTTGTCGAACGCAAGGCCGGCATGTTCAATCAGTTCAAACAGAATTTCGGCCGTCGCCGCCGCATCCTGGCAAAGCACATTCACGGTGCCGAAGCCGTCGTTCGTCGGATGATGGTCGATATTGAGCAGTTCGCAAGGTTCTTCGAACAGTTCGCGGACAAGGCCGATCCGGGAGAAATCAGCGCAATCGACCGCGACGACGGCGCGGAATTTGCGGTCCGGCTTCCGTTCGCCGTAATTGACGATTTCCCCGGCATGCGGCAGAAACTCCAGGCGGGACGGAATCCGCCCTTCATTAATCATGAGCGACCGCTTGCCCAGACGGTCAAGCAGCCAGCGGACGGCGATGGTCGAGCTGATCGCATCGCCGTCCGGCTGCACATGCGAAACAATCAGAAAGTCGTCGTGTTCGCGCAGGAAGCGGAGCGCCTCGTCGAGCCGGGTTCTGTATTGATCGCCGACGGACGCCATCTTACGTCTCCTGCTCCCGGTTGAGCTGCTCCAGCAATTGTTCGATGCGGCTGCCGTATTCGATGCTGGAGTCGAACTTGAAGGCCAGCTCCGGCACATGGCGCAGCTGGATGCGCCGTCCGATTTCGGTGCGGATGAACCCGCGGGCTTTGCCGAGCGCCGCAAGCGTCGCTTCCTTCTGTTCGTCATTCCCGAGGACGCTCAGATAGACCGTTGCCTGCGACAGATCGTTCGTCACGTCGACGCCGGTGACGGTTACGAAGCCGATGCGCGGATCCTTCAGCTCCTGCTGCAGAATCTGGCTCATCTCCTGCTTGATTCGTTCCGCGACGCGGCTGACGCGGACTCTGGCCATCTTCGATCACCTCTCAACGGTTTCCATCACGTACGCTTCGATCGTGTCGCCTTCCTGAATGTCGCTCACGCCGTCGATCATCAGGCCGCACTCGTACCCTTGCGCCACTTCGCGGACGTCGTCCTTGAACCGTTTGAGCGAGCCGATCTTGCCCTGGTGGACGACGATGCCGTCGCGGATAAGCCGCGCTTCGGCCGTCCGGGTGATCTTGCCCGACGTCACCATGCAGCCGGCAATCGTGCCGACCTTGCTGACCCGGAACACGTTCCGCACTTCCGCGTGGCCGATGACAACTTCGCGGACAACCGGATCGAGCATGCCTTTCATCGCCTGTTCGATCTCGTCCGTCACGTTGTAGATGATGTTATGCAGCCGGATGTCGACGCCTTCCTGTTCGGCGGTCGCTTTCGCCTGCGTCTCCGGCCGGACGTTGAAGCCGATGATGATCGCGTTCGACGCGGATGCGAGCGCGACGTCCGATTCGGTGATGGCGCCGACGCCGGAGTGAATGATCTTCACCCGCACGCCTTCGACGTCGATCTTGAGCAGCGAGCCTTTGAGCGCCTCGACGGAGCCCTGAACATCCGCTTTGATGATGACGTTCAGATCCTTGATCTCGCCTTCCTTGATCTGCTTGTACAGATCATCCAGCGTTACGCGGGCGTTCGCGCCGCGTTCGGACTCGCGCGCCTTGGCGGCGCGGCGCTCCGCGATGGCGCGCGCCTTGCGCTCGTCTTCGAACACCATGAACGGATCGCCGGCTTGCGGCACTTCCGTCAGACCCGTGATCTCGACCGGCGTCGACGGCCCCGCTTCCTTGAGCCGGCGGCCGCGGTCGTTCACCATCGCCCGGACACGGCCGAAGCAGTTGCCCGCCACGAAGGCGTCGCCGACATGGAGCGTGCCATGCTGGACGAGCACCCGCGCGACCGGACCTTTGCCCTTGTCGAGTTCCGCCTCGATGACGGTGCCGCGCGCCCGTTTGTCCGGGTTGGCCTTGTAGTCGTTCACTTCCGCGACGAGCAGGATCATCTCGAGCAGTTCTTCCAGATTGGTCCGCATTTTCGCCGAAATGTTGACGTAGATCGTGTCGCCGCCCCATGCTTCCGGCACCAGGCCGTACTCGGTCAGCTCCTGCATGATCCGGTCCGGGTTGGCGGTCGGCTTGTCGATCTTGTTCACCGCGACGATGATCGGCACGTTCGCCGCCTTCGCGTGGTTGATCGCTTCGACCGTCTGCGGCATGACGCCGTCGTCCGCCGCGACGACAAGCACGGTGATGTCGGTCACCTGCGCGCCGCGGGCGCGCATCGTCGTGAACGCTTCGTGGCCCGGCGTATCGAGGAAGGTGATCTTCTTGCCGTTCACTTCGACCTGATAAGCGCCGATGTGCTGCGTAATGCCGCCCGCTTCGCCGCTCGTCACGTTCGTATGGCGGATCGCGTCAAGCAGCGTCGTCTTCCCGTGGTCGACGTGGCCCATGATCGTGACGACCGGAGGACGCGATTTCAGATCCGCCGGATCGTCCTGTTCCTCGATCGTTTCGAACGCGTCTTCATCCACCGGCAGCTTGATCTCGACTTCGACGCCGTATTCGCCGGCGACGAGCTGGATGGCGTCGAGATCGAGCACCTGGTTGATCGTCGCAAGCACGCCGAGGAACATCAGCTTCTTGATGACGTCGGAGACGTCCTTGTGCAGCAGTTTCGCCAGTTCGCCGACGGTCATCTCGCCGCGGACGATGATCTTCTTCGGCGTGTTGTCGACCTTCTCGCGGCGTTCCTGACCTTTCTTGCCGCCCTTGCCGGCGTTCAGCTTGCCCTTGAAGCCGCCGCGCGGCTCGTCGAACTTCCGGCTGTGCTCGCCGTTCTTGTTGCGGCGGTCCTTGTCTTTGTCCTTGCCCCCGGCTTTCTTCCGGTCGGGTTGCGGCGGTGCCGCCGGTGCCAGCGCCGCGCCGCGGAAGCCTCCTCCGGCTCCGCCGCGGAAACCGCCGCCCGCGCCGCCGCGCATGCCGCCACCGCCTTGCGGACGGCCGCCCTGCGGACGATCGCCCCGGCCGCCTTGCGGACGGTCGTTCCGGCCGCCGCCCTGAGCCTGGCCGCTCTGCGGGCGGTCGCCGCGGCGATCACCCTGCCCGCCTTGCGGACGGCCTCCTTGCGGGCGATCGTTCCGTCCCCCCTGCGGACGGTCGCCCCGTCGTTCGCCCTGACCGGCTTGCGGACGGTCGCTCCGGCCGCCGCCCTGAGCGTTCTGGCCGCTCTGCGGGCGGTCGCCGCGGCGCTGCGCGCCGGCCGCATTCGTCTGCGGCGCCGCGTTCACCGTCGCCGGCCGGTTCGCGGACGGCGCACCTTGCTGCCGCGGCGCTTCCTGCGCCTTCGCCTGCCGCTGCTGAGCAGCCTGCAGTTCCTGCTGCGCCCGCTTCGCCGCCGCGTTCTCCTTGATGCTGCGGAAGAAGCCTTCCACTTTCTCCACCATGTGGTCTTCCATGACGCTCATATGATTGTTGACTTGCAGGCCGAGCCGTTTCAATATGGTCAGGATCTCCTTGCTGCTCATGTTTTGGGATTTGGCATATTCATATACGCGAAGTTTGTCCTTGTTCTCCTGTTTACTCAATATCTTCCACCTCCGATAGTTCGCCGAGCCGGTCCGCGACGAGCGCCGCCAGCCCCGCATCCAGCACGGCAACGACGACGCGTTCCGCCTTGCCGATGGCGGCGCCCAGCGTCCGGCGGTCGAACGCCTCGACGCGCCTCACACCGTACGCCCTGCATTTGTCCCCGTACTTCTTCTTCGCCTTGTCCGACGCGTCGGCCGCCACGACGACGAGCTTCGCTTTCCCGCTGCGGATTGCGCGCAGCACCGTCTCGTCGCCCGAAGCCAGCTTGCCCGCCCGCGCGGCCATGCCGAGCGCATTCAGCGCCCGGGCCGGATCACGCATCTTCTTCACGGGCGCCGGCTGCCCGGAATTCATCTTCCACCCGGATGAAATCCTGTTCGAGACGGTCATAGATCTCCGGATCGACGGCGACGGCGAGCGCCCGATCGAATGCCTTGCTCTTCTTCGCCAGCTTGAAGCAGGACGATTGTCCGCACAGGTAAGCGCCGCGTCCCGATTTCTTGCCGGTCAGATCAATCGATACTTCGCCGTCAGGCGAACGCACGATGCGGATCAGCGACCGCTTCGGCTTCATTTCCTGGCAGGCGACGCATTTGCGAAGCGGTACCTTGCGCTGCTTCATGTTCGTGAGCCCCCTCCATGCCTTAAGCGCCGCACGCTAGCCGTCGAAGGAGACGGAATCCTGGTGCATCGCTTCGCCTTGCGATCGCGGACGGTCGAATTCCGCCTCGGCTTGCGACTCGCTCTTGATGTCGATCTTCCAGCCTGTCAGCTTGGCGGCCAGACGCGCGTTCTGGCCTTTGATGCCGATCGCGAGCGACAGCTGGTAATCCGGCACGATGACGCGCGCCACCCGTTCCTGCTCGAATACAATGACTTCGAGCACCTTGGACGGGCTGAGCGCGTTGGCGACGAACTCCTCCACGTTCTCCGACCAGCGGACGATGTCGATCTTCTCGCCCTTCAGCTCGTTCACGATCGTCTGGACGCGCATGCCCTTCGGTCCGACGCAGGCGCCGACCGGATCGACCTCCGGGTTGCGCGAATGGACCGCGATCTTCGAGCGGAAGCCCGCTTCGCGCGCGACGGAACGGATCTCGACGATGCCGTCGTAAATCTCGGGCACTTCCAGCTCGAACAGCCGCTTGAGCAGCCCGGGATGCGTCCGCGACAGGATGATCTGCGGGCCTTTGGTCGTGTTTTCCACCTTCGTGATGTACGACTTGACCCGGTCTCCGTGCTTGAACTTGTCGTTCGGCATCAGCTCGGTCAGCGGCAGCACCGCTTCCACCTTGCCGAGATCGACGTACAGGTTGCGCGCGTCCTGGCGCTGCACGATGCCGTTGACGATGTCCTCTTCCTTGTCGATGTAAGCATCATAAATAAGACCGCGTTCAGCTTCGCGAATGCGCTGCGTCACGACCTGTTTCGCCGTCTGGGCCGCGATGCGGCCGAAATCCCGCGGCGTCACTTCGATCTCCGCGATGTCGTCGAGCTGGTAATGCGGGTTGATCTCCCGCGCGGCGTCAAGCGAAATCTCGAGCCGCGGGTCGAATACTTCCTCGACGACCGTCTTGCGCGCATAGACCTTGATGACCCCGGTGTTGCGGTTGATGTCGACGCGGACGTTCTGCGCCGTGTTGAAATTGCGCTTATAGCTCGAAATGAGCGCCGCTTCGATCGCTTCGAGCAGCACATCCTTGGAGATGCCCTTCTCCCGCTCGATCTCCGCCAGCGCTTCGATAAAATCGATGTTCATGGGAACTGAATTCCTCCTCTCGACTGATTGCGGGGTTATTCGAATACGATGGCAAGGCGCGCGCTGGCGATTTTCGCCCAGGGCAGCGCATGGCGCTTCTTGCCGACCTCGATGACGGCCGTATCGTCTTCAAACGAGACGAGCCGGCCTTCGAACTCCTTCAGGCCGTCGATCGGCTCGTAGGTTGTCACGAACACGTGCCGGCCCGCCGCCTTCGCCATGTCTTCCGGCTTCTTCAGCGGCCTTTCGGCTCCGGGTGACGACACCTCCAGAAAATAGGCTTCCGGAATCGGATCGAGTTCGTCGAGCCGCGCGCTGACCCACTCGCTGATCCGCCCGCAATCATCGATGTCGATGCCGCCTTCCTTGTCCGCGAAAATGCGCAGAAACCGGCTGCCGCCTTCCTTCACGTATTCGATATCGACGAGCTCGAAGCCGTTCTCTTCCAAATAAGGCCTCACCAGTTTCTCGACAACGGATTCAATCTGGGCACGATTTGCCGCCACCTCTCGATTCCTCCCGGTATGCTTCAATATCCGCAGACAAAACGTAAAGAGTGGGTCTCCCCACTCTTCGTCGTCGGCGAACCTTCAGTTACATCATTACCGGAAAAATTATAGCACAGTCGGATGAGCATGGCAACTGCCAGCACCGAAAGATTCGCCTCAGAACAGCGACAGCTGGTTCGTCTCCGGCAGCCCGCGGAAACAGCCCATCGCGGCGAGCTGCTCGACGATCGTCTTCGAAGCGCGCGAGCGCGTCTGGAAGTCCTCGATCGAGAGGAAGGGGCCTTCATCGCGCGCGGCTGCGATGTTCCGCGCCGCGTTCTCGCCGATGCCGCTGATCGCGGCGAACGGCGGGATGAGGGCGTTTCCGTCGATCTTGAACTTCACCGCGTCCGAGCGGTACAGATCGATCGGCTTGAAAATGAAGCCGCGGGCGGTCATCTCGAGCGCCATCTCGAGAATCGACACGCTGTTCTTCTCCTTCGTCGTCGCGTTCAAGCCCTTCTCCTCGATCTCGTTGAGCCGGCGCAGAATGGCGTCGTATCCCTGGCACAGCGTCTCGAGCTCGAAGTCTTCGCACCGCACCGAGAAGTAGGCGGCATAGAACTCGATCGGATGGTACAGCTTGAAATAGGCGGTCCGCACGGCCGAGATGACGTAAGCGGCGGCATGCGCCTTCGGGAACATGTACTCGATCTTGAGGCAGGAGTCAATGTACCATTCGGGCACGCCGCACTTGCGCATTTCCTCGATCCATTCCGGCGTGAGCCCCTTGCCCTTCCGCACGCTCTCGGTAATCTTGAACGCGAGCCCGGCGTCCATGCCCGCCTTGTAGATCAGGTACAGCATGATGTCGTCGCGGCAGCCGATGACCGTCTTGATCGTACAGGTGCCGTTCTTGATCAGTTCCTGCGCGTTGCCGAGCCAGACGCCGGTGCCGTGCGACAGGCCGGAGATCTGCAGCAGGTCGGCGAACGACGTCGGCTTCGCTTCGCTCAGCATCTGCCGGACGAACTTCGTGCCCATCTCGGGCACGCCGTACGTGGCAACCGGCGTCTTGATTTGCTCCGGCGTGACGCCGAGCGCCTCCGTCGAGCTGAACAGGCTCATCACCTTCGGATCGTTCATCGGAATCGTCGTCGGGTCGACGCCCGTCAGATCCTGCAGCGTCCGCATCATCGTCGGATCGTCGTGGCCGAGAATGTCGAGCTTGAGCAGGTTCGCCTCGAAGGCATGGTAATCGAAATGGGTCGTCTGCCATTCCGCGCTCGTGTCATCCGCCGGATACTGCACCGGGGTCACATCTTCCACTTCGATGTAATCCGGGACGACGACGATGCCGCCGGGGTGCTGGCCGGTCGACCGCTTCACGCCGGTACAGCCCATCGCCAGCCGTCTCAATTCGGCGCTGCGCCATTTCTTCCCGTGGTCTTCCTCGTACTTTTTCGCAAAGCCGTACGCCGTCTTCTCCGCCACGGTGCTGATCGTGCCGGCGCGGAACACGTTCTTCTCGCCGAACATGACCTTCGTGAAGTTGTGCGCGTGCGGCTGGTATTCGCCGGAGAAGTTCAGGTCGATATCCGGCACCTTGTCGCCCTTGAAACCGAGGAACGTTTCGAACGGAATATCCTGCCCTTCGCCCTTCATCGGCTGTCCGCACTTCGGGCAGTTCTTGTCCGGCAGGTCGAAGCCGCTCGGCACGCTGCCGTCAAGGAACCATTCGCTGTGCTTGCACGCTTTGTTCTTGCATATGTAATGCGCCGGCAGCGGGTTCACCTCGGAAATGCCGAGGAACGTCGCGACGACCGATGAACCGACCGATCCGCGGGAACCGACCAGATAGCCGTCCTCGTTCGACTTCTTGACGAGCGCGGCCGAAATCAGGTAGTTCGCCGAGAATCCGTACTTGATGATCGGGTTCAGTTCCTTCTCCAGCCGGTCGACGACCACCTGCGGCAGCGGATCGCCGTACATGTCCTTGGCGAAGGCGTAGCATTTCTCCCGGATTTCCTGGTCCGCGCCCTCGATGATCGGCGTGAACAGCTTGTCCGGGAACATGTCGTAGACCTCGAACCGTTCCGCCAGCTCCACCGTATTCTTCACAACGACCTCGTACGCTTTCTCCTCGCCGAGGAACGCAAATTCCTGCAGCATCTCGTCCGTCGTGCGGAAGTGGGCGTCCGGCTTGCGCTGCTCTTTGAGCGGACTGTAGCCCGTGATGCCGTGGATCGTAATGTCGCGAAAAATTTTGTCGCGCGGGTGCAGGTAGTGGACGTTGCCCGTCGCGATGACCGGCTTGCCCAGCCGCTCCCCGATCTCGCAGACGCGCCGGATCGCCTGTTCGATTTCCGCGCGGCTCTGCACGAGCCCTTTGTCCACCAGGTGCATGTAGAAATCGATCGGCTGAATCTCCAGCACGTCGTAAAATTGCGCGACTTCCTCCGCCTCTTCCACCGTCTTGTTCAGCACCGTCTCGAAAAATTCGCCCTTCTCGCATCCCGACAGGATGAGCAGCCCGTCGCGCATCTCATTCAGCTTCGACTTCGGCATGCAGGCAACCTTGTTGAAATATTCGGTATGCGAGAGGGAGATGAGCTTGAACAGGTTCTTCTTGCCCTTCGCATTCAGCGCGTAGACCCCGCAATGGAACGGGCGGGCGTTCGACAGGTCTTTGCCGGCGTGGTCGTTCAGCTGATGGAGCCCTTCGATGCCCCGCTGTTTCGCGTCGGCGATCAGGCCGAACAGGATGCCGCCCAGCGCCGCCGCGTCGTCCACCGCGCGGTGGTGGTTCTCGAGGCTGACCTTGTATTTCTCGGCCAGCGTATTGAGCCGGTGGTTCTTCAGCGTCGGATGAAGCATCCGCGCCATCTCCAGCGTATCGAGCACCGGATTCGGCAGTTCCGGCAGGCCGATCGCCTTGCAGTTCGCCTGGATGAAGCCGATGTCGAACCGCGCATTGTGGGCCACGAGCACCGCGTCGCCGACGAACTCGACGAATTCGCGCAGCTTCGGTTCGAGCTCGGGCGCGTCCTTCACCATGTCATCCGTAATGTTGGTGAGCTGCTGGATATTGTACGGAATCGGCTCATGCGGATTGATGAACGTCTCGAACTTGCCCGTCACCTTGCCGTCCCGCATCTTGACGCCCGCAAGCTCGATAATCTTGCTGTTCAAGATCGAAAGACCGGTCGTCTCGATGTCGAACACGACGTATTCCGCCGAAGCGAGGGGTTCCTCCCGCGGATTGAGGACGATCTCCACCTGGTCGTCCACGACGTTCGCCTCGACGCCGAAGATGACCTTCATATTGTGCTTCTTCGCCGCCTTGAACGCCTCCGGATAACAATGCACGTTCGCATGGTCCGAGATGGCGATCGCCGGATGGCCCCATTTCGCGGCCGTCTTGATGTAAGCGTCAACCGGCGTCACGGCGTCCATCTGGCTCATCGTCGTATGCAGGTGGAATTCGACGCGCTTCTGCTCCGCCGTATCCATCCGCTCCGGAGGTGCCGGCACTTCGTGCAGGTCGTTCGGCATCATGACGAGCTCCGGCTCGGCCATGAACTTGTCGTACTCGACGCGGCCGCGGGCGCGGATCCAAATGCCGTCCTTGAGGAGACTGAGCACGGCGGCATCGTCCTTCGACTTCGCGAACACCTTCATCATGATCGAATCGGTGTAGTCCGTGACGTTGAAGGTGTACAGCGTATTGCCGTTCCGCAGTTCCCGCGTCTCGAGACCGAATACGGTCCCCTGTACCGTGATCCTTTTCTCTTCTTCCGTGATGCTTGAGATGGGCACCGGCTCATCGCGGATTTCGTAACCGTACACCAGCCGTTCCGCCGCCGGACGTTCAGGCGGAGCGGCCGCGGCGGCGCTCTGCATCAACGCCTGCACGAGCTCGCGGTCGGCCTGTTCGCGCTCCTGCAGGAACCGCTCGTATTCGCCGCGGCCCGAGTCGCCGGCCATCAGCTTGACCTTGCAGGAGCGCCTGAACCTCCGCTCGAAGAACCGTACGGCCGCCTCGTCGATTTTCCGTTTGCGCGCCAGCTCCAGCCCCATCTCGTCAAGCAGGACGACCGTCAGCCGCCCGCCGTCCGTCTCGATGCCGGCCTTGCCAAGCCAGCCGTTGACGGAGACGATCTCGCTCGCCGCCCATTCCACGAAATTGTCCCAATGGGCGCGCAGCACCTGATCCGTATCCGTCTCCGGATCATATTCGAGCACAAATTCGACGTCGGCTATCGGGCCGAACGTTTCGCGCGCACGGCTGACCAGCAGGCTGTACTGCCTGGCCGGCAGCACGGACGTTTTCCGGATGAAGAACGTCCACCGTCTGCTGGCGGCGGACACTTCCACGCGGTCGAGCAGCCCGTCGGCGAAATCCGAATCGGCTTCCCCGCCGGTCAAGCCGATTTTCGCAAGCAGAAGCCCGAGTTTCTCGCGTCTGCCGTCGGTACGGTTCATTCCCCATCCTCTCCCGTTCCTTAAGAAAAACGGATGGCGCCATCCTCCCGGAGGCGCGTCCGCTTGGCTGTCCTGGCTGTTGAAGAAATACCGATTCGCCGGCGATCAGTACGCGCGGGCGAACACGACGGTATGCGCCGCTTCTTCGCCGCATACCAGACATTTCGTCTTGCGCGACGACGGTTCGAACGGAATGTTCCGGCTCGTCGCGCCCGTCTCGTCCTTCACCTGACGTTCGCACGCTTCGGAGCCGCACCAGCCGGCCTCTACGAATCCGCGCGACTCTTCCATGAATGCCTTGAGCTCGTCCAGCGTATCCACCGAACGCGAGTGCTCTTCCCGGAACTTCTTCGCCAGCTCGAACATCGTGTTGTGGATCTCGTCGAGCGCCTTGAGCACTTCCTCGACGATCTTGTCCTGCGGCACCGTCCGCTTATCGCCGCCGACCCGCGGAGCGAGCACGACAACGCCGTTCTCCATGTCCCGCGGTCCGAGCTCGATGCGAAGCGGCACGCCGCGCATTTCGTACTCGTTGAACTTCCAGCCCGGGCTGACGTCGTCGCGATCGTCGACGCGGACGCGAACGCCCGCTGCTTTCAGCTGCGCATACAGCTCGTCCACTTTTGCAATGACTTGCTCGCGCGTCTTCGGCGGGCCCACCGGCACCATGATGACCTGGGTCGGCGCGACCTTCGGCGGCAGCACGAGTCCGCGGTCGTCGCCGTGGACCATGATCAGGCTGCCGATGAGACGCGTTGACACACCCCACGACGTCGTATGAACGTACTGAAGCTGATTGTTCCGGTCCAGATATTGAATATCGAACGCTTCCGCGAAATTCGTGCCGAGGTAATGGGAAGTGCCGGCCTGCACCGCACGGCCGTCCTTCATCATCGCCTCGACCGAATAGGTGTCGATCGCGCCCGCGAACTTCTCGGACGGCGTCTTCTGGCCGGCAATGACCGGAATCGCCAGGAAGTTTTCGATGAAGTCGCGGTAAATTTCGAGCATGCGCATCGTCTCTGCGCGCGCGTCCTCTTCATTCTCGTGCGCCGTATGGCCTTCCTGCCACAGAAACTCGCTCGTGCGGAGGAAAGGCAGCGTTCTTTTCTCCCACCGGACGACGTTTGCCCACTGGTTGATCAACACCGGCAGGTCGCGGTACGACTTGATCCACTTGGCATACATGTGGCCGAACATCGTCTCCGACGTCGGACGGATCGCCAGCCGCTCTTCCAGCTTTTCGCCGCCCGCTTCCGTCACCCACGGCAGCTCGGGATTGAAACCTTCAACGTGCTCCTTCTCCTTCTGGAAGAAGCTTTCCGGGATAAATACGGGGAAATACGCGTTCCGGTGGCCGGTTTCCTTGAACCGGCGGTCCAGCTCGCGCTGAATGTTCTCCCACAGTTCATAGCCGTCCGGCCGGAAGACGATGCAGCCTCTGACCGGCGAGTAATCCATCAGTTCCGCTTTCCGGATGACGTCGATGTACCAGCGCGAGAAATCTTCGCTCTGGGGGGTAATTTCGGTTACGAACCCTTTCTCCTTCGACATAAGCGCCTCCTGCTCTAAACCCTGGTCCACATCAACCGCGGATCAGATTCAGAATGTCGTTGTACGTGACGGCCAGCATGAGCAGCATCAGCATCGCGAATCCGATGAAATGCACCATGCTCTCCCTGTTCGGATCGATCGGCCGTCCGCGAACCGCCTCAAGTCCGAGGAAGATGAGGCGGCTGCCGTCAAGCGCCGGAATCGGCAGCAGGTTGAAAATGCCGAGATAGAGGCTCAGGATCGCCGTCCAGCTCGTCAACTGCTCGATGCCGCGCGCCGCAATCTGGCCGGTCACCTGCGCGGTCCGGACCGGTCCGCCGAGATCGTCCAGTTTGAATTTGCCGGTCACCAGCATTTTGAATCCTTCGAAAATGTTGATCGTCATGTTCTTCATCGCGGTGGCGCCGAATTTCACCGTCTCAAGCGCCGTCGCGCGCCGCATCGGATAGCCGGTCAAAATGCCGACTTTGCCGGTACCGCTCTCTTCGTCGTACGCTGGGGTTACCGTAATGGTCATCGGCTGGCCGTCGCGCACGATTTCCCACGTCATCGGTTTGTCCACGGATGAGCCGATGAGCTGCAGCATTTTCTCCGAATCGGTGCCGATCGTCTCGCCGTTGATCTTGATGATCTCGTCGCCGGCTTTCAGGCCGGCTTTGGCTGCGGGCGCATCGTCGCTGATCACTTCGCCTACGATGAGCCGGTCGGGGTTCTCCTGCGGGACGCCGACCATTTGCACATACGCCATGAACAGCACGAACGCCAGAATCATATTCATCATCGGGCCGGCGAAAATCGCCATCGCCCGCTGTCCGACCGTCTTGCCGCCGAACTGCCGGTCAATCGGCGCGATCTGCGTCTCCTGCCCGCGCGCGATGACGAGCGCCTGCGGGTGAACCGCATAGGATTCCCGCACACCGTCCACGTTCAGGACGATCTTCAGTTCGCGCTCGAGATCGATCGCGTCGATCTCGCCGCGCACGACATTCGTCCGCTGCTCAAGCCGGTCGAGATAGATCCGGTCGATGACGCCGTCCTTGAGGCTCACCGCGATCGTCTGGCCCGGCCGGGCTTCGATCACTTCCGGATCCTCGCCCGCCATGCGGACGAAACCGCCCGCGGGGATCAGGCGAAGCGTATAGCGGGTCTCTCCCCTTTTGAACGACAACAGTTTCGGCCCGAAGCCGATGGCGAACTCGCGCACGAGTATGCCCGCCCGCTTGGCGAAAAAAAAGTGTCCCCATTCGTGGATCGAGACGATCACGAAGAAGACGAGAACGGTCATCAGCACGACCTGAACCATTTCCATGCAAGGAGCCTCCGTTCGTTACGGCCTGTACATAGATTATCATTATTCCGCCGTACGAAACAAGAGAACTTGCCGGTCGCTCGGCCTGTACGGATGTGGCTGAGCCTGCAAAGCCACAACCGTGCAGAATGCGGCCGGTAAGCGGCGGCAGATCGCTCGGGCGGCGCCGATCAGAGCAGCTTGCGGCACCCCGCTGGCAGAGCTGCCGGAACACGGCTCAAGTAACGCTGTAACGCGGTATTCACGTTACAGCCGCTCCGACGCAGCTCCGGACATCGCTGTAACGCGGTATTCACGTTACAGCCGCTTCAGCGCATCTCCGGGCAACGTTGTAACGCGGTATTCACGCTACAACCGCTTCGGCGCAGCTCCAGGCAAGGCTGTAACGTGGTATTCACATTACCGACGCTATCGCAGCGCCGTTACCGGACCCGGCGCCGGACCGCGATCCAAGATCGATCGCAGTTATCGGAACGCCGTTATCCGGTTCCGGCGTTGAGGCAGCGGCCACAAGCTACCCGCTGCTACAACGCCGTTACACGGTTTCCGGCGCTGCAGCCTCGGAGTCGGGCAATCCGACGCTATCGCAGCGCCGTTACCTCCCTTCGCACCCGCGCATCCAATTCCGCAATCGCCTCGTATGTATCCACCGGTTCCGGAGGAAAACGGTCGAGCATCGCCGCGATCGTATCCTCGATCTCGAGAAACGCGATCTCGCCGCGCAGAAACCGTTCAACCGCCGCCTCATTTGCGGCATTGAAGACAAGCGGCGCCGAGCCGCCTGCGCGTCCCGCTTCATACGCCATCCGCAGGCACGGATAGCGCTCGAGATCCATCGGCCTGAAATGCAGCCGTCCGATCGCCGCCAGATCGAGCGCGGGCGCGGGCGACGGCCGACGCTCCGGCCAAGTGAGCGCATACTGGATCGGAATGCGCATATCCGGCACGCCCAGTTGGGCGATCACGCTGTTGTCCGTGAATTCGACCATGGAGTGGATGATGCTCTCCGGATGGAGCAGCACGTCGATTTTTTCATAAGGCATCGCATAAAGCCAGTGAGCTTCGATCACTTCAAGCCCCTTGTTCGCCATCGTCGCCGAATCGACCGTAACTTTCGCTCCCATCGCCCAATTCGGATGGGCCAGCGCCTGTTCGACCGTCACATCCTTCAGTTCCGCGCGCGTCCGGTCGCGGAATGCGCCGCCGGATGCGGTGAGCGTAATCTTCTTTACATCCGCGCGCCGCTCACCGTTTAAACATTGGAAAATGGCGGAGTGTTCGCTGTCCACCGGCAGGATCGATACGCCTCGCGCTTCCGCAAGCTTCGTGACGAGATGCCCCGCCGCCACGAGCGTTTCCTTGTTGGCAAGGCCGACGGCCGCTCCCGCTTCGATGGCGGCGATCGTCGAGCGGATGCCGCGGCTGCCGACAAGCGCCGTTACGACCAGTTCGGCACCTGCGCCTGCCGCCGCTTCGATCAGCCCTTCCTCGCCATGCAGCACCCGGATGCCGTCCGGCAGCATCGACGCCGCCCGTTCCGCCGCCTCCTTCGTCGCCAGGCTGACGACCGAGGGGCGGAATTCAAGCGCCTGCTGCACGAGCAGCTCGACGTTCCCGCCCGCCGCGAGCGCCGCCACGCGGTATCGCTCGGGGTCATGACGGATGACGTCGAGCGTCTGGGTGCCGATCGAACCGGTCGATCCGAGTATCGAGATCGTCTTCATCCTGTCCTCCTTGTACGAATGAGACATGTGAGATTTGCGATTGCGGACATGCTAGGGGATGAGACCGGTCAGGACAAGCAGCGGAAAGACAATCAGCCAGCTGTCGCAGCGGTCGAGCACGCCGCCGTGTCCGGGGAGAAGGCGGCCGGTATCTTTCACACCCCGCAGCCTTTTGTATGCGGATTGGATCAGATCGCCGAGCTGGCCGGCGACCGACGCGGCGAGGCCGATGGCAAGGGCGCGGCCGAAGGACAGCCATCCCGGCGCGGACAGCGCGAAGACGGACGCGACGATCAGCGCGGTCAGCACGCCGCCGATGGCGCCTTCGACGGTCTTGTTCGGACTGATGGCAGGCCACAGCTTCGTCCGGCCGAGCCATCTGCCCGCGAAATACGCGCCGGTGTCCGACGCCCAGATGCAGCCGAACGCCAGCGCCGTCCAGAAAAGACCGTGCTCCCCTGCAGCCCGTACGTCGATCATCGCGGCGAAGCCGAAGCCAACGTAGACGGCGCCCATCAGAAGCAGCGACGCCCCGTCGAGCGTCGCCTTGTTCTTCGTCACCACGGTGATCGCGAGAAGCAGCGCCGCCAGCGGCCAGATGACATTCTGGTCCGGGAAGGCGGACAGCCCGGCCTGCTCCCACGGGAAGACGATGGCGGCCAGACCGGCATAAGCGAAAAGGACAAGCGGATGGCCGAGTTTCATGTCATTCAACCGCACATATTCGTAAAAACCGATGATTGCAAGCAACAACAGCAGGACGTTATAGTACCATCCGCCGAGCACGGCTGCCGCGGCAAACAGCAGACCGGCCAAAAGTCCGGTGGCGATCCGTTGTTTCATTCCCGCTTACGCCTCCATCCTACAATCCGCCGTAGCGGCGCGTGCGGCGCTGGTATTCGCCGACCGCTTCGTAGAAATGCGCTTCCGTAAACTCAGGCCAATAGATGTCGGTGAACCACAGTTCGCTGTAGGCGAGCTGCCACATCATGAAGTTGCTGATCCTCAGCTCTCCGCTCGTCCGGATGAGCAGATCCGGTTCCGGCATGCCGCAGGTCTGCAGGCGCGATTCGAAATCGGACTCGGTGATCGCTTCGGGATCGAGCCGGCCTTCCGCCGCCTCGCGGGCAAGCGCGCGGACAGCTTCCAGCATCTCCTTGCGGCTGCCGTAGTTGAGGGCGAAATTGAGCACCAGGCCGGCGTTGCCGGCCGTCCGCCGGATCGCTTCATCGATCGCTTCGAGCGTATGGGCCGGCAGACCTTCGCGCTGACCGATCATTCTGACCTGGACGTTGTTCTCGATCAGTTCATCCAGCTCGATCGCGAGGAATTCCTGCGGGAGTCGCATGAGGAAATCGACCTCCGCTTTCGGCCGCTTCCAATTCTCGGTGGAGAACGCGTACAGCGTCAAGAAACGAATGCCCAGCCGGTTCGCCGCGCGAACCGCCCGCTTGACCGCTTTCATGCCGGAACGGTGGCCCGCCGCACGCGGCAATCCCCGCTCTTTGGCCCATCGCCCGTTCCCGTCCATAATGATCGCCACATGCTGCGGCAGATTGTCCGGCGACAGCGCTTCCGGCTCCGCCGAACGCGATCCAATCCGCCCGCGAATTCGCTCGAACATGCGCACCCTCCCCACAGGCTGTCTTCGGCCCGCCGCAAGGCCGCCCATAACTTCAGCAGCCCCGCCTGCCGGAGGGGCTGCTGGAATCGCACTACACTTCCATGATTTCTTTCTCTTTGGCGGCGATGATGCGATCCACTTCCGCAATGAACCGGTCCGTCAGCTTCTGGATATCTTCCTGGTGGCGGCGCGATTCGTCTTCCGACAGCTCGCCTTTCTCCAGTTTCTTGATGTCGTCATTCGCATCCCGGCGGACATTGCGAATCGCCACTTTCGCCTCTTCGCCGAATTTCTTCGTCTGCTTCACCAGATCGGTCCGGCGCTCTTCCGTCAGCGGCGGCACGCTGAGCCGGATGATCGAGCCGTCGTTTGCCGGCGTCAGGCCGAGCTCGGACTTCATGATCGCCTTCTCGATCTCGCCCAGCACCGATTTGTCCCACGGCTGGATGACCAGCGTACGCACGTCGGGCGTATTGATCGTCGCCAGCTGGTTGACCGGAGTGGGAGCACCATAGTAGTCCACCAGAATGCGGTCAAGCATGGCAGGCGTTGCCCGTCCCGCGCGCAGCGTCGCAAGATCCCGGCGCAGCGCGGCAATCGCCTTGTCCATTCGTTCTTCGGCATTCTTCTTGATCGTTTGCGGCATTATTTCACACTCCCTTTCACGATCGTTCCGATTTTCTCGCCCATGACAACCCGCTTGATGTTTCCTTTCTCCGTAATCGAGAAGACGATGAGCGGAATATTGTTATCCATGCAGAGCGACGATGCCGTCGAATCCATGACGCCCAGATTCTGGTTCAGCACATCCAGATACGTAAGCTCGTCGTACTTCCGGGCGTTCGCATCTTTGAACGGATCGGCCGAATAAACGCCGTCAACCTTGTTCTTGGCCATCAGGATGACTTCCGCCTCGATCTCCGCCGCACGCAGCGCGGCCGTCGTGTCGGTGGAGAAGAACGGGTTCCCCGTCCCGGCCGCGAAGATGACGACGCGTCCTTTCTCCAGGTGGCGGATCGCCCGGCGGCGAATGTAAGGCTCCGCGATCTGCTGCATCGCGATCGAAGTCTGCACGCGCGTCGGGACGCCGATTTGTTCGAGCGCATCCTGAAGGGCAAGCGAATTCATCACGGTTGCAAGCATGCCCATGTAGTCCGCGGTTGCGCGGTCAATTCCCTTCGCCGAACCCGCGATGCCGCGCCAGATGTTGCCTCCGCCGACGACGATCGCGACTTCCACGTTCATCTCGACGACTTCCTTGACCTGTTCCGCGATCGACGAGACCATGCCGGCATCGATGCCGTATCCTGTCTGTCCGGCGAGCGATTCTCCGCTGACCTTCAGCACGATCCGTTTAAATCTCGGTCGCTCCAATGGGATTACCTCCATCTTGCACCTCTGGCTGAGGCTGTCTGTGTTGGGAATAGAGCGACGGCGGAGCGGACCGTCCGCCCCGCCGTCGCTTGAAAAGAATTACTTCTTCACCTGAGCCATGACTTCTTCGACGAAATTGTCTTGTTTCTTCTCAAGACCTTCGCCGAGTTCGAAGCGGGCGAAGCGGCGGATCGAAATATTTTCGCCGATCGTGCTGATCTTCTCGTTCAGCAGTTCCTGCACCGTCTTGTCCGGATCTTTCACGAACGGCTGCTCCAGCAGGCAGTTCTCTTCGAAGTACTTGCTGATCCGGCCTTCAACGATCTTCTCGACGACTTTCTCCGGTTTCCCTTCATTGAGCGCCTGCGTGCGCAGGATTTCGCGTTCCTTGTCCAGTTCTTCCTGCGGCACTTCCTCGCGGCGGACATACTTCGGATTGGAAGCCGCGATATGCATCGCGATGTCGCGCACGAATTCGCGGAATTGATCCGTCTTGCCGACGAAGTCCGTCTCGCAGTTCACCTCGACGAGCACGCCGATCCGGCCGCCGCCGTGGATGTACGATTCGACAACGCCTTCCGTCGCGATCCGGCCGGCTTTCTTCGCCGCTGCGGCCAGACCTTTCTCGCGCAGAATTTCCGCGGCGCGGGTCATGTCGCCGTTCGCTTCTTCCAGCGCCTTCTTGCAATCCAGCATGCCTGCGCCCGTCTTTTCGCGCAGTTCTTTCACTTCTGCTGCAGTTATCGCCATATGGTGAACCCTCCCGATTTTCGATGCTTCATGAAGCGCCGTGTCGGCGCCGAAATTTGGTTGCAAGCAAAACGGACGCGCCTGCCCGGGAGGACGGCGCAAGCCGTGTTGCGGTGGATAAGCCGATTACAAGCTTACGCTTATAAACGCTTATGTTCTTACAAAAAGGGCGGCGAGAGGTTTGCACCTTCCAACCGCCCTTGCTGCCGGGTCCATGGCCTCGACGTCAAGCGGACGTCTCTTCCCCTTGGTTCGCTTCCACGATCGCATCCGCCATCTTCGAGGTCAGCAGTTTGACCGCGCGGATCGCGTCGTCGTTGCCCGGGATGACATAATCGATCTCATCCGGATCGCAGTTCGTGTCGACGATGCCGACAATCGGAATGCCGAGCTTGCGCGCTTCGGCTACCGCGATGCGCTCCTTGCGCGGATCGATGACGAACAGCGCGCTCGGAAGGCTGCGCATGCCCTTGATCCCGCCGAGGAACTTCTCAAGCCGCTCCTTCTCCTTGCGGAGCAGGATGACTTCCTTCTTCGGCAGCACTTCGAACGTGCCGTCCTCTTCCATCTTCTCAAGCTCGCGCAGACGGTCAATCCGCTTCTGGATCGTCTGGAAGTTCGTCAGCGTGCCGCCGAGCCAACGTTGGTTGACATAGAAATGGCCGCAGCGTTCCGCTTCTTCCCGAACCGAATCCTGCGCCTGCTTCTTCGTGCCGACGAACAGAATCTTGCCGCCGTTTGCCGCGACTTCACGGACGAAGTTGTAGGCTTCCTCGACTTTCTTGACCGTCTTCTGCAGGTCGATGATGTAAATCCCGTTCCGTTCCGTGAAGATGTATTTCTCCATCTTCGGGTTCCACCGACGCGTCTGGTGGCCGAAGTGAACCCCGGCTTCAAGAAGCTGCTTCATGGAGATAACCGCCATCTTCACAACACCTCCTCTGTGGTTCATAATCCTCCGCCAATCGCATCTTCCGCCAAAACTTCCCGCCGGGAAGCACCATTGACGGAATTGATCGACGTGTGTTCTGGACACCGTCAAATACTATACCATATCTTGTGCGGGGGTGCAAGGCAATGACCGGCGCGTCCGGCGTCACTCCGAAGGCGGGCTCGTAATGATCTTCCGCACTTCTTCCAACGTCTCATTGCCGGTGAACGTATAGTAGCCGGCCCTGATCTTGGTGCTCATGCGGGCCATCAATTCCATCAACGCATCCGCGTCGTCAATGACGCCCTTTGATTTCAGCAGCCCGGCCGTTTCCGTGAGCGTCATGCCCGGCTTGATGCGAACATTAATATTGGCGTTCGCACCTTCGTCCGAATTTCCGGCCTCCGCTTCGCCGGTCTGACCCGCGTCATTCGCGGACGGTTCGCCGCTTTCGGCCGAGAGCGATCCGCCGCTTTCCACCGCGGATGAAGCGCCGCTTCCGCCCGTTTCGCCGCCTGCCGGGGCGTCATCCGTTTTTCCCGCATCCGCTTCTCCGGCGGCAGCCGCCGCCTGCTCGTATTCCCGCCGCACCCGCTCTTCCGCTTCCGCGATGCGCGCGTCGAGTTCGGACTGCGTGTAGAGCGCATCATCTCCGGTGATCCTGTCGATATCCGCAAGACGCGCGGACTGCTCCCTTCCGGCCAGCATGAGCTGCAGCAGCACCGCGCCGGCGATGAGTCCGATTCCGAGTCCGAGCAGCAAGGACCGCTTGTCAACCATTCCGTTCTTCCTCCTGCTTCGCGAGCTGCAGAATCAGCATCACTTCGCCTTTGTTCATGCCGGTCTGCCGGGCGATGGCGTCAACGGACTTGCCTTGATCATGCAAGGCGAACAGTTCGGCGTACCGGCTTCGGATCGTCGATTCGTCACGGTCTTGCTGTTCCTCGCCGCCTTCCGTTTCCGTCTCCGCGGCCTGCGCGTCAACCGCCGGCGCCGGCTCGGCCGGCGCGCCGGGCCGAAGCCCTTCGATCCGTTCTTCCAGCCTGCGCTCGGTCCGGCTCACCAGCTCCTCCAGTTCGGCCGCGCGCCGTTCCAGCGCGGCGATCCGCTCGTCCCGGTCCGCATTTTCTTCCCGGTTGCGCTTCTGCATGCCGGCGATCGATTCGGCAATCTCCCGGTTGTCCGCCTCCATCGTCTCCATGAATTGCTCAAGCGCCGTCTGCAGCTGCACGGCGCTTGCTTCATCAGGCCTGGAGCCGGCATTACGGCGCGGCAACAAAAACGCGGCCGCCGCGGTGACGGCCCCGAGCAGCACAATCAGCTGCCATGGATCCACATTCAATCCCCCGCAATCATCGTTCAGAACGAAATGTCGATATGCTTTCCTTTGTACGGATGCGGAGCATCCTTAGGCGGGCGGGGCTCATCCGGCCTGTTCTTCCCCTGCTGCTGCCCCCGGCCGCCTCCCTGTTGCCTGGGCTGGCCGTCACGGATCGGACGGTTCTCGGCTTCTTCCGGCGCGGCGCTTGTCTGCCGCATCCGTTCCGTCTCTTTCTCGCTTTGCGCAGCCAGCATCTGCTGTTCGGCCGCCGGCCTTGCCAGCTGATTGCCGTGATAGCCCGAAGCTTCGGGTGTGCGCGGAATTGCAATTTGAAAGTCGATCGGTTTGAACGGCATCGCCACGCCCTCCATTCATCCGAATCGTCCTTGCCGCAAACACGGCCGGCCTTGCATCAGTACAGCGGCAGCATGGTGATTTCGCCGTCTGCAAACTTGAAATAGACGCGCGCACAAGGCTCTTTTACGAAACGGGTGTACCGGCCAATGACAATCTTCGTGCCGCCGTAAATGTTATTGATGACTTCTACGCGCGCGTTCTCCGTATCTTCCAGCAGCTTCTCGATCTCGAGAATCCGCTCTTTCACGATTTCAATCTCTTCCATCGTCTGACGCTTCGTCGTCGCGAGCTTCGACCGCATGAGCAGTTTCTCGCCGGTGAGCTGTCCGGCAGCCGCCAACTGGTCAAGCAGCGCGAGCGCCTTGTTGGTCTTGTCGAGATTCTCGCTCTGCTGGCGCTGCTGCGTCCGCAGCTGATTCAGCTCGTTCCGCAGCTCCGGCGCGACCCCGACTTCGATCGTCGTTGCCGTGGACAGCGTATTGCCGATCGTTCTGGCTCTCACTTTCTCGCCGGCCTGAATCGATCCGCCGACGATCAGCCCTTTGGCTCCATAGCAGATGACGCTGCGCGCCG
>Ga0310825_100241_pt1 | contig 76153 bp, 74 predicted proteins | sample WT_ome_9_FD_202243 | JGI IMG/M metagenome (GOLD analysis project Ga0310825, IMG submission 202243) | Sorghum-adapted microbial communities enriched on wild type (WT) sorghum from Joint BioEnergy Institute, Emeryville, California, United... ... | reverse complement strand
ATTCGCGTCATCTACCGCTGCTGGCACGACCAAAGCCCCTACGACCCCGCCCGGCACGGTGCCGTACAAAAACTGCACACCGCAGCATGAAAACTGCGTAGGGGTTGACTCAGGAAGTGTCATGCGGTCAGCTCGATTCGCGGGTCGACTGCCACGGCGGCGGCGTCGGACAGCGCTGAACCCGCCAGCACCGCCAGCGCGGCTCCAACGGTCAACGTCGCCAGCAACGGAAAGTCCAACGCGGCAGCCGATTCCACCAGCACGGCGGCCATGCCGGGCCAACCGAACACGGTCTCGACAATTGCCGCGCCGGCAATGAGTTCGGGCAGCCGGGTGCCCAGCAGCGCCAGCGTGGGCAGCACCGACACGGGCGCAATGTGGCCGCGCAGCAGCGCCCAGCCGTCGATGCCACGGGCCCGAGCCGCTCGCACCGCGTCCGAACCGGTGGCGTCGACCACTGCGGCGCGCATGGCCAGCAGCAGCCAGGGCAGCTGGGAGACGGTCAGCGCGATCAGCGGCAGCACCGCGTGGACCGCCACCCCGCCGACCGTGTAGTCCTCGCCCGGCGCGGCCGCCCCCGAGGTGGGCAGCCACCGCAAGCCGCCCGCCACCGTCGCCACCAGCACCAGTGACACCACGAACGGCGGCACCGCGGCCATCGTCACCGCGAATCCGGTGCAGGCTCGGTCCAGCCGGCCGCCGCGCCGCATGCCGGCGATCGCCCCGACCAGCACCCCCAACACCGCTGCGAGCGCCAAGGCGGCCGCCGACAGCCCCAGGGTGAACGGCAGGCGTTCAGCGAGAACCGTTGCGACGGGCTGGGATTGAGTCGATGACCAACCGAGGTCACCGTGCACGAGGCCGGTCAACCACTCCCACCAGGCCTGCAACCAGGGCCGGTCGATGCCGTACGCCGCACGGGCGGCTTCACGCTGGGCCGCGGTGGCGAACTGGTAGTTGTCGCCGAGGTAGGCCACCAGTGGGTCGAACGGGGACAGCGAGGCAACGAAGAACATCGCCACTGAGACCGCAACGGTGACCGGGACCGCGATGAGCGCACGCAGGGCCAGTAGCCGCAGGACCGCGCGCCGGCGCGACCGGTGCCGCGCCGGGGCGACGTCCCCGACGATGTGCCGCTCAGCCGTCGCTGTCACGGGTCCAGGCTGCGATGTTCCACCACGGGCCCCAGGTGACCCCGTGCGAATGTGGTTCCAGGATCGGCGGGGTGGTGTTCCAGTCACGGTCGCGATAGGCGTAGGTGTGGTCGAGGAACGCGAGGAACACATAGGACGGTTGACCGACGTAGGTCGCCTGGATCTCACGATACAGCCGGTCCTTGTCAAGTCCCGACGCGCTGCGGCGGGCCTGTTCCAGCAACCGGTCCAACCCCGGCGCGGTGAAGTTACCCGGGTTGTCATAGATCGACGAGCCCGCGGTTCGCGTGTGCAAGGTGTCGTAGACCTGCGAATCGATGCTGTAGGGGGTCGCGCCGCCGCCGAGGATCACCGCACAGTCGCCGAACCGGGTGTCGATCTCGTCCCAGCTGGTGCCGCGCGGGCGCACGTCGATACCCAGCGGCTTCACCGCCGCGGCGAATGCGACCGCCAGATCGCGGCGCACCGAGTCCGCGGCGTTGTACAGCAGCTCGAACGATGCTCGGGCACCGTCTTTTTCGCGAACGCCGTCGGCGCCCGGCCGCCAGCCGGCGGCCTCCAGGATTTCGGTGGCGCGCCGCGGATCGAAGGCGAATACCGCATCGGGGTTGTACGCCGCGCCGTAGACCTCGGCGACCGGGGTGTGAGCCGGACGGCCCCGTCCGGCCAGCACATCGCGGATCAGCGCCTCGCGGTCCACGGCCAGGTTCAGCGCCAGCCGGGCTTGCGGATCGGCAGTGAACGGGTTGCCCGCGGGCAACGCGACCGCTCGCCAGTCCGCCGATTTGACGGCCACGGTCTGGATCTCGTCGCTGCCGATCGATCCGATCAGCCGGGGCGGCAGGCTGGTGCCGTCGGTCTCCCCGGCGACGATGCGCTGCGCGCGGGTGTTGTCGTCCGGGGTGTGGGTGTATACCAGCCGCCGCACCTGAGGCTGGTTTCCCCAGTAGTCGTCGCGGGCCACCAGCACGGCCTGGTCCGGTCGCAGCCTCTCCAGCCGGTACGGCCCGGTGCCCACCGGCTCGGTGTTGAGCGCCCAGTCCGCCGCGGGCCGATCCTCGATCCGCTCGCTCGGCACGATGCCCACCAACAGGTACGGGGTGGGGTCGGCGTCGGTGTCGACGTCGACGATCACCGCGTGCGGTCCGTCCTCGGCGATCGCGGTGATCGGTTCGATGTGGGTCGAAATCTCCGATGCCACAGCGGGATTGCGCGCCGCGGTGTAGGTGGCCACCACGTCGGCGGAATCCAGCGCGGTGCCGTCGGAGAACGTGATGTCGGTGCGCAACGGGATGCGCCAGCGCCGCGGCGCCAGTCGCTGCGGGGCGTCGGCGGCCAGCGCGGGAACCAGATCGGGCACCGTGTCGTCGTCATCGGCCTGCGGGCGGTACAACGCCTCGTAGATCGGTGAGACGCCCGACGTGCCGTAGCCGAGCATCGGGTTGTAGTCGCCGAGGGGTTGCGCCTCGGCCAACACCAACTGATCCGGCGATGCGGTTTGCGGCGCCGCGCACCCGGCGGCGATCAGCACCGCGGCGACGATCCCGGCGGTCGACCTGGGGGTGGTCACCCACACCTCCTATGCCTGTTTGCTTGAACAGATGAAAAGGTTTTAGGTGACTTTACAGTGGCGGGCCGATCCGGATCGGGGTCAGTACGGGATCAGGCCGAGCAGGCAGCGCTCGGCCCAGTGACAGTAGTAGACGCCGTGCAGCACCGCCGCACCGCCGACCGCCGCCAGCGGTGCGGACGTCACCGCCAGCGCCAGCCCGCCGGTCCACGGCCGCTGCGGCGCCATCGCGATGAGCACCCCGGCGACCGTGGTGACGATCAGGAACACCAGCACCACGAACACCGGCGCGGTCTTGTCCAGCGAGTGGTACCACCAGTAGTACATGCCGCAGCCGGCGGCGGCCCCGAACGCCCACACCACCGCGACCAGGACCGCGAACTTCCAGCGCTTGAGGAACTGGTATTCGCCGGGCACCACCACGGGCTGCGCCGGGGGCGGCGGCAGTTCGTCCAGCGGCTCGGCGACGGCGGGCAGTTCGCCGGAATCGAACGTCGGCGTGTACGGGTCGGTACTCTCGCCGGCCGCCCGCTCGCGGTCGGCGTCCACCGCGCGGTCGGTGGTCTCAGACACCCTGCACCGCCTGGATCGCGACCAGGACCCCGAACCAGCCGGGCGCCACGGCGAGCAGGAACGCCCCGAACGCGGTCGCCCAGCGGGTGTTCGAGCACAGCACGGTCAGCAACCCGAGTCCGCCCGGCACCCCGACGACGAGCGCGATGACGACGTCGGGCCGCAACTCCACATCGATCGCCAGCCGGACCCCGATGCCGACGATCAGCCCCACGGCGGTGCCCAGCAGCAGTGCGCTGGCCAGCGCCCACGGACGTGGTAGCGGTATCACGCTTTCGAGGTTATAGCGGCCCGTCGGTCGAACCGGTGTGCCGCGCCGCCGCGGAGTCGGCGCCGGTCAGCGGCGGCTGCTTGCTCAGCAACGCGATCTCGGCGTCGGTGAAGGCGCGGCTGCGGGTGAGAAACCGCACCCCCTCGGGCGCCTCGACGCTGAAACCCGCTCCCCGGCCGGGGACCACGTCGATGATCAGCTGGGTGTGCTGCCAGGCCTCGTACTGCGGCCCGGAGATCCACACCGGCACCCCGGCGCCGACGTCGAGCACACCGAGCAGCACGTCGCGGTCGCCGACAATGAACTCCCCGGCCGGGTAGCACATCGGCGAGGAGCCGTCACAGCACCCGCCGGACTGGTGAAACATCAACGGGCCGTGGCGGTCCTGCAGCCGGCGCAGCAGCTCGGCGGCCGCCGGGGTGACCTCCACCCGCGGCGGCGCCGACGCCGGCTCCGACGACATCAGAAGAACCCCTGGGCCTTGTCGCTGTAGGACACCAGCAGGTTCTTGGTCTGCTGGTAGTGCTCGAGCATCATCTTGTGGGTCTCGCGGCCGATGCCGGACTGCTTGTACCCGCCGAACGCCGCGTGGGCGGGATAGGCGTGGTAGCAGTTGGTCCACACCCGGCCGGCCTTGATGTCGCGCCCGGCCCGGTAGGCGATGTTGCCGTTGCGCGACCACACCCCCGCACCGAGCCCGTAGAGGGTGTCGTTGGCGATCGCGATCGCCTCGTCGTAATCGGCGAACGACGTCACCGACACCACCGGGCCGAAGATCTCCTCCTGGAAGATCCGCATCTTGTTGTTGCCTTCGAAGATCGTCGGCTGCACGTAGAAGCCGCCGGACAGATCCCCGCCGAGATCGGCGCGCTCCCCGCCGGTGACCAGCCGCGCCCCCTCCTGTTTGCCGATCTCGATGTAGGACAGGATCTTCTCCAGCTGGTCGTTGGACGCCTGCGCACCGATCATGGTCTCGGTGTCCAGCGGGTCCCCCTGCCGCACCGCCTTGGTGCGGATCGCGGCCAACTCCAGGAACTGGTCGTAGATGTCGGCCTGGATCAGGCCGCGCGACGGACAGGTGCACACCTCGCCCTGGTTCAGCGCGAACATGGTGAAGCCCTCCAGCGCCTTGTCGGCGAAGTCGTCCTGGGCGGCGAGCACGTCGGAGAAGAAGATGTTGGGGCTCTTGCCGCCCAACTCGAGGGTCACCGGAATCAGGTTCTGGCTGGCGTACTGCATGATCAGCCGGCCGGTGGTGGTCTCGCCGGTGAACGCGATCTTGGCGATGCGGTTGCTCGACGCCAGCGGTTTGCCCGCCTCGAACCCGAACCCGTTGACGACGTTGACCACCCCGGGCGGCAGCAGGTCGCCGATCAGGCTCATCAGGTACAGGATCGACGCCGGGGTCTGCTCGGCGGGTTTGATCACCACCGCGTTGCCGGCGGCCAGCGCGGGCGCGAGCTTCCAGGCGGCCATCAGGATCGGGAAGTTCCACGGGATGATCTGGCCGACCACCCCGAGCGGTTCGTGGAAGTGGTAGGCGACGGTGTCGTCGTCGATCTGCGAGATCGAGCCCTCCTGGGCGCGGATCGCCCCGGCGAAGTACCGGAAGTGGTCGATCGTCAGCGGCAGGTCGGCGTTGAGCGTCTCACGGATCGGTTTGCCGTTGTCCCACGACTCGGCGACCGCGAGCGACTCCAGGTTCGCCTCGATGCGGTCGGCGATCTTGTTGAGGACGGCGGCGCGCTCGGCCGGGGCCGTCTTGCCCCATGCCGGCGCGGCGGCGTGGGCCGCGTCGAGCGCCTTGTCGATGTCGGCCTCGTCGGACCGCGGCACCTCGCAGAACGGCTGACCGGTCACCGGGGTGATGTTCTCGAAGTACTGCCCGGAGACCGGCGGCACCCATTCCCCGCCGATGAAGTTGCCGTACCGCGACTCGAACGACATCAACGCACCTGCCGAACCGGGGCGGGCGTACACAGTCATCAACGACCTCCTCGAAGGGTGTAACCGGCCTCACACTACGCCCGATGATGACAATGGTCCCGTGGCTTTTCACGAGCGCCCCGGCACGGCGACGACTCCCGACGATCCCTACCTGTGGCTCGAGGACATCACCGGCGACGACGCACTGGACTGGGTGCGCCGGCACAACGAACCCACCCTGCAGCGATTCGGCGGGCCGCGCTTCGAGCAGCTGCGCGCCGAGGTGCTGGAGATGCTCGACACCGACACGCGCATCCCGTACGTGCGCCGTCGCGGCGAGTACCTGTACAACTTCTGGCGCGACGCCGACCACCCGCGCGGGCTGTGGCGGCGCACCACCCTGGAGAGCTACCGCACCGACCGGCGCGACTGGGAGGTGCTCATCGACGTCGACGAACTGGCCCGCGTCGACGGCGAGAACTGGGTGTGGGCCGGCGCGGACGTGCTCGAACCCGACTACTCGCGGGCACTGATCGAACTGTCCCGGGGCGGCGCCGACGCCACCGTGGTGCGCGAATTCGACATGGCCACAAAGCAATTCGTTGCCGACGGGTTCTCACTTCCGGAGGCCAAGTCCGGGGTGCAGTGGCAGGACGCCGACACGGTGCTGGTGGGCACCGACTTCGGGCCGGGTTCGCTGACCGACTCCGGCTATCCGCGCATCGTCAAACGGTGGCGGCGCGGGCAGCCGCTGGCCGAGGCCGAGACGCTGTTCGAGGGCGAACCCTCCGATGTCAGCGTCGGCTGCGGCTACGACCCCACCCCCGGGTTCGAGCGGCTGCTGATCACCCGCTCGTTCGACTTCTTCAACCGCTACCGCTACGAGCTGCGTGACGGCGAACTGATCCCGATCGACGTGCCCACCGACGCGGCCATCTCGGTGCACCGCGAGTGGCTGCTGATCCGCCCCCGCACCGACTGGACGGTGGCCGGACGCACCTATCCGGCCGGATCCCTGGTGGCCGCGCGCTACGAGGACTTCCTGGCCGGCAACGCGGATCTGGCGGTGGTGTTCGAGCCGGACGAGCACGCCAGCCTGGAGAACTTCGTCTGGGCCCGCGACTATCTGGTGCTGTTGACGCTGGTCGACGTGATCAGCCGGGTGGAGGTGGTGCGCCCGGGTTCCTGGCAGCGCACCCCGGTGGCGGGGATCCCGCCCAACACCACCGTCACGCTCGTCGATGTGGACGAGTACGGCGACGAGATGTTCGTCGACGCCAGCGGTTTCGATGTCCCGTCGGTGCTGCTGTGGGGCCGCGGTGAGCAGCTGACCGAGGTGAAGCGGTCACCGGAGTTCTTCGACGCGTCCGGCATCGAGGTCAGCCAGCACTTCGCCACCTCCGACGACGGCACACAGATCCCGTATTTCGTTGTCGGACACCGGGACCGGACCGGTCCCGCGCCCACACTGCTGAGCGGCTACGGCGGTTTCGAGGTGTCCAACACGCCCGGCTACAGCGGGGTGCTGGGCCGGTCCTGGCTGGCCCGCGGCGGCACCTACGTGCTGGCCAACATCCGCGGCGGCGGCGAGTACGGTCCGCGCTGGCACACCCAGGCGATGCGGGAGAACCGGCACCTGGTGTTCGAGGACTTCGCCGCGGTGGCCCGCGATCTGGTCGCCCGCGGCATCACCACCGTCGAACAACTCGGCGCCCACGGCGGCAGCAACGGCGGCCTGCTGATGGGCGTGATGCTCACCCGCTACCCCGAGTTGTTCGGCGCACTGGTGTGCAGCGTGCCACTGCTGGACATGCGGCGGTTCCACCTGCTGCTGGCCGGGGCGTCCTGGATGGCCGAGTACGGCGACCCGGACAACCCCGACGACTGGGAGTTCATCTCGAAATACTCGCCGTACCAGAACATCTCGGCCGACCGGAAGTATCCGCCGATCCTGATCACCACCTCCACCCGCGACGACCGGGTGCATCCGGGCCATGCCCGCAAGATGACCGCGGCGCTCGAGGCGGCCGGGCACGAGGTGTATTACTACGAGAACATCGAGGGCGGACATGCCGGCGCGGCCGACAACGCGCAGATCGCGTTCCGCTCGGCGCTGATCTACGAGTTCCTCTGGTCGATGCTCAGCTGAGCAGGGCGTCACCCAGGAAACGGTCCGGCCCCGTCACCCCGGGCAGCAGGAAGAAGAACCCGCCGCCGACCGGCAGGACGTACTCCTCGAGCGGTTCGCCCTTCAGGCGGCGCTGCACGGTCAGAAAGCCCTTCTCCAGGCTGCGCTGGTACGCGATGAATGCCAGGCCCTGGTCGAGCCGTCCGGCGCCGTCGAATCCGCGCGAGTAGTTGAACCCGCGCCGCAGGATCAGGTTCTCCTCGGTCTCCGGGGTGCGCGGATTGGCCAGCCGGATGTGCGCGTTGAGCGGGATGCGCTTGCCGTCGGGGTCGGACGCGTAGTCCGGGTCGTCGAACTCGCCCGTCATGCCCAGCGGCGCCCCGGTGAGCTTGGTGCGGCCGATCACCGCCTCCTGCTCGGCGAGCCGGGTGCGGTCCCAGAACTCGACGAACATCCGGATGATGCGGATCGCCTGATAGCTGCCGCCGACGGCCCAGTCGGGTTCGCCGTCGCCGGGACCGACCCACACGTGCCGGTCCATCACCGCCGGATCCTCGACGTCGAGGTTGGCGGTTCCGTCCTTGAACCCCAACAAGTTCCGCGGGGTCGCGGAGTGCGACACCCGCCCGGCACCGATACCGCGGGAGTACCCGTCGATCATCCACCGCAACACCAGATGCCGCCGGGTGCGGCGCATCAGCTGGCGCAGCGCGAAGATGACCGTGTCCGAGTGGCCGGCCTCGATGACGATGGACAGATCGCCGTGCGAGAGCTTGGGATCCAGCCGGTCGTTGGCCAGAAACGGCATGGTGACCAGCTCTTTGGGTTTGCGATCGGCCAGCCCGAACCGGTCGTCGAAAAGCGAGGCACCGACCCCGACGACGATCGACAGGTTGTCGGGGGGCGGCTTGTCCCCCAGCAGACCGGAGTCCACCGGCGGGTAGGCCCGATCGCGGGTCGGCGGCGGCTCGCCCGCCATCAGCGCGCGGATCTCGTCGGTGAGCTCACGCATCGTCTCGGTGAGCGCACCGCGGTCCGGTGAGACCACGTTGAACGCGGCGACCAGGCCCCGATCCGGGATCGGCAGCGCGGTGACACCGGTCTGGTGCGGGCCCTCGAACGGGACGAACACCGGCTGTGCGGCGTCGGCCGACTGCTCGGCCGCGTCGCGTCGGCAGCCGGTCAGCGCCACGCCCGCACCCACCGCGGCGGCACCGGCACCCAGTGCGCCGGTGACGAAGCCGCGGCGGGTGATGCCCTGCCGCCGTTCGGTCACGACAGACCCAGGACCCCCGACACCTCAGACAGGTGCTCGCTCAGCCCGGCCAGTTCCGCCTTGAGCTTGTCGATGGTGGCCGGCTCGACGGTGACCTCCGGGCAGCGCGGCGACGGGTTCGGGTCGTTCTCGGTGCAGAACAGCACCCAGCCGTTGCCGCGGCGCAGCGGCGCCAGCGTCTGCTCGACGGAGTCGAAGCCCGCGTTGATCTGCTTGAGCAGCTCGGGGTCGGCCTTCTCCAGCGCCGGGGTCAGGGTGCGGATCGCGGCGCGCGAGCCTTCGACGTTGGCGCCGAAGTCCCACAGGTCGGTCTTGGAGTAGCGGTCCTCCTCGCCGGTGATCTTGCCCTCCGACACCTCCTCGATCAGCTCGGCGGCGCCGACGCTGACGTCGACGGGCTTGATCTCGAGGTACTGGATCTGGTCCTTGAGCTCGGCGATGTCCTTGTCGAGCTGATCGGCGAACGGCGCGGCGCCCTCGGTCGTGTTCTGTTCGAACAGCAGATACTCCAGCCGGTGCCAGCCGGTGAACTCCGGATCGTCCGGCCCGGAGAAGTCGTCGACCCGGGCGTCGACCTTGACGTCGATGTCCTCGATCAGCCCGGCGATCGGCTCGATGCGCTCCCACGGCTCACGCGACGGCGCGTAGGCGTTCTGGGCGGCCTGCAAGTCGCCGGCGCGCACCGCGTCGGTGAACACCTTCACCGCGCGCTGCAACTCGTCGACGTTCTGCCGGACATAGCCCTTGTAGTCGGCCGCGGCCGCGTCCAGCAGCGCCTGGTCGACCTTCGCCTCGGCGGCGGCGCTGGTGCTGGTCTCCGGCGTATCGGTGGTCGCGTTGTCGGAGTTGCTGCTGTTGCATCCGGCGAGAATCAGTCCGGCCGCCGCGAGCGGAGCCGTCCACACCAGATAGCGCTTCTGCGATCGCTTCATAGGCACCTCGAAATCGTTCGGAGGCTTCCGAACCTACACCCCCTGGTAGCTGAATAGGATAGCCACACCTAAACTCCCCCGTCCGAGGCCTGCACCTGTTGCGGTTTCCGCCACACTGGTTTCCGCCACACTGGGGCCATGTCCGCGCACACTTCCCCGGGCGCCGGGTCTGAGCCCCCGCAGTTCGAGACCCTGCTCTACGCGATCGACGGCCCGGTCGCCACCATCACCCTCAACCGCCCCGAGCAGCTCAACACCATCGTTCCGCCGATGCCCGACGAGATCGAGGCGGCGATCGGCCTCGCCGACCGGGATCCGGCGATCAAGGTCATCGTGTTGCGCGGGGCCGGGCGGGCCTTCTCCGCCGGCTACGACTTCGGCGGCGGGTTCACGCACTGGGGTGAGGCGATGTACACCGACGGCCGCTGGGACCCCGGCAAGGACTTCGCGATGGTCACCGGGCGGGCGACCGGGCCGACCCAGAAGTTCATGGCGATCTGGCGGGCCACCAAACCGGTGATCGCCCAGGTGCACGGCTGGTGCGTCGGCGGGGCCAGCGACTACGCGCTGTGCGCCGATCTGGTGATCGCCAGCGACGACGCGGTGATCGGTACCCCGTACGCGCGAATGTGGGGCGCCTACCTGACCGGGATGTGGCTGTACCGGTTGAGCCTGGCGAAGGTGAAGTGGCACTCGCTCACCGGCGCACCACTGACCGGCAAGGAGGCCGCCGAGGTGGAGCTGATCAACGAGTCGGTGCCGTTCGAGCGGCTGGAGGCGCGGGTCCGCGAGATCGCGCACCAGCTGGCCCGAATCCCGTTGTCGCAGTTGCAGGCTCAGAAGCTGATCGTCAACCAGGCCTACGAGAACATGGGTCTGGCGTCCACCCAGACGCTCGGCGGCATCCTGGACGGGTTGATGCGCAACACCCCGGATGCGTTGGCGTTCATCGACACCGCCGCCCGCGAGGGAGTGCGCGCCGCCGTCGAGCGGCGCGACGGCCCGTGGGGCGACTACAGCCAGGCGCCGCCGGGGCGCCGGCCCGACCCGTCGCACGTCATCGAGCCCTGACCCGCCCGGCGAGATCGGCCAGCACGTCGAGATCGGCCAACGCTCGCAACGTGTCGTTGAGGTGGGTGCAGGTGCTGGTACCGACCAGCTCGGTGCGCACCCGGGTCCGCAGCTGCGCCAACGGCATTCCGGTGATGCGGGTGGCGCTGTCGACGGCGCGCGGGCACTCCTTCCAGGGCAGCACCCGCACCTGTGCGTCGACCCGGGTGACCGTGCGCGTCACGGGGTCGACGGCACCGGTGACGGTGTACTCGTGCACCACCTCCTCCAGCCCGGACCGGTTGAGGTGCGAATCGCGGAAATGCGCGTCGAACACCAGGGTTTCACCCTCGGGCCGCAGATCGATCCGCCGCAGCCGGCGCATGCCGTCGGCGCGCAGCGGCCGCACCGGGTGCATGCCCGGGTCGTGGTCGGTCCACAGCGGCGGGGCCACCGGCCCTCGGAAACACGGGACGACGTTGTGCTCGCGGGCGTAGCCCGCCATGGACGCGTCGGGTGCCCAGCCGGCACACACCCCGGTCATCCGGTCCGCCGCCCCGACCGACATCCGCTCCGGCAGCCCGAGTTCGATCTCGCGGTACTGCAGCGCGTAGCCCGAGACCAGGGCCGCCCCGACCCAGTCGTCGAGCAGCAGGTGCAGCAGGCTGCCCGAGCGCACCTCGTCGGGAAACAGTTCGGCCAGCCCGGCCCGGAACCCCGGCCCGACCCGGCGGCCGTGCAGCGGAGTCAGCCGGTCATCGGTGCCGCCGCCGATGGGCCGGATCTCCTCGATGACGCCGCCGTGCAGCCGCGCACCCAGGGCGACGTCGCCGGCGACGGAGACCCCGCCCGGTCCGGCCAGCACGTCGCGGGCGCGCAGCTCGACCTGCGAGCCGGCCTCGCCGTCCGGATGGGTGTCGATGGTGCTGGTGCGGCGGACACCGCCGGCCACCAGCGGCGGCCACGACTCCAGTGGCCGGCGGGGTCCGGCGAACTCGGTAACGAACGGCATGGGTCCGACGGTACTAATCGCCGCGACGCAGCAACCCACCGAGGGCCGCGACCGCCACCCCGACCAGCACCAGCACCCCTCCACCGGCCAGGGTGAGGTTCAGCCAGTGGTGCAGGCCGGCCTCGGCCTGGGCGACCATCACCTCGGCGATCTCGCGGATATTGCCGACGGTGTGGTCGAGTGCGCGGTCGATGTGCCCGCGGGCGACCTCGATGCCGGCCCAGCCCGCCGCACCCACCAGCAGCGCCGAAACCCCGAGGGCAGCAATGGTTTTCCCACGTGCCCGAGCGGCGGCCAGGGTCAGCAGCGCGAACACCGCCGCCAGCACGGCCGATCCGGCGCTCACCCACGGCCCCCACACCGCCACCGTGCGCAGCCGGCCCGGCTGCAGCCCGGAGGTCTCCGGGACGGTGATCGGCACCAGCAGTTGGTCCGGTACGTCGAGGTTCAGGTCGCCGAGCGTCTGACGGATCGACGGGTCGGTCAGCATCGGGGCGATGTCGACCAGCCACCGGTTCTCGGCCGCGCTGTCGGAACGGATCTCGTTGGTGAACATCCACCGGTGCGCGATACGGTTGGCCTGGGCGAACTGCCCTGGAAAACCCGGGTTGGCGGTGTAGCGGTTCACCACTGGTGCGACCAGATCGCTGTTGATCCGGTAACCCCGGCCGGCGGCGAAATCGATAATCTGCGTACGCAGTTCGGCGGCCATCGCGCGCTGCAGGGCCGGGTTGCGGGCGGCGTCGGCCGCCAGCGCGGCGTAGCCGTCCTCGTCGACCAGCGTGCGCTGCGCCCACAGCGACACCACCGCGACCGCCAGCAGCACCGTCGTGATCAGCCACCCGAACAGGGTGGCCACGAACCGCACCCCGGTGCCCTCTCGGCCGGGCTACTTCGCCGCGCGGCGCGGACCGATCAGCGCCAGCCGGGTCAGCAGCTTGTTCATCCGCTTGAGCGCCTTGGGCGAGTTGCTGTAATAGGTGCTGCCCGCGCCGATGCTGGTCCGCGGGGAGACGATGACCTCCTGGCGGCAGTACTTGCGGATCCCGTCCGGCCCGCCGAACCGCGCCCCGAGCCCCGACGCCTTCCAGCCGCCCATCGGAGCGGTCGTGCACATCAGGTTGGAGATCACGTCGTTTATGTTCACCGCGCCGCAATCGAGCTGGACAGCAACGGATTTGGCGCGCTCGACGTCACGGGAGAACACCGCGGCGCTCAGCCCGTACGGGCTGTCGTTGGCCAGCCGGATCGCCTCGGCGACCGAGCCGACCTTCATGATCGGCAGGGTGGGGCCGAACGTCTCCTCGGTCATGCACAGCATCGAGTGATCGACGTCGACCAGCACCGTGGGCTCGTAAAAACACCCCGGTCCGGGGCGGCGCCGCCCACCGGTGAGCACCTTCGCACCCTTGGCCTTCGCGTCGGCGACGTGGCGCTCGGTGACGGCCAACTGGTTCTCGTCGATCAGCGCACCGAAGTCACCGCCCTCGCCGGCGCCGGTGCGCAGCTTCTCCACGTCGCGCACCACCGCGTCGACGAACTGCTCGTAGACCGACTCGAGCACATACACCCGCTCGACCGACACGCAGGTCTGGCCCGCGTTGAACATCGCGCCCCAGACCGCGGCGTGCGCGGCCAGTTCGATGTCGGCGTCGTCGAGCACGATCATCGGGTCCTTGCCGCCGAGCTCCAGGCTGACCGGGATGAGCCGGCGCGCCGCGCGCTCCATGACCTTGACCCCGGTCGCGCTGGAACCGGTGAACTGGACGAAGTCCGAGTTGTCGATGACCGCCTCGGACACCTCGCGGGCGCCCTGGGCCAGCGCGAGCACCTCCGGGGCGCCGCAGTCCTGCCAGCCGCGCAACAGCAGCTCGGCGGTCAGCGGGGTGCGCTCGGAGGGCTTGAGCAGCACCGCGCAACCGGCCGCCAGCGCACCGATCGCGTCCATCAGCGCGTTGGCGACCGGATAGTTCCACGGCGCGATGATGCCCACCACCGGACGGGGCCGGTAGTGCACCTCGATCCGCTTGATCGACAGGAACGGCATCGGCGCCGGCCGCTTCTCGGGCGCCAGCGCCTTGGCCATGGTCTTGATGTAGTAGGAGGCGATCATGATGATGAGCGGCACCTCCTGCACGGCGTCGATGGCCGACTTGCCGGTCTCGCGGATCAGCAGGTGCTCGATCTCGTCGCGATGCTCGCCCAACCAGACCGCATACCGGGCCAGCACCTTGGCACGGCCCTCCGGACCGCGGGCCTCCCACGCTCGCTGCGCCTCCCGCAGCCCCGCAGCGATCCGCGGAACATCGGCGGGATCGGTCCATCGCACGGTGCCGGCGACCGAGCCGGTCGCGGGGCTGCGGATGGTGCCGGTTGCGGACAGCTCAACGTCGGGCGTCGCAGTCATGACCCCATGCTAACCACCGGTTGTGATGCCCATCGCCGTGGGTTGACACGTGTCAAATAAGGGTCGGGCCAGCAACACGGCCATCCCGACGAAACCCCCTCCGAGCAGCACTCCACCGAGCGCGTCGGTCAGGTAGTGAAACGTCGTACCCACCCCGATAACGGCCAGCGCGATGTAGCCCGCCGCGCCGATCACCGCCCACAGCGCATATCCGGCGGCCACCACGACCAACCCGGCGACGATGGTCGTCACCGTGATGTGCCCGCTCGGGTAGGCCAGCGCCCCCTCCTTGCGGCGCCCGAACAGCGGCTTGATCAGCTGCACCAGCGCGTAGCCGGCGGGCGGGAACAGCACCGCCGCCACCGCCAGCCGCCACCACCGGCGGCGTATCGCGATCGCCAGCACCCCCAGCAGCGCCGCCGTCAACGGGATGCGGCCGGTCAGCGCCGCCAGCCAGCTCACGTGCTCACCGGCGGCGGCGACCCGATCGTCGAGCGCGGTGGCGCCGGGCCCCACGAGCACCCCGAGCGCCACCATCGCGACCACCAGGACCACCGAGACCGCCCCGGGGGCCAGCCGACGCCACCCGGTCACGCCGGTGCGATACCGCGCAGGTAGGCCGCCTGACCGAGGTGCTGGGCGGCGTCGTCGACGATGCTGACCAGCCGCACGGCGGCGGTCACCGGCGGATCCCACCGGGTGTCGACGATGCGCTGCAGTTCCTCGACCGTCACCGTGGCGAGGTACTCCAGGGTGGCCTTGTGCACGGCACGGTAGTAACCGGCCAGCAGGTCGGCGGAGGCGCGCACCTTCGCGACGTCGTCGGGGCCGTCGCCGTAGCCCATCGCCTCGCGCGGCCGGTCGAGGTCGAACCGGTCCACCCAGCCCTCCCGCAGCCACACCTGCTCGGTGCCGGCGATGTCGGCCACCTGCAGATCCTGCATACGGCCGGTGTGCCAGATCAGCCAGGCGATGCTGTTGGCCTCCGGCGTGGGCCGGTACAACGCGACCTCGTCGGTCAGCCCGTCGGTGAGCTCTTCGACGTGCTCCATCTGGCGGGTGAACGCGTCGCGCAGGATCTCCCGCGCCGCATGGGACCCGGCGTCGGACATGGGCCCTCCCGTCTGTGCTCAGTCTTGCGGGCGCGCGCCGTGAAAGACGGCTTCGATGTTATTGCCGTCCGGATCGCGCACAAACGCCCCGAAATAGCCGGGGTGGTACTGCGGCCACAGCTGCGGCTCGTGCAACGGCTCGGCGCCGGCCTCCAGCGCGGCCTGGTAGAACGCCCGCACCGCGTCCTCATCGGCAGCCCGGAACGCGACGTGCACCTCGCGGTTGGGGCCCGACGCGTCCCCGGCCGACATGTCACCGATCCAGAAATCGGGTTTGCCGTCACGGCCGTACCCGATGGCGACGCCGTAGTCCTTCTGCCGGGTGTAGCCGAGCACACCGAGCACCTTGTCGTAGAACGCCTTCGATTTCTCCCAGTCGGCGCAGTTGATCCCGAGATGATCGATCACGGGCTCATCCTGGCATGCGGCACCGACAGCGACGTACATTCAGCACATGTACGACGTGATCATCCGCAACGGCACCATCGTCGACGGCCTCGGAGGCGAGCCCTACGTCGGGGACGTCGGCGTCACCGGCGGCGTGATCACCTCGGTGGGCCGTTCGGTCAAGGGCAGCGCCGCCCGCGAGATCGACGCGACGGGCCTGCTGGTCACCCCGGGCTTCGTCGATCTGCACACCCACTACGACGGGCAGGCCATCTGGTCGGACCGACTGATCCCGTCGTCGTCGCACGGCGTCACCACCGCGATCATGGGCAACTGCGGCGTCGGGTTCGCGCCGTGCCGCGCCGAGGATCACGACGTCCTGGTCGACGTGATGGAAGGCGTCGAGGACATCCCCGGCGTGGTGATGGTCGACGGGCTGCCGTGGGACTGGGAGACGTTCCCGGAGTTCCTCGACGCCCTCGAGGCGCGTCGGCGCGACATCGACGTGGCCGCGCTGCTGCCGCACTCGCCGCTGCGGGTGTACGTGATGGGTGAGCGCGGGGTGAACCGCGAGCCCGCCACCGCCGAGGATCTGGCGCTGATGCGCAAACTCGCCGCCGAGGCGGTGCAGGTGGGTGCGCTCGGGTTCGCGTCGTCGCAACTGACCCTGCACAAGAGCGGCAGCGGCAACCCCATCCCGAGCTACGGCGCGGCCCATGCGGAGTTCGACGCGATCGCCCGGGGCATCGTCGACGCCGGCGGCGGGTTGCTGCAGTTCGTGCCCGACCTGGTCTCCGGCGACTACGAGCCGGCGCTCAAGACGGTGTTCGACGTCGCCGAGGGGCTGGGGCTGCCGGTGACGTTCACGCTGGCGATCGGCAGCATCGGCGAACCGTACTTCCTCGACGCGCTGCGCATGGTGGAGAAGGCCAACGCCGTCGGCGGCGACGACGGCCCGCGGGTCACCGCACAGGTCTTCCCCCGCCCGATCGGGCTGCTGCTGGGCCTGAGCCTGTCCGGCAACCCGTTCGTGCAGTACCCGAGCTATCAGGCGCTCGCCCACCTGCCGCTGGCCGAGCGGGTCGCCGAGATGCGCAAACCCGAAGTGCGGCAACGGATTCTGTCGGACCAGCCGTCCGGCGAGGGGCATCCGCTGATGTTCGCGGCGCAGGCGTTCGAGTGGATGTTCCCGCTGGGCGATCCGCCGAACTACGAGCCGCCGATGTCGGAGAGCATCGCCAACCGGGCCCGCGCCCGCGGGGTGAGCCCGCTGGAGGAGGCCTACGACCGGCTGCTCGACGACGACGGGCAGGCCATGCTGCTGGTCGCGCTGGCCAACTTCCGCGACGGCAGCCTCGACACGATCGCCGAGCTGCTGCGCCGCGACGATGTGGTGCTGGGGCTGGGCGACGGCGGCGCGCACTACGGAATGATCTGCGACGCAAGCTATCCCACCTATGTGCTGGCGCACTGGGCGCGGGATCGCGCGTCCGGGCGGTTGAGCGTGGCCGAGGCGGTGCGCGAACTGACGTCGGTGCCGGCCCGCGTCGCGGGCCTGGCCGATCGGGGCCGGATCGCGGTCGGCTACAAGGCCGATCTCAACGTCATCGACCACGCCGCGCTGCGGCTGCACAAGCCGGTGGTCACCCACGACCTGCCCGCCGGCGGGCGGCGGCTGGCCCAGGGCGCCGACGGCTACGTGCTGACCATGGTGTCGGGCGAGATCATCGCCGAGAACGGGGTGCCCACCGACGCCCGCCCGGGCCAGCTGGTCCGTGGCCGCCAACCCGCCCCGCCGGCATGAGTGTCCGGGTCGACCTCGACCGGCTGGCCGACACGCTGGCCGACTACCCGTTCGCCTACCTGGTGACCGTCGGCGACGACTACCGCGCGCACACCGTCGCCACCCGTCCGGTGCTCACCGACGGCGTGTTCGACCTCGGTCCGCACGGCGGCACGTCGAGCGCCAACCTCGCCGCGCACCCCGACGTCACGCTGGTCTGGCCGCCGCGCGACCCCGGCGGCTACACGCTGATCGTCGACGGCCGCGCCGACGGGTCGCGGATCACGCCGCTGCGCGCGGTGCTGCATCGCCCGGCGGCACCGGGCGCGCCGACCAGGCCCGGCTGCAAGGACGACTGCCGTCCGCTCGAGATCGGCTGAGCCGAGCCGCTTTCCGACAAGAAACGAGCCCGGGGCGCCGAAGCGCACCCGGGCTCTTCCGGTGGACCGACTTATCAGAAGTCCATGTCGCCCATGCCACCGGCACCGGGCGCAGCGGCCTTCTCCTTCTCCGGCTTGTCGGCGACGACCGCCTCGGTGGTGAGGAACAGGGCCGCGATCGACGCAGCGTTCTGCAGCGCCGAGCGGGTCACCTTCACCGGGTCGGCGACGCCGGCAGCGAGCAGGTCCTCGTACACACCGGTCGCGGCGTTCAGGCCATGGCCGGCGGGCAGGTTGCGGACCTTCTCGGCCACCACGCCGGGCTCCAGACCCGAGTTGGCGGCGATCTGCTTCAGCGGAGCCTCGAGCGCCACGCGCACGATGTTGGCGCCGGTCGCCTCGTCACCGGTGAGCGTGAGCTCGTCGAGCGCCGGGGCGGCCTGCAGCAGGGCCACGCCACCACCGGCGACGATGCCCTCCTCCACGGCGGCCTTCGCATTGCGCACGGCGTCCTCGATGCGGTGCTTGCGCTCCTTGAGCTCCACCTCGGTGGCGGCACCGGCCTTGATCACCGCGACGCCGCCGGCCAGCTTGGCCAGCCGCTCCTGCAGCTTCTCGCGGTCGTAGTCGGAGTCGCTGTTCTCGATCTCCTGGCGGATCTGCGCGACCCGGCCGGCGATCGCCTCGCTGTCGCCGGCACCCTCGACGATGGTGGTCTCGTCCTTGGTGACGACGACCTTGCGGGCGCGACCCAGCAGCGAGATGTCGGCGTTCTCCAGGGTGAGGCCGACCTCCTCGCTGATGACCTGACCACCGGTGAGGATGGCCATGTCCTGCAGCATCGCCTTGCGGCGGTCACCGAAGCCGGGAGCCTTGACCGCAACCGACTTGAAGGTGCCGCGGATCTTGTTGACCACCAGGGTCGACAGGGCCTCGCCCTCGACGTCCTCGGCGATGATCAGCAGCGGCTTGCCGGACTGGATGACCTTCTCCAGCAGCGGCAGCAGGTCCTTGACGGTCGACACCTTGCCCGACACGAGCAGGATGTAGGGATCCTCGAGGACTGCCTCCTGCCGCTCGGCGTCGGTCACGAAGTAACCCGAGATGTAGCCCTTGTCGAAGCGCATACCCTCGGTGAGCTCGAGCTGCAGACCGAAGGTGTTCGACTCCTCGACGGTGATGACACCCTCGTTGCCGACCTTGTCCATGGCCTCGGCGATCAGCTCACCGATCTGGGTGTCACCGGCCGAGATCGCCGCGGTGTTGGCGATCTGCTCCTTGGTCTCGACCTCCTTGGCCGACTTCAGCAGGGTCTCGGTGACCTTCTCGACGGCCTTCTCGATGCCGCGCTTCAGCGCCATCGGGTTGGCGCCGGCCGCGACGTTGCGCAAACCTTCCTTCACCAGCGCCTGAGCCAGCACGGTGGCGGTGGTGGTGCCGTCACCGGCGACGTCGTCGGTCTTCTTGGCGACTTCCTTGACCAGCTCGGCGCCGATCTTCTCGTAGGGGTCCTCGAGCTCGATCTCCTTGGCGATGGACACACCATCGTTGGTGATCGTGGGGGCGCCCCACTTCTTCTCCAGAACGACGTTGCGGCCCTTGGGCCCCAACGTCACCTTTACCGCGTCGGCGAGGGCGTTGAGGCCCCGCTCGAGACCACGCCGGGCCTCTTCGTCATACGCAATTTGCTTGGCCATTGCGAAGTGTTCCTCCGGATTGGGGATGGCACGTCTGTGGCCGGGTGCAGTGCCCGCGACGGACGGCTCGGGTGTGCTTCCGCGTATGCGGCCCGGTGCCTCACCGTCCCGACCTAGCACTCACGAGTCGAGAGTGCCAACTGCATTCTTAGCACTCGCCTAGTTAGAGTGCAAGGTCGCTCCGGTGCCGCACACGCCGCCGACAATAGGTTTTCACTATGGGTGATCTAGGACGCAAAGGCTTGAACCTATTGATCGGTTTTGCCTATATTTCTTAGCGGGAAAGTTCAGTGCGATCCGATTGGAGCCCGAATGTCCATCCTGAACACCGAGATCAAGCCGTTCGAAGCCACCGCGTTCCACAACGGTGAGTACGTCACCGTCACCGACAAGGACGTCCGCGGCAAGTGGGCCATCTTCTTCTTCTACCCGGCCGACTTCACCTTCGTCTGCCCGACCGAGCTGGGCGACATGGCCGACCTGTACGACGAGTTCCAGAAGCTCGGCGTCGAGATCTACGCGGTGTCCACCGACACCCACCACGTGCACGCGGCCTGGCACAAGGCGTCGGAGACCATCGGCAAGATCCGGTTCTACATGCTCGGTGACCCGTCGGGCACCATCACCCGCAACTTCGACAACATGCGCGAGGGTCAGGGCCTGGCCGACCGCGGCACCTTCCTGGTCGACCCCGACGGCATCATCCAGTACCTCGAGATCACCCCGGAGGGTGTGGGCCGCAACGCCGCCGAGCTGCTGCGCAAGGTCAAGGCCGCCCAGTACGTCCGCAACCACCCGGGTGAGGTCTGCCCGGCGAAGTGGGAAGAGGGCGAGCAGACCCTGACCCCGTCGATCGACCTCGTGGGCAAGATCTGACGTTCTGACCTCCCAAGTGGGGCCCGGCACCCGTCCCGGACGGCTCGAAGCCGGGGCGCCGGGCCCCACTCATTCCCACCACTCACCGCAGGAGACCACCATGCTCGACGCCTCGACCACCGCTCAGCTCAAGACATATCTGGAGAAGGTCACCATCCCGATCGAGCTGGTGGCCTCCCTCGACGACACCCCCAAGTCGGCCGAGTTGGCCGAACTGCTCACCGAGACCGCCGCCCTGTCGGACAAGGTGACCTACCGCCGCGCCGACGACGAGGCACGCCGGCCGTCGTTCCGCATCCAGCGCGTCGGCACCGACATCGGCGTGCAGTTCGCCGGCATCCCGATGGGCCACGAGTTCAGCTCGTATGTGCTGGCCCTGCTGCAGGTCGGCGGACACCCGGTCAAGATCTCCGACGAGCTGGCCGACACCATCAAGAACCTCGACGGCGACTACCTGTTCGAGACCTACCTGTCGCTGTCCTGCCAGAACTGCCCGGACGTCGTGCAGGCGATCAACGCGATGAGCGTGCTCAACCCGCGGATCCGCGCCGTGGCCATCGACGGCGCCCTGTTCCGCGACGAGGTCGAGCAGCGCCAGGTGCTCGCGGTGCCCACGGTGTTCCTCAACGGCGAGCTGTTCGACTCCGGCCGCATGTCGATCGAGCAGATCGTGGCCAAGCTCGACAGCGGCGCCGCCGCCCGCGAGGCCGAGAAGATGAAGGGCAAGGACCCATTCGACGTGCTCGTCGTCGGTGCCGGCCCGGCCGGCGCCACCGCCGCCATCTACGCCGCCCGCAAGGGGCTGCGCACCGGCATGGCCGGCGAGCGGATCGGCGGGCAGGTGCTCGACACCATGGCGATCGAGAACTTCATCTCGGTGCCGCACACCGAGGGTCCCCAGCTGGCCGCCGCGCTCGAGGCGCACGTCCGCGAGTACGAGGTCGACATCATGCCGATGCAGGAGGCGGTCGAGCTGATCCCCGCCACCGAGGAGGGCGGGCTGACCGAGGTCCGGTTCCGCAACGGCGCCACCCTGTCGGCGCGGTCGGTGGTGCTGGCCACCGGTGCCCGCTGGCGGACCATGAACGTGCCGGGTGAGCAGGAGTACCGCAACAAGGGCGTCACTTTCTGCCCGCACTGCGACGGCCCGCTGTTCAAGGGCAAGCGGGTGGCCGTCATCGGCGGCGGCAACTCCGGTGTCGAGGCGGCCATCGACCTGGCCGGCGTGGTCGGCCACGTCACGCTGCTGGAGTTCGACAACAAGCTGCGCGCCGACGCGGTGCTGCAGCGCAAGCTGCACAGCCTGCCCAACGTCGACGTCATCGTCTCCGCGGCGACCACCGAGGTGATCGGCGACGGCGCCAAGGTGACCGGTCTGCGTTACCGCGACCGCGACACCGACGAGCTGCGCGAGCTGGCCCTCGAGGGCGTGTTCGTCCAGATCGGCCTGCTGCCCAACACCGAATGGCTCAAGGGCACGATCGAGCTGTCCGAGCGCGGCGAGATCGTCGTCAACGATCGCGGAGCCACCTCGGCACCCGGCGTGTTCGCGGCCGGCGACTGCACGACGACGCCGTTCAAGCAGATCGTCATCGCGATGGGCGCCGGCGCCACGGCGTCGCTGTCGGCCTTCGAACACCTGATCCGCACCTCGGCCCCAACCGCGGCCTGACAGGCAGTTTCCGGCGCTAGCATCGGTCATGGCCAGTACCCCCTCGGTCGCACAGTTACGGGCCTTCGTCGCGGTGGCCCGGCTGCAGCACTTCGGGGCGGCCGCGACCCAGCTCGGCATCTCCCAGCCGACGCTGAGCCAGCTGTTGTCGAAGCTGGAGGCCAACCTCGGCCTCCAGCTCGTCGACCGCACCTCCCGGCGGGTGATCCTCACCCCGGCCGGCCAGCGGCTGCTGCCGCACGCCGAGGCCGCGGTGGAGGCGGTACACGCCATCGTCGACGCCACCGAACCGGCCGGGTGGCTGTTCGGGGCGCTGCGGCTGGGCGTCATCCCGACGATCGCCCCGTACCTGCTGCCGACGCTGCTGGGCGCCCTGCGCGACGAGGCGCCCGACCTGCGGTTGTTCGTGCGCGAGGACCAGACCCTGCGCCTGCTCGACGCGCTGCGCCGCGACGAGATCGACGTGGCCCTGCTGGCGTTGCCGATCAGTGAGCCGGGGCTGGTCGCTCAGCCGGTCTACGAGGAGGACTTCGTGCTGGCGGTCAGCGCGGACTCCGAACTCGCCGGGGCCACCGACGTGTCGACCGATGCGCTGCGCCGCCAGCCGCTGCTGCTGCTGGAGGAGGGACACTGCCTGCGCGACCAGGCGCTGGAGGTGTGCGCGCTGGCCAACGTCGTCGACACCGGCCACGACGTCGCCCGGGCCAATTCGCTGCAGACGGTCGTGCAGCTGGTGGCGGCTGGCATGGGCGCGACCCTGCTGCCCGCCACCGCGGTGCCGGTCGAGGCCCGCGGGGCGTCGCTGGGCATCGCCACCTTCGCCGATCCCGCCCCGGGGCGGCGGGTCGGCATCGTCTGGCGCGCCGCGAGCTCACGCGGCGACCGGTTCATCGAGTTCGCCCAGCTGATCCGGCGCGCGGTGGTCGACAGCGGACTGCCCGCCCGATTTGTGGTGGATACGGGTGCGGCGCCGCTGAGCGCGGCCGTCGAGTACGAGCACGCCGGCGCCTGAGCGGTCATCCCCCTCGTTCGGCGGAATAGCATTCCCGGTCGTCGCCGGGCGACATTTGCGACCAGGAATGCTATTCCGTTGCGCTCGCGTGGCGCTTCCGTTGCGCTCGGAGCGTGGCCGGTCAGCTGCCCTCGCCCTGGAACCGGTCGTCGACGTAGGCGGCGATGTCGACATGCCCGGGGAACTCTCCGGCCTCGGTGAACGCGTCGGCGATCTGCTGCTCGGAGGCGACGATCTCGTCGGTCAGCGGAACCGGGTACTTGATCGAGCGGGTCCAGGTGATCCGCGAGGCCTCCGGGCTGATGTCGGTCAACTCGGCGTACTTGGCCGACCACTCGTCGAGGTTGTCCGCCGACCATTTGGTGGCCACCGCGTAGCGGTCCAGGAAGTCGGCGATGGCCTCCGTCACCGCCGGATCCTTCAGCGCGGCCCCCGAGGCGACCCAGAAGTTGTACCCGTTGCCGGCGGTGTCGGCGGTGGCGATGATCCGCGCCCCGCTCTCCTGCTCGGCGATCGCGGTGTAGGGGTCCCACACCGCCCAGGCGTCCACCTCGCCGCGGGTGAGCGCGGCGTACCCGTCGGCCGGCGAGACGTAGACCGGCTCGATGTCGGACAGCCCCAGCCCCGCCTGCTCGAGGTGCAACAGCAGGTTGGCGTTGGCCGAGCTGCCCTTGGTGACGGCGACCTTGCGGCCCTTGAGGTCGGCCACGCCGGTGACCGGCGAGTCCTTGACGACCAGGATCGCGTCGCCCTTGCCGGTGGCCTCCAGCGCGCCGACCACCTTGATGTCGGCACCGGCGGCCGCCCCGAACACCGCGGGGGTGTTGCCGACCTGGGCCAGGTGGATGCCCCCGGCGCTGGCGGCCTCCACCATCGGCGGCCCGGCGGTGAAGGTGGAGAACTCCACCTTGTAGGGGGCGTCGTCGAGCTGCCCGGACGCGGTCATCAGCACCTCGATGGAGATGGCCCGCTGATCCCCGACCTTCAGCGTCACGGTGGACAGGTCCACCGGCCCCTCCGCAGCGGCGTTCTGCGAACCACCTCCGCAGGCCGACAGCAGCAGCGCGAACCCGGCCAGGAGGGCGGCGAACAGCGACGGTTTCTTCACAACGGCGTCCTTCACGGTTGTCGTTCCAGGTCTTCGGTGCCGGTCTCGACACCCAGCAGCTCGAGCAGCCGGGCGGAGTGGACGGCGGCCTCCGGCGAGGCATGGCTGCGCGGCCGCGGCAGGTCGACCTCGACCGCCGCCGCGATCCGGCCGTCCTCGAGCACCAGCACCCGGTCGGCCAGGGTGACCGCCTCAGTGACGTCGTGGGTCACCAGCAGCACCCCGAAGCCGTGCTCGTCGAACAGCCGCAGCAGCAGGTCGTGCATGGCCAGCCGGGTCAGCGCGTCCAGCGCCCCGAACGGCTCGTCGAGCAGCAGCAGGGTGGGTTCGGCGACCAGGGCGCGGGCCAGCGCCGCCCGCTGGGCCTCACCGCCGGACAGCGTCAGCGGCCAGGCGTCGGCCCGGTGCGCGAGGCCGACCTCGCCGAGCACCCGGACGGCCCTGGCCTCGGCGGCCTTGCGGCGGCGCCGGTTCGGATCGCCAAGCGCGACGTTGCGGGTCACCGACAGCCACGGCACCAGCCGGGGCTCCTGGAACACCACCGTCGGGGTGCCCTGGACCGTCACCTCGCCGGTGTGGTCGTCGGACAGCCCGGCCAGCACCCGCAGCAGCGTCGACTTGCCGGACCCGCTGCGCCCTACCAGCGCGACGATCTCCCTGCGGCCGACGGTCAGGTCGATGCCGTCGAGCACCACCCGCCCGTCGAAACCCTTGGTCAGGTTGCGTACTTCGGCGACCGGTCCGCGCACCGCCGCACTCACCGCACCACCGCCCCGGGCCGCCACCGCAGCGCCCACTTCTCGAACCACCGCACGATCGCGTCGGTCACCAGCCCCAGCAACCCGTAGACGAGCAGCCCGAAGATCACGATGTCGGTGCGCAGGAACTCGCGGGCGTTGTTGACGATGTAGCCGAGCCCGGCGTTGGCGTTGATCTGCTCGGCCACGATCAGCGACAGCCAGGCGATGCCCAGGCTCTGCCGCATGCCGACCAGCATCTGCGGCAGCGCGCCCGGCAGGATCAGATACCGCATCCGCTCGCCGCGCGACAGCCCCAGCACATTGCCGAGTTCGACCAGCTTGGGGTCGAGGTGGCGGATCGCCGCGAAGGTGTTGAGGTACAGCGGGAACGCCACGCCCAGCGCGATCAGGTAGACCTTGGGCTCCTCACCGATGCCGAACCAGATGATGAACAGCGGGATGAGCCCGAACAGCGGGATGGTGCGCAGCATCTGCAGCGGCGGGTCGACGGTGTACTCGCCGATCCGGCTCAGCCCGGCGATGATGCCGAACCCGATGCCGACCGTCGCGCCGAGCAGGAAGCCGATCAGCGCGCGCTGTCCGGACACCAGCAGCGCGTCGGTCAGCTGACCGGACCGGTACACCTGCAGCCCGGCCTCCAGGATGACCGACGGGGCGGGCAGGATGCGCGCCGACAGCAGCCCGGTCTGGCTGGCGAACTGCCAGACCACCAGCAGCGTCACCGGCGCGATCGCGCGCAGGAACCCGGGGCGGCGGTGCCAGGGCGGCGATGGTGGTGTCCGGGAAACCGGAAGTTGTGCGACTTCGGTAGTCACTCGCCGGATGCTGCCGTGGTCGGGGCGCCGTGCCCAGGATTGCGCTCGCCGTGACCAGAAATACCGCTGTAACCAGCGACACTGACGCCATGAGATTGAGCGATCTCGCGCGGCCCGGCGACGCGGTCGCGCTCGTCCACGACGGCCGTCGCACGACCTATCGGGAGCTTCACGACGACGTCGCCGCGCTGGCCGCGGCGATGCGGACCGATGGACTCGCCGGCGAGCCGGTCGCACTGCTGCTGCCCAACGGCCCCGAACTGGTCACCGCCTACCTCGCCTGCTTCGCCTCGGGTGCGATCGCCGCGCCGCTGAACCGCCGCTACGCCCCGCCGGAGATCGAGCGCGCACTGCGGCTGCTGCGGCCCCGGTGGTTGCTGGTCCACGCCGACCGGCTCGACGTGCTGGCCCGCGTCGACACCGCGGCGCTGGCCGGGGTGCGGTTGATCCTCGTCGGTGGTTCCCGCCCGGGTTTCGAGTCCTGGGCGGAGCTGTTCCGGGAGACGACACCCGCCGGCCGGGCCGTGCCGCCGCAGGGTGACGCCGTCGTCTTCCTCACCTCCGGTTCGACGGGCCGGCCCAAGGGCGTGGTGCACAGCCACGCCTCGGCGCTGGCGATGCTCACCAGCACCGCCGAGGCGCTCGGCGACGTGACCGCCGACGACGTCGTGCAGGTCTTCGAACCGCTGGTGCACGTGAGCGGGTTCATCGCCACCTTCGCCACGCTGCTCGCCGGTGGCACCGTGGTGCTCTACGACGGCTTCGACGCCACGACCTACGCCGACGCGCTGCGCACCCACCGGCCGACGCTGGTGTGCACCCACATCGATGTGCTGGCGCAGCTGCTGCGGGTGCCCGGGGTGTGCCGGGACTGGTTCGCCTCGCTGCGTGGGGTCTACACCGGCGGCGATGTCGTCCCGGCCGGGCTGCAGCAGGAGTTCCGGGCGGTCACCGGGCTGCCGATCGGCGTGGGTTACGGGATGACCGAGGCGATCTGGCTGACGGTGCAGCGCGAACCGCCGCTTTACCGGGACGGGTGCATCGGGCGGCCGGTCGGCGGGGCGCGGCTGCGGGTGGACGAGACGACCGGTGAGCTGCTGGTGGCCGGGCCGATGGTGATGAGCCGCTACTGGGCCGACCCGGAGCTGACCGCCGCCTCGCTGGTCGACGGGTGGTTTCGCACCGGTGATCTCGCCGAGCGGGACGCCGACGGGCTGTGGTGGTTCACCGGCCGGATCAAGGACGTCATCGTGCGGCGCACCTCGAAGATCACCCCCGGCGAGGTCGAGACCGCGCTGGCGCAGCACCCGGCGGTCGAGCTCGTCGCGGTGATCGGCGCCGAGGATCCCGAGGAGGGGCAGGTGCCGGTGGCGTTCGTGGTGCCGCGGCCGGGTGCGGCGCCGCCGACGGCCGACGAGTTGACCGCGTTTCTGGCCGAGCGCATCGCGGCCTACAAGATCCCGGCCCGGTTCCACCTGCGCCCGGCGCTGCCGCTGACACCGAGCGGCAAGATCGCCCGCCGCGACCTGCGCGAGTAGCCGCCGTCTGTTGTCGCCGGAATAGCATTCCTGGTCGTTGCCGGGCGACTTTGACGACCGGGAATGCTATTCCGTTGCGAACTGGGAGGGGGAGGGCGAGGTGCCCGCATCCGCGCCACGCCGCCCTGCGAAGATGTAGCACCGGAATGCGCTCGCTTAGACTGCATCTCGACCGGAAGGAGGCCCTGGGTGCGGGCTGAAGCAGCGCCCAGCACCCGGGCTCTGCGGGGCTGGCAACGTAAGGCGCTGGTGCGCTACCTGACCGCCAATCCGCGCGATTTCCTGCTCGTCGCGACCCCTGGTGCCGGTAAGACGACCTTCGCCCTGCGCATCGCGGCCGAGCTGCTCAGCGACCGCACCGTCGACACCGTCACCATCGTGGTGCCGACCGAGCACCTGAAGTTCCAGTGGGCGGCGTCGGCGGCCGGGCAGGGCCTCGCGCTCGACCCGAACTTCAGCAACTCCAACGCGCAGACCTCGTCGGAGTTCCACGGCGTCGTCGTCACCTACGCACAGGTGGCCAGCCATCCGGCCCGGCACCGGGTGCGCACCGAGGCCCGCCGCACCCTGGTCATCTTCGACGAGATCCACCACGCCGGCGACGCCAAGAGCTGGGGCGACGCGCTACGTGAGGCGTTCAGCGACGCCACCCGGCGGCTGGCGCTGACCGGTACCCCGTTCCGCAGCGACGACAGCCCGATTCCGTTCGTCACCTACGAGCCCGACAACGAGGGAGTGCTGCGCTCGCGCGCCGACCACGTGTACGGCTACTCCGAGGCGCTGGCCGACGGCGTGGTGCGCCCGGTGGTGTTCCTGGCCTACTCCGGTGAGGCCCGCTGGCGCACCAGCGCCGGCGAGGAGCACGCGGCGCGGCTGGGCGAACCGCTGACCGCCGAGCAGACCGCCCGGGCCTGGCGCACCGCGCTCGACCCCAGGGGCGACTGGATCCCCGCGGTGCTCAAGGCCGCCGACAAGCGGCTCACCCAGCTGCGCAACGGCGGCATGCCCGACGCGGGCGCGTTGGTGATCGCCTCCGACCAGAAGGCCGCCCGCGCCTACGCGAAGCTGCTCGCCAACCTCACCGGCGAGGAGCCGACGGTGGTGCTGTCCGACGATCCGGGCTCCTCGGATCGCATCGCCGAGTACGCGGCCGGGACCAGCCGCTGGCTGGTCGCGGTGCGGATGGTCTCCGAGGGCGTGGACGTGCCCCGGCTGGCGGTCGGCGTCTACGCCACCAGCGCGTCCACCCCGCTGTTCTTCGCGCAGGCGATCGGCCGGTTCGTGCGCTCGCGCCGGCCGGGCGAGACCGCGAGCATCTTCCTGCCGTCGGTGCCCACGCTGCTGGAGCTGGCCAGCCAGATGGAGGCGCAACGCGACCACGTGCTGGGCAAGCCGCACCGTGAGCCGCGCGACGGCTGGGACGACGACGCGCTCGAGGACGCCAACCGGCGCAAGGACGAGGCCGACCAGCTCGACCGCGGCTTCGAGGTGCTCGGCGCCGACGCCGAGCTCGATCAGGTCATCTTCGACGGCGCGTCGTTCGGCACCGCCACCCCGGCCGGCAGCGAGGAGGAGGCCGACTACCTCGGCATCCCCGGCCTGCTGGACCCGGAGCAGATGCGGGATCTGTTGCGGCGCAGACAGGAAGAGCAGCTGACCAAACGCACCGCGTCCGGTGAGGTGCCGCGGCCGTCACGGCACAGCGAGTTGCGCGAGTTGCGCCGCGAGCTCAACATCCTGGTGTCGATCGCCCACCACCGCACCGGCAAACCGCACGGCTGGATCCACAACGAGCTGCGCCGCATCTGCGGCGGCCCGCCGGTTGCGGCGGCCACCACCGAACAGCTCAAGGCCCGCATCGAGGCGGTGCGCAAGCTCTGACGGAGCGTCCACCCCCGCCGGCGGACGCTCGGCTATGCTCGGGCGAACTATTCGGGGGGAGGGGCCGTTGCCGCCAGTTCGTCGTATCCGTTTTCTCACCGCCGCCACGACCGCCGCGCTGTCGCTGACGCTGTCGGGGTGCGGCACGCCGGAACGAGCGCAGGAGCCGGCGGCCGCCGAGTCGAGCACCGCGACCACCACCGCGCCCAGCCCGGCGGAACCGGCTGCTCCCACCGTCTTCCGGTTCGAGGAGGACCAGTGGAGCCCGTTCGGTCATTTCCTCATCGCCAAGGTGTTCGCTCAGAACGACGACGACCACCGGGGGCACGGCGGACCGGTCACGCTGTTCCACCCCGAGCACGGCGAGTTCGAACTCGACGCCGAGGAACTGTTGCCCGGCCAAGAGGTGACCGCCCAGCGGTTCGCCAGTTCGGGCACCGTCGAGCACCCCTACGTCGCCGGCATCTTCCAGGTCCGGGTCCCGGCCCACGATCTCGAGCCGGAGGCGACGGTCGTCTACCTGGCGCAGATCGATCCGGCCACCCGCACCATCCGCAAGAAGGCCGAGGTCGCGCGCTACGGCGACGGTCAGCAGGTGCCCCCGATCGACGCGCTCGTCGGCACCCCCGGCGATGTCGTGGCGTGGAACTCCGACTCCACGGTGAGCGGCTACGATTTCGCGGCCGACACCACCGCCTGGACCCGCCCCGGCTACCTCGCCAACGCCACCTTCGACAGCGGCGGCGGCCTGCTCCGACTGGCCGCCGCGGGTAAGGTCAGCGGCCTCGGCTGTCCCCACGAGGCGATCGTCGACCTGGCCACCGGCGAGGACATCTTCGACGCGAACACCCTCGACATGAAGACCGAGGAGAACTACTGCGGCACCCTCCGCCACATCGTGTGGCCGAGCACCGGGACCATCGCGCTGCTGTTCAACCCGGTGAACAAGGGGGGCGCGATGTTCTACCGTCCCGCCGCCGCGTACGACTTCGTCCACCGGCAGCCCCTGGTGATCGGACCGGGGACGAGCATCGACGACCCGCGGTCGACCCTGATAGGCGTCGATCCGGTGGAGGGCGACAACGGCTACGAGATCCGCGACGCGGTGACCGGGGACCTCGTCTACGCCGTGCCGAGAAAGCGGGCCGACGCGCTGAACCTCGAGGTGGTCGCGCTGCTCGACAAGAAGCTCTACGTCAAGACCACCGACGAGAAGCTCCTGCTCGACGCGACGAACGGGGAGACGATCTCCCGCGGCTGGCAGTCCTACCCGGTTGCGGTCTCGGACTCCTGGGTGCTCTACTCCGACGGCCGGTTCGTCAAGGAGTGATCACGCGCTTCGGCCAGCCGGGCGAGGTTGCGCAGCGAGTTGTCCAGGTGTGACGGGTCGAACGGCGGAAACGTGATGTCGCGGAATCGATCCGGTACACCGGACCAGTCGTAGCTCAACGTCACGGTGGTGCGTCCCGGCCCGGCCGGGGCCAGATCGTAACGCCAGATCCAGCCGCCGAACTCGAGTTTGGTGGTGCCCATCAGGTGGCCGCGCTGCTCGGGTCCCTGGCCCGGCTGCCAGGCGATCGCGCGCGGCGGGTCGAACACCTCGACGCGGTTGGCCATCTCGTAGTACCCCTGCGGATGGTTGTCGGCGTACATGCCCATCCGGAACACCTGTCCGACCGCGGACAGGGGGTTCGGGGTCCAACGGTTCGCGCACCCACCCGGTCCCGTCGATCGCGGCGTGCCGGGCCGGGTCGGCGAGCACCGCGAACACGGCCTCGGGTTCGGCGTCGACGGTGATGGTGGCCCGGATGCGTTCCTGCGTCAGGTTCTCAGTCATACCGGTGCAGACCGCCGAGCGCCCCGGAACTCATCGCGGTACGTCAGAACACCCCGCAGCCGGCGGTGTCGCACAGCAGCGAGGTGATCCACAGCAGCGGCCAGCCGGCGATGGTGACGGCCAGCGCCGCCAAGTCGGCGAAGATCGTGAACGTGCCGGCGAACGCGGCCTCCAACTCGGCCATCAGCTCGATGTGGAACGCGGCGTACACCACGCCGATCAGGATGTAGACCAACAGGATCCACAGCGCCAGTTCCAGGTAGGTGTTGACGCCGCGGCGCAGCAGCAGGTGCTCGATCCGCCGCCACATCCGCCGCTCCCTTCGCTACCGGCCCGAATCTACAGGCCGAGCAGCGCGGGCAGGTCGGCAACCGAGTCGATCACGTGGTTGGGTTGCATCGCGAACTCGTCGGCGGCCCACCGGTCGAGGGTGTCCTGGCGGAACTTGCCGGTGCGCACCAGCACCCCGGTCATCCCGACCACCTGCGCCGGCAGCACGTCGTTGTGCAGGTCGTCGCCGATCATGTACATCTCGTCGGGATCCACCCCGAGCCGGCTCGCCGCGGCCAGGAACCCCTCCGGCGCCGGCTTGCCGACGGCGGTGGCCTTGCGGCCGCAGGTCTGCTCCATGCCGATGAGGTACATGCCGGTGTCGATGCGCAGCCCGTGCGCGGTGGTCCAGGCGGTGCTGCGGTGCATGGCGACGACCGGAACCCCTTGGGACATCCAGTCGTACACCCAAGACAGGACCAGGTGGGTGTATTCCGGCCCGGCCCCGCCGAGCAGCACCACGTCGGGGGTCTCGGGAGCGTCGGGGCCCTCGAACTCCGTGGAATAGACGATGTCGACGCCGGGCATGTCCTCGTCGATCCGGCCGCTGTTGACCAGAAAACAGCGCGCACCGGGATAGTTGTTGCGGACGTACTCGGCGGTGAGCACGGCGGCGGTGATCACCTCGTCGGCGTGTACCTCCATCCCGGCCCGGGTCAGCAGCTCGGCGATCTGCGCGCGGGTACGGGTGGTGGTGTTGGTCAAATACGAGCAGGCGATCTGCGCGTCGGCGAGCCGGCGCAGCGTCTCGGCCGCGCCGGGGATCGGCTGCCAGGACGTGACCAGTACTCCGTCGATGTCGAACAGCATTCCACCGATCGCCATGGCCCGACAGTAAACCCCGGCCGGATCAGCGCAACCCGGAACCGGACCGTGCCCATGTGGTGTCGGCCACCCAACCGGTCGTCTGCGCGGCCACCGACCAGGCCAGATCGGCCGGAACGTCGAGGATCCGGTAGCTCTTGGCGCCCGCGGCGGTGGCGGCGATCAGGGTGGCCACCCCGGCCCGCCGCTGCATGAACGTCTGCCGCACGGTCCAGCCGATGATGCCGGCGGCCTCGATGCAGTCACGGCGCCGTTCCAGGCTGCCCGCCCGGGCCACCAGCCAGCCGTCGCCGACCCGGTGCCCCAGCGAGCGGGACCGGTCGTGGGCCAGCAGCGCGCAGCCGGCGGTGAACACCGCCCACAGCGGCCACACCCACAGCGGCGCCGCCGCCACGGCGAGCACCACCGCGGCGAGCACCGGCAGCGCCAGCGCCCGGGTCCAGCGCCGGCGGGTGGCGGCCGGGCCGTGGCCGCTCAGCGGGCCGTGCACCACCTCGGGCCGGCCGATGAGGTCGTCGAGCACCGCCTCGGCGGTGGTTCGGGGACACAGCGGCAGCAACATCGACGCCTCCCCCGTGCCGCCGACGCCGGTCATCACCGCATCCAGCTGAGCGCCGCCGATGGCCCTGGCCAGCAACGGTTCCCGCAGGGTGCCGCCGCGCAACCGGCGCATGTCGAAGGTCTGCTCCCGCACCCGCAGCAGCCCGTGGCGCAGGTGCAGCACCTCGGCGTCGCGGCGCAGTTCGAGGTTGGCGTAGTTCAGCAGCGACTGCAGCACCGACGCCAGCACCGCGGCGGCGATCAGGCCCGCCGCGACGATCGCCACCACCCCCAGCACCCCGAACCGCGCGACGGTGGCCGCCCCGAACGCGCCTATCTCCGAATCCTCCAGCACCGCAACGAGACCCGTCTGAGCGGCGATGCCGAGCGCGGCGGCGACCGTCAACAGCCCGGCCGAGCTCAGCGGGGCGTAGCGCAGCCACGACGGCGCCCAGCGCGCCAGCACCCGGCCGGGAGCCGGCTGCTCCTCGTCGCCGGCCAGCGATTCGGCCAGCAGCTCCGCGCGCAGTTCGGGCACCCGCCGGGCCTCGATCCCGTCGAGGGCGAACTCGGTGTCACCGCGGCCCTCCTGGCCGGTGCTCACCCGCACCACCGCCAGCCCGAACAGCCGGTGCAGCAGCCGCGCCTCGGTGGACACCGAACGAATCCTGTTGCGCGGCAAAGAAAGAACTTTGCGCTGCAGAATCCCGGTACGTAACTGGACGTCGCCGGGTCCGATCCGGTAGCTGGTGGTGAACCAGCGCGCCAGGCCGACGACGACAGTCAGCACCAACGCGAGGACGGCGTAGATCGGGTTGCCGGTCGCCGACCCCAGCACCACGGCGCCCACCAGCACCGGGATCTGACGGCCCACCTCGTGCACCGGGTGCACCAGCAGCATCAGGGGACTGAGCCGCAGCCACCGGGCCTCGGCCGGGGTCCCGGCCTTCTCCGGTCGGCTCATGTGGCGTCCTCGGCGCCCAGGGCCGCCACATCGGTCAGCTGCGCGACCAGCCGGTCGGCCACGTCGGCGTCGAGCGCGACGATGCGCACCGCACCGGCCGACGACGCCGTCGTCACCGTGACGGTGGCCAGCCCGAACAACCGGTCCAGCGGTCCGCGCTCGGTGTCGACGGTCTGCACCCGCGAGATCGGGGCGATGCGGCGCTCCTGGGTCAGCCAGCCGGTGCGGGTGTAGACGGCCCGATCGTCGACGTCCCAGCGGTGCACCCGGTAGCGCCAGACCGGCACCACGCCGACGAACACCGCGATCCCGACCACGGTGCCCACCGCGGCCAGGACATGGCCCCACCACGGGCCCGGCTCGGCGGCCAGCCAGACCACCTGCGCGATCGCGGCCAGCGACCACGGGATCGCCGCGCTCACCGCCCACACCAGCGGTGCCTTGCGGCTCGGTTTGTGGGCCGGATCGGCCAGCACGACTGGCTGCGACATCACACCTCCACTTCGCCGACCAGCCTAAACAGCACCCCGCAGCACCGACGCTGAGTATCTTGATCGCATGAGCCGCAAATGGACCGCCGCCGACGTGCCGGATCAGTCCGGCCGGGTGGCGATCGTCACCGGCGCCAACTCCGGCCTGGGCTACGACACCGCGGCGGTGCTGGCCGCCAGGGGCGCGCACGTGGTCATGGCGGTCCGCGACCTCGACAAGGGCACCGCCGCGGCCGAACGGATCCGCGCGGCCACCCCGCGGGCCACGATCAGCCTGCAGGAGCTCGACCTCACCTCGCTGGACAGCGTCCGGGCGGCGGCCGCGGCGCTGCGGAACACGTTCGACCGCATCGACCTGCTGATCAACAACGCCGGGGTGATGTACGTGCCGGCCCGCGAACTCACCCGCGACGGGTTCGAGATGCAGTTCGGCACCAACCATCTCGGGCACTTCGCGCTCACCGGGCTGCTGCTGGACCGCATGCTCGACGTCGAGGGTTCGCGGGTGGTGACGGTCAGCAGCGTCGGCCACCGGATCCTGGCCCGGATCCGGTTCGACGACCTGAACTTCGACCGCGGCTACAACCGGGTCGCCGCCTACGGGCAGTCCAAGCTGGCCAACCTGCTGTTCACCTACGAACTGCAGCGCCGGCTGGCGGCCGGGGGTGCGGCCACCGCCGCGCTGGCCGCCCACCCGGGCGTGGCCGACACCGAGTTGATGCGCTATCTGCCGTCGCTGATTCCGGACTTCGCTTGGAAGGCCGTCGCCCAGCCCGCCTCGATGGGGGCGCTGGCGACGCTGCGGGCCGCCACCGATCCGAACGCCCGCGGCGGGCAGTATTACGGACCGGACGGGCTGGGCGAGATCCGCGGTCACCCGAAAGTCGTTGCCTCCAGCGCACAATCGCATGATCCGGAGATCCAGCGCCGGCTGTGGGCGGTCTCGGAGGAGCTGACCGGCGTAACCTACGGGATCTGATGGCTGACCACTCCCCCATGCGACCGGTCGAGGAACACCAACGCGTTGTCGCCGGGCTGTTCCGGCCGCGCCCGCCGGTCACCGTGCCGGCGGCCGACGCGCTGGGCCTGGTGCTGGCCGAGGACGTGGTCGCCCCGATCTCGCTGCCCGGCTTCGACAACTCGGCGATGGACGGCTACGCCGTGGTCGCCGACGACGTCGCCGCCGCCTCCCCCGAATCGCCGGTGCGGCTGCCGGTCACCGAGGATATCCCGGCCGGCCGCACCGATCTGCTCGAGCTGAAACCCGGTGCCGCGCACCGGATCATGACCGGGGCGATGGTGCCGTCGGGCGCCACCGCGGTGGTGCCGGTGGAGGCCACCGACGGGGCCACCGACGTGGTGGAGATCCGCGCGCCGGCCAGGCCGGGTCAGCACATCCGCCGCGCCGGCGAGGACGTCACCGCGGGCACCACGGTGCTGCGCGCCGGTCAGCGGATCACCCCGGCAATGCTGGGGCTCGTCGCCGCGCTGGGGCTGAGCGAGTTGCCGGTCGTCCCGCGCCTGCGGGTGCTGGTGATGTCCACCGGCACCGAGCTCGTCGAGCCCGGCCGGCCGTTGCGGCCCGGGCAGATCTACGAGTCGAACGCGCCGATGCTGGCCGCGACGGTCCGCGACGCCGGTGCCGAGGCCGTCCTCGCGCCGATGACCGGTGACGACGTCGAGACCTTCCGCACCACGCTGGCCCGGCACGCCACCGGGGTCGACCTGATCATCACCACCGGCGGGGTGAGTGCGGGCGCCTACGAGGTCGTCAAGGAGGCCCTGGGCGGTTCGGCCGACGCCGTGGAGTTCGTCAAGGTCGCGATGCAGCCGGGCATGCCGCAGGGCTGCGGCGTGGTCGGCGGGATCCCGATCGTCACGCTGCCGGGCAACCCGGTGAGCGCGCTGGTGTCGTTCGAGGTGTTCGTGCGGGCACCGCTGCGCCGTGCGATGGGCCTGCCCGACCCGGAGCGGCCGCGCCGCACCGCCACCCTGGCCGAGGACCTCACCTCACCGCGCGGCAAGCGCCAGTTCCGCCGCGGGGTCTACGACCGCGACGCCGGCACGGTCACCAGCTACGGTCCCCCCGCCTCGCATCATCTGCGCTGGCTGGCTACCGCGAACTGTCTGCTGGAGATCGGCGAGGACGTCACCGAGCTGACAACCGGGACGCCCGTGCAGGTCTGGGACCTGGCATAGCGACCCGCCCGACCGCACGCCCGTAGAATCGCCACACGATGGCCAGACGCCCCGACATCCCCTCCGGCCCCGCGCGGCTCGCGGCGCTGGTGCGTTCCGCGATCCCGCCGATGCATCCCGCGGGCCGGCCGTTCGTCGGCGCGAGTCTGGCGGTCGCCGCGCTGGGCTACCGCAACCGCTGGCTGCGCAACGCCGGACTGGCCGCCGCCCTGGCCAACGCCGCGTTCTTCCGGCATCCGCCGCGGGTGCCACCGCAGCGCCCGGGCGTGGTGGTCGCGCCCGCCGACGGCCTGGTGTGCCTGGTCGGCGAGGCCACCCCGCCGGCCGAACTCGGCCTGCCCGCAGCCCCGTTGCCGCGGGTGAGCATCTTCCTGTCGATCCTCGACGCTCATGTGCAGCGGGCGCCGATCGGCGGTGAGGTGGTCGCGGTGGCGCACCGTCCGGGGCGCTACCACTCGGCCGAGCTCGAGGCCGCCAGCGAGGACAACGAACGCAACAGCGTGGTGATCCGCGCGCCCGACGGAGAACAGGTGATCGCCGTGCAGATCGCCGGGCTGGTGGCGCGCCGGATCGTCTGCGACGTCAAGGTCGGCGACAAACTGTCGATCGGTGACACCTACGGGTTGATCCGGTACGGCTCGCGACTCGACGCGTATCTGCCCGCCGGGGCGAATGTTCTGGTGACAACCGGTCAGCGCACGCTCGCCGGAGAGACGGTATTGGCCGAACTGCGATGATCAGACCTCGGGTCAAGGCGCCGGTGGTGAGCCTGCGCATCCTGCCCAGCGCGATGACGGTGGCGGCGATCTGTCTGGGCCTGAGTTCGGTGAAGTTCGCGCTGGACAACCGCCCCACCGAGGCGATGGCGTTCCTGGCGGTCGCCGCGATCCTCGACGCCCTCGACGGGCGTATCGCGCGGGTGCTCAACGCCACCTCGCGGATGGGCGAGGAGATCGACTCGCTGGCCGATGCGGTGAACTTCGGCGTGGCCCCGGCCTTCATCGTCTACGGCACACTGCTGTCGCAGTCGCGGGTGGGCTGGATCGTGGTGCTGCTGTACGCGGTGTGCATCGTGCTGCGGCTGGCCCGGTTCAACGCGATGCTCGACGTGGAGCGGCCGGCCTACGAGAAGCAGTACTTCGTCGGGATGCCGGCCCCGGCCGGGGCGATCGGCGCGATCGGCCCGCTGGCGGCCAAGATGCAGTTCGGCGAGGGCTGGTGGACCTCCGAGCCCGCCGTGGTGATCTGGATGGTCGGGGTCTCGCTGCTGGTGGTCAGCACCATCCCGATGCGCAAGATCCACACGTTCTCGGTGTCGCCGAACATGGTCGCCCCGCTGCTGGCGCTGTTGGCGATCGGCGTGGCGGCGGCGATCCTGTACGGCTACCTGGTCATCCTGATCATCATCGCCGCCTACGTGATCCACATCCCGTTCGCGATCCGCACCCGCCGTTTCCTGGCCGCCCACCCGGAGATCTGGGATGACAAACCCCGCCAGCAGCGGGCCGTGCGCCGCGCCATCCGCCGGGCCCAGCCGCACCGCCGCTCGATGATGCGGCTGGGGCTGCGCCGCCCGGGATCACCGAAATGACCGGGGTGACGCCGGACGGCTCGGCGGGCGGGCAGGCCACCGCCCGGCCCCGGCTCACGCTGACCGCCCGGCTCAACACCTCGGCTTCGGACTCGCGCCGCGGCGTGGTCCGGCTGCACCCGGAAGCCATTGCGGCGCTGGGCATCCGGGAATGGGATGCGGTGTCGCTCACCGGTTCGCGCAGCACCGCCGCGGTGGTCGGCGCGGCCGCCGGGGACACCCCGCCCGGGGTGGCACTGCTCGACGACGTGACGCTGTCCAACGCCGGGGTGCGGGAGAACGCCCCGGTGCTGGTGGCGCCGGTGACGGTATACGGGGCGCGGACGGTCACGGTCACCGGTTCGAAGCTGGCCACCAACTCGATCCCGCCAGCCACCCTGCGCCAGGCGCTGCTGGGCAAGGTGCTGACCGTCGGCGACACCGTCAGCCTGCTGCCCCGCGACCTCGGCCCGGACATCCCCACCTCGGCGGCGACCGCCGCGCTGGCCCGCTCGGTCGGCATCACCTGGACCTCGGAGCTGCTGACCGTCACCTCGGTCGATCCGCCGGGAACCGTGAGCGTACAACCGAATTCGTTGGTCACCTGGGGGGACACCGGGCTCAGCGGAGGCGCGACCGGGGCCGGCACGCCGCAGCCGGCAGGCCCGGCCGCGCATCACACCGTGACCCCGCCCGCCGCGGGGACCGATGAGAAGACCGTTCGGCAGCTGACTTTCGACGACCTCAAGGGGGCGCACACCGAGGCCGGACGGCTCGCCGAATGGCTCAAACTCGCCCTCGACCAGCCGGAGCTGCTGGAGAAGCTCGGTGCCACAGCACATCTGGGCGTGCTGGTGTCCGGACCGGCCGGGGTCGGCAAGGCCACCATGGTCCGCACGGTGTGCGCCGACCGTCGGGTGATCGAACTCGACGGCCCGGAGGTGGGCGCGCTGCGCGCCGAGGACCGCCTCGCCGCGGTGTCCGCCGCGGTGGCCGCGGTCCGCGAGGGCGGCGGGGTGCTGCTGATCACCGACATCGACGCGCTGCTGCCGGCCCCGGCCGCCGACCGGCCGGCCGAACCGGTGACCAACCTGATCCTGGGCGAGCTCCGCGACGCCGTCGCCACCCGAAAAGTCGCGTTCGTCGCCACCTCCGCGGTGCCGGACAACATCGACCCGCGGTTGCGCGCGCCCGACCTGTGCGACCGCGAGCTCGGCCTGAGCCTGCCCGACGGCGCGGTCCGCGAACAGCTGCTCGGGGTGCTGCTGCGCGACGTCCCGTCTTCCGATCTCAATCTGCGTGAGATCGCCGACCGCACACCGGGTTTCGTGGTCGCCGACCTGTCCGCACTGGTCCGGGAGGCGGCGCTGCGGGCCGCGGCCCGTGCCAGCGCCGACGGCACGTCACCACAGCTGACCCAGGACGACCTGACCGGTGCGCTCAGCGTGATCCGCCCGCTGTCGCGGTCGGCCACCGAGGAGCTGTCGGTCGGGTCGGTGACGCTCGACGACGTCGGCGATATGGCCGAGACCAAACAGGCGCTGATCGAGGCGGTGCTGTGGCCGCTGCAGCATCCGGAGACCTTCGAGCGGCTCGGCGTAGAACCGCCCCGCGGGGTGCTGCTGTACGGTCCGCCCGGGTGCGGCAAGACGTTCGTGGTGCGGGCGCTGGCGAGTTCGGGACGGCTGTCGGTGCACGCGGTCAAGGGCGCGGAGCTGATGGACAAATGGGTCGGCTCCTCGGAGAAGGCGGTGCGCGACCTGTTCCGCCGGGCCCGTGACTCGGCGCCGTCGCTGGTGTTCCTCGACGAGATCGACGCGCTGGCCCCGCGCCGCGGCCAGAGCTTCGACTCCGGGGTCACCGACCGGGTGGTGGCGGCCCTGCTCACCGAGCTGGACGGCATCGAACCGCTGCGCAACGTGGTGGTGCTGGGCGCGACGAACCGGCCCGATCTGATCGATCCGGCGCTGTTGCGCCCGGGCCGGCTGGAGAAGCTGGTGTTCGTCGAGCCGCCGGACGCCGAGGCCCGCCGGGAGATCCTGCGCTCGGCGGCCCGGTCGATCCCGCTGGCCGGCGAGGGGGATCAGGCCGTCGACCTCGATGCGCTGGCCGAGGCGCTCGACGGCTACAGCGCCGCCGACTGCGTGGCCTTGCTGCGCGAGGCCGCACTGACCGCGATGCGCCGCTCCCTGGAGGCGGCCGACGTCACCGCCGACGATGTGGCGGCCGCCCGCAAGGTGGTGCGGCCGTCGCTGGACCCGGTCCAGGTGGAGGCGCTGCGCGCGTTCGCCGCCAATCGCTGATCCCGCCCCGAAATCTTGACAGTGACTAGTTCCTTCGGCATAGTCGTCGGTAACAGAACTAGCCACTGTCAAGATCGTACGGAGGGGCAGCGATGACGTCTTCCACCCTGCGGGCCGGTAACCGCGACCGCGAGCGCACCGCCCAGCACCTCGGCCAGGCGCTGGCGCAGGGCTACCTGACGCTGGACGAGTACGAGGCCCGGTTGCAGACCGCCTTCGCCGCGCACACCCTCGACGAGCTGGACCGGCTGGTCGCCGATCTCCCGCTGGAGCGGATCCGCCGGCACGACCCCGCCCGCCGGGCGGCCCGCAGCGCCGCGGCCCGGCGCAGCATCCGCGGCCACCTGGCCGGTTACCTGGCCATGGTGGCGATCGTGTTGTCGGTCTGGCTGGCCGTCGGCGTCACCGCGGGGTCCTGGTACTTCTGGCCGGTCTGGCCCATCCTCGGCGCCGGCATCGGGCTGGCCGCCCACGTCACCTCGGTGCGGTTCGGGGCCCGGTCTGACCGCCCGGGTCACCCGCGCCCGAAGATGTGACCCGACCCGCTCGATTTCCCCCTGCGCGCGCGGGTCTGCTAAGGAATTTCGGTGCCCACCGCACCACCCCGTCGCACCGACCTTGACGGTCTGCGCGGTCTGGCGATCGCGCTCGTCGTGGTCTATCACGTGTGGTTCGGCCGGGTCTCCGGTGGCGTCGACGTGTTCCTGGTGCTGTCCGGCTACTTCTTCGGGTCCCGGCTGCTGCGCCGACCCGACGGCCTGCCGCCGGCCCGGCTGCCCGCCGAACTGCTGCGCCTGGTCCGGCGCCTGGTACCCGCGCTGGTGGTGGTGCTCGCCGCGGCGGCGGTGCTGACCGCGGCGATCCAGCCGCAGACCCGGTGGGAGGCGTTCGCCGACCAGACGCTGGCCAGCCTGGGCTACTACCAGAACTGGCTGTTGGCCACCACGGTCGGCGACTACTCCCGCGCCGGGGAGGCGGTCTCGCCGCTGCAGCACATCTGGTCCATGTCGGTGCAGGGCCAGTTCTTCGTCGCGCTGCTCTTGATCGCGGTGCTGGTGGGCCTGATCGCCGGCCGCCACCACCGCACCGCGCTGGTCGACGTGGTCGCGGTGGCGTTCGTCGCGTCGTTCTGGTACGCCCTGGTCACGCACGGCGCCGACCCGGCCCGCGCCTACTACGACAGCTTCGCCCGCGCCTGGGAGCCGCTGGCCGGGGTGCTGGCCGCGGCGGTGGTCGGGCTCATCCGGTGGCCGGCCTGGCTGCGGGTGACCGCGGCGACGGTCGGACTGGTCGCGATCCTGGGCTGCGGTGCGGTGCTCGACGGCGCCACCCAGTTCCCCGGCCCGTGGGCGCTGGTGCCGGTGGTCGCGACGGTTCTGATCATCTTCAGCGGCGCCAACACCGCGACGGGCTGGCGGGTGCTGGGCGTGCGGCCGCTGGTGACGCTCGGGGCCATGGCCTATGCGCTGTATCTGTGGCACTGGCCGTTGCTGATCTTCTGGCTGGCCGCCACCGACCGGGACGCGGCGGGCCCGCTCGACGGTGCGGCGGTGATGCTGGTCGCGGCGGTGCTGGCCTACCTCACCCTGCGGCTGGTGGAGAACCCGCTGCGGTACCGGGCCCGGCCCGCGCCGCAGCAGCCCGCACCCGACCGGGCGTCGCGGGGCCGGGCGCGGGCTCGCGTCGCGCTGGCCGGGGCCGTCGCGCTCACCGCCGTCGCGCTGACCGCGGCCTCGCTGAGCTGGCTCGGCCACGTCGAGGACGTCCGCGCCAAGGGCGCCGAACTGCAGAGCCTGCCCACCCGGGACTACCCGGGCGGGCGCGCCCTGATCGAACAGGTGCGGGTGGCCGAGCTGCCGATGCGGCCCACCGTGTTCGAGGCCCGCGAGGACATCCCGGTCACCACCACCGACGGGTGCATCACGGTGTTCACCAGCTCCGAGCTGATCCGCTGCGTCTACGGCTCCCCCGGCGCGTCGCGCACCATCGCGCTGGCCGGCGGCTCGCACGCCGAGCACTGGATCACCGCGCTCGACGAGCTGGGCCGGGAGTACGACTTCCGGGTGGTGACCTATCTGAAGATGGGCTGCCCGCTCAACACCGAGGCCGAACCCCGCATCGCCGGCTCGCTCAAGCCCTACCCGGAGTGCGCGCAGTGGGTGCGCACCACGATGGACGCGCTGATCGCCGACCGGCCGGACTACGTGTTCACCACGACCACCCGGCCGCGGGTGGACGGCCCGGGTGACATGGTTCCGGAGAGCTATCTCGGCATCTGGGACGAACTGCAGGCCCACGGCATCGCGATCCTCGGCATGCGCGACACGCCCTGGATGTACCGCGACGGGTTCCTGTTCACCCCGCGCGACTGTCTGGCCGACGGCGGGGACGCGGAGAGCTGCGGGCTACCGCGCGCCGAGGCGCTGGCCGACCACAACCCGACGCTGGACTACGCCGACGCCTACCCGCTGCTGACGATCCTGGACCTCAGCGACGCGGTGTGCCGGCCCGACTTCTGCCGCGCCGTCGAGGGCAACGTGCTGGTCTACCACGACTCCCACCATCTGTCGGCGACCTATGTGCGCACGCTCATCGACGAACTCGGCCGCCAGTTGCGCACCGCGACGGGATGGTGGTGACACCCGCGACCAGCCCCAACTAATGAGGCTGGCTAACGACCTCGAGTCGTAGCCGCAGCGCCTACCCGTAAACTTTGTCTCAGCCAAGCCAGTCACGGAGATTGACGACGGCTGACACCCCGACCACCCACCCGATCGGAGTGCCATGCTCGCCATCCTGCTCGCCCACGGGGCCGCCACCGCGCTGGCGCCGCTGCTGGTGTACCTGTGGGGCAGGCGAGCGTTCTATCCGCTGGCGCTGGTGCCGCTGGGCTCCCTGATCTGGGTGGTGACCAACTGGCCCGGTTCCGACCGGGCCAGTACCGTCACGATCCCCTGGGTGCCCGAACTGTCGATGGACATCGCGCTGCGGTTCGACGCGCTCGCGGCGATCATGAGCGTGCTGGTGCTGGCGATCGGCGCGCTGATCCTGTTCTACTGCGCCCAGTACTTCCGCCACCACGACGGCCACACCGAGAACCGGCTGCCCAGCTTCGCCGCCGAGATGGTGGCCTTCGCCGGCGCCATGTTCGGCCTGGTGATCAGCGACAACGCCCTGGTGCTGTACGTGTTCTGGGAGATCACCACGGTGCTGTCGTTCCTGCTGGTCGGTCACTACGCCGAGCGGGCCACCAGCCGCCGGGCCGCCACCCAGGCGCTGCTGGTCACCACGCTGGGCGGGCTGGCCATGCTGGCCGGCATCATCATGCTCGGCAACCAGGCCGGCACCTACCGGCTGTCCGAGCTGATCGCGCACCCGCCCACCGGGCTGGCGGCGTCGATCGCGGTGGTGCTGGTGCTCGTCGGGGCGCTGTCCAAGTCGGCGATCGTGCCGCTGCACTTCTGGCTGCCCGGCGCGATGGCCGCCCCGACCCCGGTCAGCGCCTATCTGCACGCGGCCGCGATGGTCAAGGCCGGGGTCTACCTGATCGCCCGGATGACGCCCGGGTTCGCCGACTTCGCGGTGTGGCGACCGATGGTGGTCACGCTCGGGGTGGCGACCATGCTGCTGGCCGGCTGGCGGGCGGTGCGCGAGTACGACCTCAAGCTGATCCTGGCGTTCGGCACGGTGAGCCAGCTCGGGCTGATCACCACCATGGTCGGGGCCGGCGGGGCCGACATGATGCTGGCCGGGCTGGCGATGCTGTGCGCGCACGCGATGTTCAAGGCGGCGCTGTTCATGGTGGTCGGCATCATCGACCACAGCACCGGCACCCGCGACATCCGCCGGCTGGCCTGGCTGGGCAGCCGGTCCAGACCGCTGTTCGTCATCGCCGCCGCGGCGATGGCCAGCATGGCCGCGCTGCCGCCGTTCTTCGGGTTCGTCGCCAAGGAGGCCGACTTCGAGACGGTGCTGCACAGCCCCACCCTGGGGCGGGCCGCACCGGTCGTGCTGGCCGGGCTGGCGCTGGGCTCGGTGTTCACCACGATCTACTCCCTGCGGTTCCTGCACGGGGCGTTCGCCCGCAAGGGCGAGCCCCAGCCGAGCCGGCGGGTCGCCGAGATGCACCGGCCGGCCACCAGCTTCCTGATCCCGCCGGCCATCCTGGCCGCCGCCGGGCTGCTGTTCGGGCTGTGGCCGGAGGCGATGGACGACCTGCTCGGCGACTACGTCGCGCAGCTGCCCGGCGGCGCCGGCTACCACCTGGCGCTGTGGCACGGGGTGAACCTGCCGCTGCTGCTGTCGGCACTGGTGCTGGCCGCCGGCACGGGCGCCTACTTCGGCCGGGAACGGCTGCGTCGGCTGCGCACCGTGCGCGATCCGCTGGGCAACGCCGACCGGATCTACGACGCGGTGGTGCGCGGGCTGGACCGGGTGTCGGTGGAGTTGACCGCGCTCACCCAGCGCGGGTCGATCCCGGTCACCCAGTCGGTGATCCTGTCCACCCTGGTGCTGCTGCCGCTCGCGGCGCTGGTGTTCGGGGCGCGCAACCGGCCGGAGTTCGCGCTGTGGGAGTCACCGCTGCAGGTGGTGATCGGGTTGATCATCCTGGCCGCCGCGCTGGCCGCGACCGTGATGCGCAACCGGCTCGCCGCGGTGCTGCTGGTCGGGGTCACCGGCTACGGCTGCGGCGCGCTGTTCGCGTTCCACGGCGCCCCCGATCTGGCGCTGACCCAGTTCCTGGTCGAGACGCTCACACTGGTGATCTTCGTGCTGGTGCTGCGCACCCTGCCGGCCGAGGCGGACCGGGTGTACATGCGCCGCTACCGGTGGCCCCGGATCGTGTTGGCGCTGGCGGTGGGCACCACCGTCACCGTCCTGGCCAGCTACGCCACCGCGGCCCGCAGCGGCCGGCCGATCGCCGAATTGCTGCCCGACGCAGCGTATTTCCTGGGGCACGGGGCCAACACCGTCAACGTGATCCTGGTCGACATCCGGGCCTGGGACACCATGGGCGAGATCATGGTGCTGCTGGTCGCCGCGACCGGGGTGGCCTCCATGGTGTTCCGGCACCGCCGGTTCGGCGCGGCACCGCGGGTGCCCGCGGTCGGCCAGCCGGACATCGGGGTGCTGCCGAAGTACGTCGCCTACAGCCCCGCCGCCGGCGACGTCACCTGGCTGCGCGGCAGCGAACTGCGCGACCCGCGGCACCGGTCGCTGATCCTCGAGGTCGCCACCCGGGTGATCTTCCCGCTGATCATGGTGCTGTCGGCGTACTTCTTCTTCGCCGGCCACAACACCCCCGGCGGCGGGTTCTCCGGCGGGCTGACCGCCGGTCTGGCGCTGGTGTTGCGCTATCTGGCCGGCGGGCGTTACGAACTCGGCGAGACGCTGCCGCTCGACGCCGGCAAGATCCTCGGCCTCGGGCTGTCGCTGTCGGCGGGCACCGCGCTGGTTTCGGTGCTGGTGGGCGCGCCGGCGCTGTCGTCGGCGCTGATCGAGGTCCAGCTGCCGGTGCTGGGCACGGTCAAGTTCGTCACCGCACTGTTCTTCGACCTCGGTGTGTACCTCATCGTGGTCGGTCTGGTCCTGGACGTACTGCGCAGTCTCGGCGCCCGCATCGACGCCGAACTGGGCGAGGAGAAAACACTGGTGAGCACCCGATGACCACGAACATCGTTCCGCTTGTACTGATCGGCGGACTCACCAGCGCCGGGGTGTACCTGCTGCTCGAACGCAACCTGACCCGGATGTTGTTGGGGCTGTTGCTGATCGGCAACGCGGTCAACCTGCTGATCATCGTGGCGGGCGGCCCGTCTGGCAATCCGCCGATCCGCGGGCGCACCAGCGACGGGCAGGAGGTCACCGCCGATCCGCTCGCGCAGGCCATGATCCTCACCGCGATCGTCATCACCATGGGGGTCGCGGCGTTCGTGCTGGCGATGGCCTACCGGTCCTACCGGCTGACCACCGAGGAGGAGGTGGGCCCCGACCCCGAGGACGCGCGTGTGTCGGAGATGGCGGCCACCGACGAGGTCACCCTCGGCGCCGACCGTCCGCGCACGGAGATGCCGCGCGACACCGATCTGCCCGACGAACTCGACGCGATCCCCGGATTCGAGGGCTCGAAGTGACGCTCGCCGCCGCCCTGACCCCGCTGCCGGTGCTGGTGCCCACCCTGGCCGGCGCCGCGACCCTGTTCGCCGGCCGCCGCCCGCGGCTGCAACGGGTGATCGCGCTGGCCGCCCTGTCGATCGTTGTGGTGGTGTGCGCGATGCTGCTGCGGCTCGCCGACCGCGACGGCACGCTGGTGCTCAACGTCGGCGGCTGGGGCCAGACCGAATCCGGGATGGGGCCGTTGGGCATCACCCTGGTGGTGGATCGGCTGAGCGCGCTGATGCTGGTGGTGTCGTCGATCGTGCTGCTGGCGGTGGCGCTCTACGCCATCGGCCAGGGTATCCGCGACGGCGACGATCGCCAGCCGGTCTCCATCTTCCTGCCCACCTACCTGGTGCTGTCGGCGGGTGTGTGCATGGCGTTCCTGGCCGGCGACCTGTTCAACCTGTTCGTCGGCTTCGAGGTGCTGCTGTCGGCGAGCTTCGTGCTGTTGACCATCGGGGCCAGCAAGGACCGGGTCCGGGCCGGCATCTCCTACGTGATGGTGTCGATGGTATCGTCGCTGATCTTCCTGTTCGGCATCGCGCTGGTCTACGCGGCCACCGGGACGCTGAACCTGGCCGCGCTGGCGCTGCGCCTGGACCACCTCGAGCCCGGCACCCGCTCCGCGTTGTTCGCGGTGCTGATGGTGGCGTTCGGGATCAAGGCCGCGGTGTTCCCGCTGTCGGCCTGGTTGCCCGACTCCTACCCCACCGCGCCCGCACCGGTCACCGCGGTGTTCGCCGGGTTGCTGACCAAGGTCGGTGTGTACGCGATCATCCGGGCGCACTCGCTGTTGTTCCCCGACGGCGGGCTGGACTCGGTGCTGATGATCGCGGCGCTGCTGACCATGCTGGTCGGCATCCTCGGCGCGATCGCGCAGAGCGACATCAAGCGGTTGCTGTCGTTCACCCTGGTCAGCCACATCGGCTACATGGTGTTCGGCGTCGCGGTGTCCAACCAGACCGGCATGTCCGGCACGATCTACTATGTGGCGCACCACATTCTGGTGCAGACCACGCTGTTTTTGGTGGTCGGCCTGATCGAGCGGCAGGCGGGGGCGTCGACGCTGCAGCGGCTCGGCGGCCTGGCCGCCGCCAGCCCGCTGCTGGCGTTCGTGTTCGTGGTGCCCGCGCTGAATCTCGGCGGGATACCGCCGTTCTCCGGGTTCATCGGCAAGGTGGCGCTGCTGCAGGCCGGTGCGCAGGACGGTTCGGCGCTGGCCTGGATGCTGGTGGCCGGCGGCGTGGTGACCAGCCTGCTGACGCTGTACGTGGTGGCCCGGGTGTGGACCAAGGCGTTCTGGCGGTCCCGCGAGGACGCGCCGGAAGGGCACCTGGCGTCGGCCACCCCGTCGGCGCTGCTCGAGGAGCCCGAGGACATCCAGTTCGTCGACCGCGACCACGTCGGCCCGATGCCGGCCGGCATGCTGGTGCCCACCGGGGCGCTGATCGTGGTCGGGCTGGCGCTGACCGTGCTGGCCGGCCCGATCTTCGGCTACAGCGAGCGGGCCGCCGCCGAGGTGCTCGAACGCGGGCAGTACATCACCGCGGTGGTGGGGCCGCAATGACCCGCCAGGTCGCGCTGCGCATCTGGGTGCTGTGCTGGCTGGTGCTGGTCTGGACCCTGTTGTGGGGCACCTTCTCACCGGCCAACGTGCTCTCCGGGCTGGCGGTGGCGCTGCTGATCACGATCCTGCTGCCGCTGCCGGATGTGCCGGTCGAGGGCCGGCTGCACCCGCTGTCGCTGATCCGGCTGCTGTTGACCGTCGCCTACTACCTGATCAAGTCGTCGTTCCAGGTGGCCGTGCTGGCGCTGAAGCCCCACCCCCCGCTGTCGGCGGTGCTGCGGGCGCGGCTGAACCTGAAATCGGATCTGGTGCTGGCGCTGGCGGTCAACATCTTCAACCTGATCCCCGGGTCGATCGTGCTGGAGATCGACCAGGTGCGCCGGGTGCTGTACATGCACGTGATCGACGTCGGTTCGGACCGCGCCGTGGAGCGGTTCTACCGCCAGGTCGCCGACGTCGAACGGCTGCTGATCGCCGCCTTCGAACGGCCCGAGGACTGGCGCCCGGCGCCCAAACACGACTCGGAGAACGCGTCATGACCATCGTGTGGACCATCGTCGCGGTCATGCTGACCGCCGCCGCCGCGGTGACCATGTACCGGCTGCTGGCCGGCCCGAGCACGCTGGACCGCCTGGTCGCGGTGGACACCCTGGTGGCGGTGGCGATGTGCGGCATCGGCGCCTGGGCCGGTTACAGCGGCGACTCCACGGTCACCTACGGGTTGACCGCGCTGGCGCTGATCAGCTTCATCGGCACCGTGAGCGTGGCCCGGTTCCGGGTTCCCGACGTCAAGCGGAGACCGCGATGAACATTGCCGATGTCATCACCGCCGTGCTGGTGCTCGCCGGCAGCGCGCTGGCGCTGACCGCCGCCATCGGCATCGTGCGGTTCCCCGACACCCTGACCCGGATGCACGCCGCCTCCAAACCGCAGGTGCTCGGGCTGCTGCTGGTGCTGGCCGGCGCCGGCGTGCAGCTGCGCGGCCACATCGACGTCGGCATGCTCATCCTGGCCGGCATGTTCACCGTGATCACCGCACCGGTGATCGCCAACAGGGTTGGACAGCTGGCATATCGGGAACAGAACGTCCGCGGCGATCTGCTGACCGCCGATGAGATCCACGACGCCGAGCTCGGCGAGGGAAGTGGTGATGGCCCGTTCCGATGACGACGACGCCGGCGGCGCGACCGCGCTCGACGCCGCCTGGGCCCGGACGCTCGAGACCGGAACGGACTGCCCCCTGTTCACCGACCCGTACGCGGCGCTGTTGGTCGACGCCGCGGTGGCGCGCGGCTGGGCGCTGCCGGCCGCGGCGGCCGCCGCGCGGATCCGCTCGACCGCCCATTACGCGGCGGCGCGGACCAAGTGGTTCGACGAGTTCTTCATCGCCACCGGTGCGCACGGCATCCGGCAGGCGGTGAACCTGGGCTGCGGCCTGGACGCGCGGGCCTGGCGGCTGCCCTGGGTCGAGGACACCGTGGTCTACGAGATCGACCGGCCGACGGTTCTGGCGTTCAAGGCCGAGACCCTGCGCGCCGAGCCACCGGCGGCGAGGTGGGTCGCGGTGCCGGTCGATCCGGCCGGCGACTGGCCGCAGGCGTTGCGCGACGCGGGCTTCGACCCGGCGCAGCCCACCGCGTGGGCCGCCGAGGACCTGGATCCGGCCCCCCTGCTCGGCGCCGTCACCGAACTCAGCGCGCCCGACAGCCGGATCGGGGTGCAGGCCTCGGCGCCCGATGTCGAACGGTGGCTCACCGGTCACGGCTGGGAGGTGTCCGGCACGGCGGCCGAGGAACTGCTGCTGCGCTATCACCGCTGCCCCGAACCCGGCGCGCCGCAGTCGGTTCCGCCGGCCCTGTTCGTCGAGGGCCGGTTCACCGGCTAGCGGTCCGGCTGATCCCCACCGCCCGCCGACAGCTGGAACTCCACCATCGCCGAGACGGTTTCCAGCGCGTCGCTCAACGCGGCGACCCGGTCGGCGACGGTCGGGGCGGCCAGCACCGCGTACCGGTCGGCCTGGCCCATCGGCAGCCGCGAGGCCAGCGCGTACACCCACGTCGACACGTCACCGGACGCATCGGCGCCGGCGATCACCGCGCGGCCGTCGACCGGTCGTCCCCGCGCCGCGCCGATCCGCTCGAACAGCCCCACCATCCGGTCCTCGATGTCGCGGATCGCGGCCACGTCCACCGGCTCCCCCGGCTCGTCCGGCCAGACCTCGATGGCGGCCCGGGGATACGGGTCGTCGGGGTGCCATTCGAGCACCCGGATCCGCTCGCCCATCACGCAGTTGAGCCGGTAGCGGCCGTTGCCGAAGTCGGCGCACTCGGCGATGTGCGCCATCGCGCCGACGTTGTTGCGGATGTCCCCGCCGCCGACCTCCCGCCCGGCGGCGATCAGCACCACCCCGAACGCCGGCTCGTCGGCGGCCAGGCAGTCCGCCACCAGCTTGGTGTAGCGCGGTTCGAAGATCCGCAGCGGCAGTTGCTCACCCGGCAGCATGGCCACCTGCAGCGGGAACATCGGTGAGATCGGCATCGCTACACGTCCAGTTCGGCTACCAGGGCGTCGACCACCGCGCGCAGATCGCCGTCGTGTTCCTCGGCGACCCGGCGCTGGCGCTGATAGGACGCATCGTTGGTGTAGATGTCGCTGACCCTGCGCAATTCGTCGGCGCAGTGCAACGACGCGGCCACCGGCTCGAGCCGGTTGAGCAGCTCGTCGAGATCCTCGGTGACCAGCCGCTCATTGCTGTCGGCGTCCAGGATGATGATCGCGTCGAGGCCGTAACGCGCTGCGCGCCACTTGTTCTCCTGAACATGCCAGGGCGGCATGGTCGGCAACCGCTCGCCCGCGTCCAGCCGCCGGTCCAGATCCACGATCAGACAGTGCGTCAGCGCCACCAGCGCGCTCAGCTCGGCGAGATTGGACACCCCGTCGAACACCCGCACCTCCACCGTGCCGTTGTGCGGGGAAGGCCGGATGTCCCAACGGATCTCGTTCATGTGGTCGATGATGCCGGTCTTCTTCTGATCGTGGACGAACCGTTCCCACTCCGCCCAGGTCTGAAAGTGGAACGGCAGGCCGGCGGTCGGCAACTGCTGAAACATCATCGCCCGGTTGCTGGCGTAGCCGGTGTCCTCGCCGTCCCAGTACGGTGAGGACGCCGACAGGGCCAGCAGATGCGGATAGTGGTTGAGCAGCGCGGTGATGATCGCCATCACCTTGTGGGCCGAGGAGATTCCCACGTGCACGTGCACACCCCAGATCAGCATCTGCCGGCCCCACCACTGGGTGCGTTTGATCAGCTCGGCGTAGCGCGGGGAGTCGGTCAGGCTGCCGGGCGTCCACTTCGCGAACGGATGGGTGCCGGCACAGAACAACTCCATGCCGCGGTCGCGCACGATCCCGCGGACGGTCCGCAGGGTGCCGCGCAGATCGTCCATCGCCTCCGGGACGGTGTCGCACACCCCGGTGACGATCTCGACGGTGTTGCGCAGCAGTTCCTTGTGGACGCGTGGGTTGTTCTCGCCCAGTTCGTGGATCACCTGGGTGGCGGCGTTGCTGACGTCGCGGGTGACCGCGTCGACGAGCGCGAACTCCCACTCCACCCCGACCGTCGGTCGCGGTGAACCGGCGAAATCGATGTGGTGGCTATCCGGTACGGATGACACCGCAGGCCACGCGCTTCCCGGCGTCGCCGGTGGCCAGCGTGGTCTCGTCCGGCGGCGGGTTGCCGTTGACCTGCTGATACCGCTCCGGCGGGATGTTGGCGAAGTTGTCCGGCTTCTCGTGGATGATGATCGCGGCCCCGTCGTTGTCCAGCAGCTCCTCCGCGGTGAACGCGTCGGTGGTGGTGACCAGCAACGCCGAGCCGTCCTCGCGGACCTGCAGCGAGGTCAGGTCACCGCTGGACGGGTGGCCGCTGTGGCCGGGCACCTGGAAATGCCCGCCGGCGGAGTTGAAGTCGCCCGGCGCACCGCCGGTCGGGGCGACCGAGTTGGCCTCGCACTTGCCGATCTGGTGGATGTGCAGACCGTGGAACCCGGGGGTGAGCCGACCGGTCTGGGTGGTGCGGACCGTGACGGTCGCGTAGTCGTCGTCGAACTCGATCTCGGCCTTGGCGACGGTGCTGCCGTCGGGGCTCTTCAGGTCCGCGGTCAGCTTCTGGCCCGACTGGCTGCCGTGCTCGCCCGCGTCCGGGGACGCCGGGGCCGGGGAACCCGTCCAGACCGGCGGGGTGGTCCCGGGCTCGGATGCGATCTCGTGCGGATTGCTGCAGGCGCTCAGCGCGAGCGCGGGGACAGCGAACGTGGCTGCGACGGCAACAGTCTTGAGCATGTGCAAGAGCCTAGCCGGTCACCACCACCACGATGCCGGGCGGTTGGTCGGCGAGTTCCGGCACCCGGGGCTCGACCGGGGCATTGACCAGCTCTCCGAGCTCGTCGGCGGCCTCCCGCTCGCCGGGGGCGTCGGAGAAGAACACGGTCGTGGCGGTCACGTTCGGCAACTCCAGGTTGCCGGTCTCGGCAACGTCCCAGCCCTCTTCGCGCAGCCGGTCGGCCATGGTCTGCGCGGCACCGGGAACCTCGGAGATGTTGTAGACCCGCACCGGCGGGCGCGCCGCGGCCGGTTTCGACGTGGTGGTGGGGGTCGTCGTCGTGGTGGTCAGCGTGGTGGTGGCGATCGTGGCCGGCTCGTCGTCATCGTCGTCGGAACCCATGGCCTCCAGACCGACCAGCAGGAAGACCACACCCAGAAACAGCAGGACCATGACCATGGCCCGCAGCGGCAGACCCGACGAGTTGCGCTCGTTCATCGCGCCCACTGTATCCAGCGCGCCGGCCGCACGGGGCTCAGGTGTTGTTCAGGTCGATACCGAGACGCCGCGCCGCGCGCGCCTTCTGCCGACTGGCCCGGAGCCGCCGCAGACGCTTGACCAGCATGGGATCGGCGGCGAGCGCCTCCGGACGGTCGATCAGCGCGTTGAGGATCTGGTAGTAGCGGGTGGCCGACATCGAGAACAGCTCCTTGATGGCGTCCTCCTTGGAGCCGGCGTACTTCCACCACTGACGTTCGAAGGCCAAAATATCGAGCTCGCGCCGAGTCAGCCCACCGGTCAGTTCAGGGTCGTCTCCGGATTGCTCAGTACGCGCGATTGCGCCGTCCATATCGCTCCTGGACCCCTCCGACACTCGAAATGACATCGATGTTGTTCGGCGAGTATTCAATCACGGCTTGCAAACGTCATGCGGCAGCCAGCCCCGCGAGTCGGGTGATAAGGATCGCCGACATAAGCTTTGTCCGTGGCTGTCCATCCCATCCGTATCGTCGGCGACCCCGTTCTGCACACGCCCACCGAACCGGTGACCCTCAACGAGAACGGTTCGGTACCCGACGACATCCGCGAGCTCATCAACGACATGTTCGAGACGATGGACGCGGCCAACGGGGTGGGACTGGCGGCCAATCAGATCGGCGTGTCCAAGCGGATCTTCGTCTACGACTGCGCCGAGGACCGGGGCAGCGCGTCGCGCCGCCGCGGTGCGGTGATCAACCCGGTGCTGGAGACCTCCGAGATCCCCGAGACCATGCCTGATCCCGACGCCGACGAGGAGGGCTGCCTGTCGGTGCCCGGTGAGCAGTTCCCCACCGGCCGGGCGAAGTGGGCCCGGGTCACCGGCGTCGACGAGGAGGGCAAGCCGGTCACCCTGGAGGGCACCGGGCTGTTCGCCCGGATGCTGCAGCACGAGACCGGGCACCTGGACGGCTACCTGTATCTGGACCGGCTGATCGGCCGGTACGCCCGCGCGGCCAAGCGGGCGGTGAAGGCGCACGGCTGGGGCGTGCCGGGGTTGAGCTGGACGCCGGGCGAGGTTCCCGACCCGTTCGGTCACTGATGCGGATTCCCGCGGTCGGCACCCGGGTGATGATCCGGTACCGACTGCCGGCCGGTTCCGAACGGCCGATGACAGATGTGCTCGGCGAGTTGGTCGCGGCCGGGTCGACGCTGACCGTGCGCACCAAACACGGCGAGGACGTCGAGGTCGATCCCGGTGACATCGTGGTGCTCAAGGCGCTGCCGCCGCGCCCGGTGCGCACCGCCGACATCCGCAAGCTCGAGTACGCCGCCGCGCTGGCCTGGCCGGGAACCGAGCAGCGCTGGCTCGACGGTTGGCTGCTGCGTGCGGCGGACGGGCACACCCACCGCGGCAATTCGGCGGTGCCGCTGGGTTTCGACGCCGACGCCCGCGCCCTGCCGGCCATCGTGCAGTGGTACGCCGAGCGCGGCCTGACCCCCTGGTTGTCGGTGCCGGACCGGCTGTTCCGGCTGACGCAGGGGCAGCCGCCGCATCTGGAGACCGTGGTGCTGACCCGCAGCCTGGACTCGGTGCCCGACGTCGCGTCGGTGCGGCTGGATCCGTCCCCGGACCCCGAGTGGATGCGCATCTACGAACGCGCGGTGCCGATCGAGGTGCTGACGGCCGTCGTCGACGGTGTGGTGACGTTCGCCTCGATCGCCGGTGCGGCGGTGGGGCGGGGCGCGGTGACGGCGGCGCCGGACGGCGGCCGGTGGCTGGGCATGTCGGCGGTTCGGGTGCATCCGGAGCACCGGCGCCGCGGGCACGCCCGACGGTTGTGCGCCGCACTGCTGGGCTGGGGCGCGAGCCACGGTGCGGCCCAGGCCTATGTGCAGGTGCTCGCCGACAACGCGGCCGCCCTCGCGTTGTACGAGTCGATGGGTTTCGCCGTCCAGCATCGCAGCCGCTACATCGACGCCCGCCGGATCTCCCCTAGCCTGTAGCCATGCGCCTGGCCACCTGGAATGTCAACTCGATCCGGGCGCGCGTGGAGCGCGTGGTCGACTGGTTGCAACGCGCCGACGTCGACGTGCTGGCGATGCAGGAGACCAAGTGCTCCGACGAGCAGTTCCCCACCATGCCGTTCGCCGGCGCCGGCTACGAGGTCGTGCACTGCGGGTTCAATCAGTGGAACGGGGTGGCGATCGCGTCGCGGGTCGGCGTCGACGACGTGCGGGTCGGTTTCGACGGCCAGCCGTCCTGGAGCGACAAGCCCGACGCCGAGGCCGTCGCCGAGGCCCGCGCGCTCGGCGCGGTGTGCGCCGGGGTGCGGGTGTGGAGCCTGTATGTGCCCAACGGCCGCACCGTCGGCTCGCCGCACTACCGATACAAGCTGGAATGGCTTGCCGCACTGAGGAATACCGCGACGCAGTGGCTGGCCGAGGACCCGTCGGCACAGATCGCGCTGACCGGCGACTGGAACATCGCGCCCACCGACGAGGACGTGTGGGACGTCGAGTTCTACCGGGGCAGCACGCACGTCACCGAACCGGAACGCGCGGCGTTCCGGGCGATCGTCGACGCCGGGTACGCCGATGTGGTGCGCCCGTTCACCCCGGGACCGGGGGTGTTCACCTACTGGGACTACACCCAGTTGCGGTTCCCGCGGAACCAGGGCATGCGCATCGACTTCGTGCTGGGCTCACCGACGTTGGCGGACCGGGTCACCCACGCCGAGATCGTCCGCGACGAGCGCAAGAGCGGCAAGAACCGCATCGGTTCGCCCAGCGACCACGCACCGGTGCTGGTGGAACTGGCCTAGCGACTGTTCGACGGGTCGTCCGCGGGTCCGGCGATCCGGGCGTCGGACACCGGGGTCAACCGGTTGACCGGCATGCCCGCCCGCTCGCAGGCGCTGCGCACCGCGTGATCGGTTTCGCCGGTGAAAATTCCCAGTAGCACCTCGTCGATGGGCATCGCCAGCGTCATCACCAACCGCACCGGGGTGCCGTCGGCACACATCTGAGAAGTACCCTTCTCGAGCCGAGCGATGGCGTCATCGACGAACCGCATGTCGAACTCCGGCCGGTACCATTCGGCCAGAAAACACGGTAACGCCGTAGCCCGAATACTCACCCGCCAATGCTACGAGCGCCGAACCGCCACCGCGGTCAGGTGAATCCCTATATTTCGCGGCTTTTCAGCGGTGCGGCAGCACCGTCACCACCACCTGTTCGGTGATCGGTGCCCGGCCCTCCGGCTCCACCGTGACCGTCACCGTGTGGTTGCCCGGCCGGCGGGCGTCGACCGTCACACCCGGATTGAACGTGGAGCAGTTCGACGTCGTGGCGGTCTTGTCGGTGCCGGGGCCCTGGATCCGCACTGTCGCTTTGCATCCCGATTTGACCACCTCGTCACCGGCCATCGACTTGAAGTACACCGTGATCTTCTTGCCGCCGGTGTTGTCGGCGACGTAGGTGTTGCCCTCCACGCGGTCGTACGCCCAGGTGGTCAGGTCGATCCGGTCGATCACCGGATCGGCGGGCGGGGGCGCCGGCGTCGTGGTGGTTCGGGTGGTGCTGCGCAGCCGGAAGTCCTTCTCCGCGTTGCCGCCGAGTTCCTCCAGGCCGACGGCCACGAAGTCCCACAACACATGGGGCAGCTCGGCCAGCAGCAGCACGGCGACGCCCAACCGGTGCAGCGCAGCCTTCTTCACGACATCGGCCGATGCCTCTCCGGCGGCGATCGCGCACTGCGCGAAACCGTTGATGAACCCGTCGAGTTCCCCGGCCGTGACACCCGCGTCGATCTGGGTCACGTTGATCGCGTTGGCCAGGCAGTCCCAGCCCTCGCTGATGCCGTCGAACCGTTTCAGGTCGATCCCGAACATGTCGATCCCGGCCAGCAGTGCCTTGACCAGGATCCCCTGCTGCTGGGGTGTCATCCGCACATCGGCCTCGGTGACGCCCTTGTTGAGGGTCAGTCGCCCCTTAGACCGCCCGGCCAGCACACCCTTGCTGTTGGGAATGATGCTGGAGAACAGCGACCCGCCGGCGTCGCCCATGTCCAACACCTCGGTGACAACCCAGTTTCCGCCCGCCGATTCGGGACTGACGGCGATGGAGTAGAACGCGCCGGTGGCGTTCTCGAAGTCGATGGCGACCGCGCCGCCGTCGTCGACCAGGCACCCGGCGACCGCACCCGGGCTCACCGCGGTCAGCACGTACTCGGTGTCCCCGATCGTCAGCTCGCTCTTCTTTCGGCACGGTGAGCGCGAGTCGCCGCGCGCGAGTTCGAAGACCCGGCCGACACCGTCGGCGATCGCCTTTCCGACGTTGAACAGGCTGACCCAGAAATCGCTGAGGTGATCGACCTCGGCGGTGACCGTCTTGGTCGCCGCGTCCCAGGTGGCCGGGAACATGTCGCGTTCCGCGGGGTCGGTGGTCGACACCGATTCGACGACCGGGATGACGCCTTCGGTGATCGCGCCGGCGAGATCGGGGCGGCCGGACAGATCGAAGCTCAGCGTGACCGGCCCGGCGGGCTGGACCCGCCCGCCGTCGAGTTCGACGCGCACGGACCCGGTCGAGGCGACCAGGGCCGCCGCCTCCGGGGCGGGCGCGTCGCCGGGGCCGACGGTCAGCTCCGCGGCCTCGTCGGCCGCAGCGGTGCTCACCTCGATCCGCACCCCGTCGACGACCGTGCCGGCGACCGGCGGAGCCGACGTGACGGGTTCGGGTTCCGGCGCGGGTTGTTGCGGTTGCTCACCCTTCGTGCAGGCCGCCGCCAGCAGCACCACCATCACCACGGCAAGCGTTTGCCGCGCACCGCGAACCCCCACCGGAAACCACCCCCGATCATGCGAATTGTTCGGGCCAGAATAGTCGCCGCGGCAATGACTTGCGTCACTTGTCGTCGGGTTGGTGCTGTTCGGCCATCAGCCGCCCGAGTTCGGCCCGGGAGTGGATGCCGAGTTTGCGGTATATCCGGCCGAGATAGGTCTCGACCGTCTTCGGGCTGATGAACAGCGTGGCGGCGACATCGCGATTGGTCATCCCCGCCGCCGAGAGCTCGGCCACCCGCCGTTCGGTCTCCGACAGCCCGGCGAACCCGGCGCCGAGTTCACCGCGGTGCAGTTCGGCCCGGGCGCGTTCGGCCCACAGCGGTGTTCCGATGCGTTCGAAGGCGTCCAACGCCTCCCGCAGCGCGACCGTGGCCGCGTCGCGGCGGCGGCGCCGCCGCTGCAGTTGACCGAGCACCAGCAGGGTGCGGGCGCGTTCGAACCGCATCGGGGTCCGGTCGTGCGCGCGCATCGCCTCCTCGGCGGTCCGCACCGCGGCGTCCACGTCGCCGCCGGCGGCCAGCAGCATGGCCCGGCAGCGGCCGCCGACGGCCGTCATCCAGGCCCGATCCAACCGGCGGCCGTTGCGTTCCAGCGCGGCCACCAGCGGCTCGGCGTCGCCGCCCCGGCCGCTGTGAATCAGCGCCTCGGCGAGGTCGGGCAGGAACCACCCGACGATGATCTCGGTGCCGTTGAGGTCCGGATCGAGTTGCGCCAGAAGCGGTTCCAGCACGTCGACGGCCTGAGGATAGTTGCCCTGCGACACCTCCAGAAAGCCGTTGAGCGTGACCACCAGGTTGATCAGGATGCCGCAGTACGAGGGTTCCAGCGCCGTCAGCGCCTCGGAGCCGAGCCGGCGCGCCCGCTCCACCTCACCGCGATAGCAGGCCAGGAAGTGCTGCAGCATCAGCCCTACGCCGCGCGTGACGCCGCCGTCCAGCATCTGCGCCAATTCGATTGCTTCCGAGCCGATCTCGTCGGCTGCGTGCAGGTCACCACGCCAGATCTCGACCAACACCCGATGGAAGTAGCTGAAGAGCTGGTCCACCTCCTCGCCGCGGTCGGCACAGTCCTCGGCGATACCCCGGGTGGCGCGGGCGGCTTCGTCGAGCTGCCCGGTGTAGGCCAGCACCATGGCGTGCAGGTTCTTCGGGCGGGTGAGCGCCAGGCATTCCGCCCCCGGATCCTCCAACTCCAGTGCCCGCCGCATCTTCGCCGGGTCGAAATCCCGGCCCAGCACGCAGTCCATCAGGCACTGCATGGCCAGCGCCTGACTGAGCAGATGCGCGTTGCCGCACCGGATCGCGCACGCCACCGCCTCGTCGACATCGGCCGCCGCGGTGTCCCGGCGGCCGATGTTGAGCCGGGCGAACGCCTGGAGCACCAGGAACCGCGCACGTGACGCGGGTTCGTCGCCGACCTCGTCGATGGCGCGCTGCAACAGCTGCGCGGCGTCCAGGTAGCTGCCGTCCAGCGCCTCGATCGCACCGAGCAGGCTGAGCATCTCGGCGCGCTCGGGGCCGGCTTCCAGCGCGGCCAGACCGTGTTTCAGCACCTTGCGTGCCCGCTCACCGTCGCCGGCGTCGAAGTGGTTGCGGGCCGAGACGATTCGCCGCTGCGGTGTGTCGCCACCGAGACCTATCGCCAGATCGGCTAGTTCGGCTGCCGCGGCGGGCGCCCCGCGGCGGCGGGCGGACTGTGCGGCGGCGTCCAGACAGGCCAGCGTGTCCGGATCACCGGACACCGCGGCCATCGCCAGATGACGGGCCCGCAGTTCGGGTTCGGTTTCGATCCCGGCCAGCCGCCGGTGCATGGACCGGCGCAGGGCGAAGCTCGCCCCGTCGTGCACGCCGTGGGCCAGCAGGGGGTGGGTGAACCGGATCTGGTGCCCTTCGACGCTCACGATCCCGTCGTCGATCGCCTCCGCCAGCACACCGATCACGGCCTCGGGGTGGGATTCGGTGGCGCGGGCGACGCGTTCGACGGTCGGGGTGGACGAGCACGACACCGCCAGCAGCGCGGTCCTGGCCTCCTCGGACAACCGGTCGATGCGGGCGCGGACCAGTTCGGCCAGGCTGTCGGGTAGCCGGACGATGCGATCGTCGGTCGTAGCCCGGGCGAGTTCGAGTGCGTAGAACGGGTTTCCCCGGGCGATCTCGTGTATCCGCACCAGTGCGGCCCGGGAGAACGACCGCCCCAGCCTGGCCAGCAGCAGCTCGCGCAGGCTCGCCAACCCGAACGGCGGCAACACCATTCGGCGCACCGCCTGCGGGTCGCGCAACTGCACCCAGGAGGCGTTGGCCGGGGCGCTCGGGTCGGTGCGCAGCGTGGCGAGCAGACCGACGCCGGCGGGCATCCGGCGGGCGGCGAACTCGATCACCAGCCTGCTGGAGGTGTCGAGCCACTGCAGATCGTCGATCGCGAGCAGCACCGGTCCGGCGCCGGCCAACGCATCCACCACCGACCGGAACCCGGCCGCCACGGCGCGTTGATCGACCGGGCCGGTGCCGTCGGCGCGCAGCAGCACCCGCTCGAGCGCGGCGCGCTGCGGCGCCGGAAGGTGTTCCCACATGCCGGGGTCGACGCCGCGGAGCATGTCCGCCAGCGATCCGTAGGCCAGTACCGACTCGGCCGCCGACGGGCGCGCGACGAGCACCTGGAAACCCCGGCGTGCGGCGACTTCCGTCGCGCTCAGCCACACCGTGGTCTTCCCGATCCCGGCCTCGCCCTCGATGATGAGCGCCGCCGAGCCGCTGCGCGCCGCGGCGAGAAAGTCCTCGACCACCTCGGCCTGCCCCGGGCGGTCGATCGTCCGGCTCATCTAGCTGCCCAGCCCTCCCGACAATGGGTGTGCGGACAGCGAAAGATTAGCCAGCAAAGCCCGACGGTGCGCAGCCAATTGACGCACCCGCAGGTGCGCCTAGGTGACGTTGGTGTGGAAGGCGGTGCCGTTGTTGCCGGGGGTGTTGTCTCCCGCACCGCTCACCTGCGCGTGAACCCAGGCCTGCCCGGGGCCCTTGTACGTGGTCATCACCCACGGCTCGATCTTCGTGCCCTTCGGAACATTGCCCCCGGTGCACCGCATGTTGGTGGGCGAGTTGACCGTGCAGGTGAACCCGTTGTTGGCCCAGGTCTGCCGGATCACCGATTGATCGCCGAGCTCGGCGACCCCGGAGGTGGACACGTCGACGACGACGCCGGAGGCATCGTTGGCGCCCACATTGCGCAGTTCGAGGATGTAGCTGGCGCCGCCCGCGTGGGCCGGGCGGTCGGCCGGTCCGCGGATCGTCTGCAGTGCCAGGTCCGGCGGCGCGGTTTCGGGGTTATAGCAGACGCGGTTGGACTCGGCACGCCGGTACGCCCCGTCCCATTCGACCTCTGTACTTACATTTCCGCAGATCTCCACCCCGCTGGGTAGACCGGAGACCGTCCCGTTGACGACCCGGCCCTTCCCCGGCACGCGCGGACGTGACGTCGACTTATAGGCGAGCTCGTTCGGATGCGGCCACGCGACGAAGGTGTATTCCCCCTCGACCTCCGACCGGTCGACGAAGGTGAAGTGCACGGTGTCGCCTTCGACGCGTATTGATTGCAGGACAGGTGAGTTCGCGGCCCTGAAGAGCTCCCAGTCGTAATACTCGATCTGTTTGTCGTCATCGGGCTCGGCGTGCGCGGCGTAGGGCGTGCCGAGGCCCGCAGCGGCGGTCAGGCCGACGACCGCCGCCGCACAGCGCAGAACGTCGCGCCATCGGGTTCTCATCGCGTTCTCCTACGGGGTGGCGCCATTGAGCGCGTCCTCGTTGTTCTCCACGTGCAGGGTCCCGGCCCAGCCGCTCATCGAACCGGTGTTGCAGCCGCCGAGCACACCGTCGGCCTGGACCTCGATCAGGTGCTTACCGGGCGATGCCTGGATGAAGTAGCCGCCGTCGTTCTGCCCGGGCCAGACGACGTTGCTGCCCCACTCCTTGCCGTCGATGAAGATCCGCGCGCGGATCGGGGCACACGCCCGCGGACCGGGATCGGCGGTGAAGGTGACGAACAACGGTCCCCAGGTGGGAACCTCGATGCCCTTGCGCGGCGGGCAGTTCTGCGAGTACGGCTTCGGACAGTCCACCGCGATCCGCTGGTCGAACTTCTCCGCCGCCGCCGGCGCGGCGAGCCCCATCGCCGCGACCCCGGCCGCGGCGGTGCACAGCACAAGCCGGCGCGCGACAGCACCCTTGCCGCACACCTGTGAGATGCCCATCGAATCCTCCTTCAGGTCCCTCCCCCGGCCCGACAGCGGTTCGAACGTAGCCAGCGAACGTCGTCTGCGGTGTCCGGTGAATCCCGACAACCCGCCCGACAATCGTCCGCGCACGGCGGTCCGACTTGTCGGACCCACGTGCCATGATCGACCCATGGTCGAACATATGTTCGAACTCCCTGACCCGGACGCCGCGCTGTCGGTGGTGGAGGACACCTACCGGGAGGAGTCGAAGCTGATCGCCCGCCAGTTGGCGGCCATCGCCGGCCTGTTGACCGTGCGCACCGCCGAAGCCGAGGGCATCGACCCCGACCCGGGCTGGTCGATGATCACCGGGTTCACGCGGACCTGCGCCGAGGTCGGCGCGGCACTGAACATGGCGCCGGCGGAGGCGAGCAAGCTGGTGGTCTGCGCCGAAGCGCTCGACATGCGGCTCCCCAGGATCGCGGCGCTGCTCGCGGAGGGCCGCATCGACTTCCGTTGTGTGCGTGCGGTGGTCACCCGCACCGAGTTGGTCGACGATGATCTGGTCGCGAAGGTCGACGAGGAACTCGCCGACCGGTTCCGCCACTGGGCGTCGTGGTCCCGCCGCCGTCTGATCACCACCATCGACGCCGTCGTTCATGCCATCGACCCGGAGGGCGTGAAGGAACGCCGCGCCACCGCCGACTACCACCGGTACTGCTCTGTCACCAAACAGCTGTACGGCACCGCGCTGGTGCACGCCCGGGTCCCGGCGACCGTCGGCGCCCGGATCGAACAGCGGATCACCGAGCTGGCGAAGTCGGTGTGCGCCAAGGATCCGCGCACCATGGATCAGCGCCGGGCCGATGCGTTCGACGCGCTCACCGAGAATCGCGGGCTGCGCTGCCAGTGCGGGCGGGACGACTGCCCGGTGCGGGGCGCCGGCGACGACGAGCCGAACCGCATCGGTGCGGTGATCCACGTGATCGCCAGCGCGGCGACGGTGCGGGGCGACAGCGAGCAGCCCGGATACCTGCAGGGGTTCGGGGTCATCGACGCCGCTCAGGTGCGGGACATCGCCCGCAACGCGGCCTTCCGCTCGGTCGAGGAGCCGACCGTCACCGCGGAGCAGGCGCGCCGGTACCGGCCGACCGCGGCGACGGCCCGGTGGGTGCGGGTGCGCGATCTGACCTGTCGGTATCCCGGTTGCGATCGGCCGGCGGAGTGCTGCGACCTCGACCACACCACGCCGTTCAACCACACCGACCCGGCGGCCGGCGGTTTGACCGTGCCCCGGGGGCTGGCCGCCTACTGCCGCGAACATCACCGGGTCAAGACGTTCTTGACCGGCCGGAACGGTTGGCGCGATGTGCAGCTCGACGACGGGACGATCGTGTGGACCTCGCCGACCGGGCGCGAATACCGCACCACACCCGGCGCGTACGACCTGTTTCCCCAGCTGCGGCGCCAGGACGCACCCGCGCCGAGCGCGGACCCCGACGACACACCGGCCGAAGGGTTTACCCTCGGCCGGCCGACACCGCGTAAGCGGAACCGCCGGCGCGAGCGGGCCGCCCGGGTCCGGCGGGCGCGCCGCATGCTGCGTGAGCAGCGGCCGATCAATGCCGCGCAGCGTGAGCTCGACCGGGCGCGGCGCCACGAGATCAAGATGCGAAAGCGCCGCAACTACTCGCGGTTCCTGCGCTTCCTGTTCAAGGGCGACAAGCCCAGCAACAGCCCCTTCGCCCAGTGGATCAACGAGCCACTCGAGCCCGAGGAACTACCCCCGGACTGGCGGCCACCGCCGAGCCCCTATCCCCCACAGCCCGACGATCCCCCGTTCTGAGGGCCGACCAGGCCGTCCTTGCGTCGGTCCGATCCACCCTGCAGACCCGCGGGTGTGCGCAGGATCAGCTGTGCTCCACCGCATTCCGATCGCGGCAGCGGCTCCAGTTCGTGTCCGCGCTCGGCCAACCCGGCCCGCACGGTCTCGTCGTAGCCGTCCTCGACACCGACGTGGCGGCCCGCCAGAAACCGCAACCGTGGCGCGTCGACGGCATCCTGTGCCGACATGCCGCGGTCGACGACGTTGCGCAGAATCTGCAGCTGACCCTGGGGTTGCATGAACCCGCCGACCACCCCGAGGCAGCCGAGAAACCCGTCGTCGGTGCCGAGCATTGCGGGAATGATGGTGTGGTACGGGCGTTTTCCCGGCTCCGGCCGGTTGGGATGATGCTCGCGCAGCGTGAAGCCGTTGCCCCGGTTCTGCAGCAGCAACCCGGTGCCGGGCACCGCGATCCCGGATCCGAAGCTGTCGTAGAGGCTCTGGATCAGCGAACACGCCGAACCCGACTCGTCGACGGCACAGACATACACCGTGTCGGAGGGTGTGCCCGGCGTCGGTGCCTCCGCGGCGGTCGGGCCGATCCGGTCGCGCAGCGCGGCCAGCCGGTCGGTATCGAGCAGTTCGGCCGCCGGAACCGGGACGAACCGCGGATCGGCGATGTGGTCGGCGGCGTCGGCGAACGCGAGTTTGAGGCTTTCGATCAGGTAGTGGTCGGCTTCGGCCGGTGAGCCCTGGGGCAGCTGTTCGTACAGCAGCATCGCCTCCTGAACCACCAAACCCTGTCCGGGAGGAGGAAGTTCGAACACATCGACGTTCCGGTAGCGGGCCCGCAGCGGCACCACCCAGTCCGGACCCCGCCACCCCGCCAGGTCCGCGGCCCGCAGCGGCCCGCCCAGTTCCGCCACCGCGTCGGCGATCGCCACGCCGATCGGCCCGTCGTAGAACGGGCTGTGCCCGTGCGCGACGAAGCGTTCGAGCGTCATGCCCAGCTCCGGGTTCGCGAACCGCTGACCGGTCTGCGGAGCCCGGCCGCCCGGGAGGAACACCGTTGCGGCCGTGGGGTGCAGTCTGTTCGCGCCGAGTTCCCATTCCTCGGCGACGGCCGGCGACACCGCGAACCCCTCGTAGGCGGCCTCGATCGCGGGCCTCAGCACCCGCTCCCGACCGAGCCGGCCGAACCGGGCCAGCAGTTCCGACCAGCCCCAGGGCGCGCCCGGCACCGTCACCGTCCACGGCCCGTCGGCCGGCATCTCGTCGAATCCCTGCTCGCGCAGTGCGCTGACGGTCATGCCGGCCGGTGCGCACCCGGCTGCCGCCAGACCGACCGGCCCGCCGGCACCGGCCTCCCAGTACATCGCGAACAGGTCGCCGCCGACTCCGGTGGAACACGGATCGACCACTGTGAGCACCGCAGCCGCCGCCACCGCGGCGTCCGCGGCCGACCCGCCGTCGTGCAGGACCGCGACGCCGGCCTGCACCGCCAGCGGGTGACTGGTCACCACCATTCCCATCGTGGGCGCAGCCATCTGTACTCCTCGTTCAAGGCCTGGAGCGCCCACCGGCCTCCAGCAGCGTGCGCAACGGTATCCAAAGCGCCCCTACGTGTCATACTCAGCCGTCAGACGGACCCCGGGGGAGTCGATGACAACGCGTTCCGAGAAATCCGCCCTGAGACCGCTGTGGCCGTTCGCGCTTCCGGCGCTGGCGGCGTTGCCTGTGATCGCGCTGATCACGCGGTGGAACCCGTGCCTGTACCAGTTCTGTCGCGACCACGAATTCGATCTGCTGCACCACACACCCATCCGCCTGCCGATACCCGTCGGCGTGGTCGAGCTCGCGTTCCTGGCCGGAATGGTGCTGCTGGTCTGCGGGTTCGCCGGGCTGGCCGGCACCGAGCGGGCGAACGCCCGGGTCCGGCTGCAGACCGGCAAGACAGCGCCGGCCTGGCCCTACCTGGTGGCCGTGGTTCTCGCGATCCCGGTGGTGCTGATCAGCTGGGGCGGATACTTCCACTCGCATTTCACCGTCTACTACGCCTACGCGACCGGCTACTCCACGTACTTCATGCTGCGCTCGTTCCTCCCGCCGATCGTGGTGGTGCTGGTGATCCTCGCCGGCGGCATCACGTGCGCGGCGACCCGGGCGTCGACGAACGCGCGGATCCGCTCATCAAGAACCCCCGCCGCGAACGCACCGATCGGCCGCACGCGCGACGGTGAACCGATCTACCCCGTGGTGGGATACACGCCCGAAGGCAAACCGGTCACCGCGGACCGGGTCGCCGACCTCCGGGCGCCGCACCCGGGACTCAACGGACTGGCCATCGCCTCGCTCGTCACCGCGTTCGTGGTCCCGGTCGTCCCGATCGTTCTCGGCCACATAGCCCGCGCCCAGATCCGCCGGACCGGGCAGGACGGCGACGGGCTGGCGCTGGCCGGACTGATCATCGGCTACTTCGTGCTCCTCAGCTACCTGGGCATCGCAATCGTTCTCGCGGTCACCATGGCACAACTGGCCGGATAGCACCCGGGCCACCGGTTTCGCCGGCGTTCCCGGTGGGCTAACGTGGCAGGCGTCCATACACACGCGGGAGCGCACACCGAGTGCGCTGAGAGGACGGGTAGGCCCGTCGACCGTACGAACCTGACCGGGTAATGCCGGCGTAGGGAGATGCATCCATGACACTGTCAGCTGTCAGCCCCACTGTGACCACCGGCCCGATCCAGGGCAGCACCAAGGTCTACATCGATGGTGTGCCGTTCCGTCGCGTCGAGCTGTCCAACGGCGAACACATCGACCTGTACGACACCTCGGGCCCGTACACCGATCCGAACGCCAAGATCGACCTGGAACGGGGGCTGCCGAAACGGGAAGGGGTGGTGCGCGACCGCGGCACCCAGTTGCAGCGCGCCCGCAACGGCGAGATCACCGCGGAGATGGCGTTCATCGCCAAACGCGAAGGGCTGCCGGCCGAACTGGTGCGCGACGAGGTCGCCCGCGGGCGGGCGGTGATCCCCGCCAATCACAATCACCCCGAGGCCGAACCGATGATCATCGGCAAGGCGTTCGCGGTGAAAGTCAATGCGAATATCGGTAATTCGGCGGTCACCAGTTCGATCGCCGAGGAAGTGGACAAGATGGTGTGGGCCACCCGCTGGGGCGCCGACACCGTGATGGATCTGTCCACCGGCCGCAACATTCACGAGACCCGCGAGTGGATCCTGCGCAACTCGCCGGTGCCGGTCGGCACCGTCCCGATCTACCAGGCGCTGGAGAAGGTCAACGGCGATCCCACCAAGCTGAGTTGGGAACTGTACCGCGACACCGTGATCGAGCAGTGCGAGCAGGGCGTGGACTACATGACCGTGCACGCCGGTGTGCTGTTGCGCTACATCCCGCTGACCGCCGAGCGGGTCACCGGCATCGTCAGCCGCGGCGGGTCGATCATGGCGGCGTGGTGCCTGGCGCATCACCAGGAGTCGTTCCTCTACACCCACTTCGAGGAGCTCTGCGAGATCCTGCAGCGCTACGACGTGACCTTCTCGCTCGGCGACGGACTGCGCCCGGGATCGATCGCCGACGCCAACGACGAGGCCCAATTCGCCGAACTGCGCACCCTCGGCGAACTCGCCCGGATCGCGAGATCCCATGGCGTGCAGGTGATGATCGAAGGCCCCGGCCACGTCCCGCTGCACAAGATCGCCGAGAACGTGCGACTGGAGGAGGAGGTCTGCGACGAGGCGCCGTTCTACACGCTCGGCCCGCTGACCACCGACATCGCCCCGGCCTACGACCACATCACCTCCGCGATCGGCGCGGCGACCATCGCCCAGGCCGGCGCCGCGATGCTGTGCTACGTCACGCCGAAGGAGCACCTGGGCCTGCCGAACCGCAAGGACGTCAAGGACGGGGTGATCGCCTACAAGATCGCCGCGCACGCCGCCGATCTGGCCAAGGGTCATCCCCGCGCCCAGGAACGCGACGACGCGCTGTCGCGGGCGAGGTTCGAGTTCCGCTGGAACGACCAGTTCGCGCTGTCGCTCGACCCCGACACCGCGCGCGAGTTCCACGACGAGACACTGCCCGCCGAACCGGCCAAGACCGCCCATTTCTGTTCGATGTGCGGGCCGAAGTTCTGCTCGATGCGCATCACCCACGACATCCGCGACTACGCTGCCCGCGGCATGGCCGAGAAGTCCCGGGAGTTCGCCGAACACGGCAACCGCGTCTATCTTCCGCTGGCATGACCTACCTTCCGCTGCCCCAGCCAGGCCAGACCCCGACGCGGGTGATGACGATCGCCGGCTCCGATTCCGGCGGCGGCGCCGGGATTCAGGCCGATATGCGCACCTTCGCCCTGCTCGGGCTGCACGGCCTGGTCGCCGTCACCGCGGTCACGGTGCAGAACTCGTTGGGCGTCAAGGGGTTCCATGAGGTGCCGCTCGACGTGATCGCCGGTCAGATCGCGGCGGTGGCGTCCGACATCGGACTGCAGGCCGCCAAGACCGGCATGCTGGCCTCGTCGGAGATCATCGCCACGGTTGCCGCCAGTTGGCGCGAACAGGGGCTGGCCGGCGCCGTGCCGCTGGTCGTCGACCCGGTGTGCGCGTCGATGCACGGTGACCCGCTGCTGCACCCCGACGCGGTCGAGGCGCTGAAACGCGACCTGTTCCCGCTGGCCACGGTGATCACCCCCAACCTCGACGAGGTGCGGTTGCTGGTCGGCATCGACGTCGTCGACGAGGAGACCCAGCGGGCGGCGGCGCGTGCGCTGCACGCGCTGGGACCGCAGTGGGTACTGGTCAAGGGCGGGCATCTGCGCAGCTCCGCCCGCAGCACCGACCTGCTGTTCGACGGCGCCGAGTTCCGCGAGTTCGACACCGAGCGCATCGACACCGGCCACGATCACGGGGCCGGGGACACGCTGGCGGCCGCGATCGCCTGCGCGCTGGCGCACGGCTACTCGGTGCCCGACGCGGTGGCGTTCGGAAAGCGGTGGGTGACCGAATGCCTGCGCGCCGCCTATCCGCTGGGCCAGGGACACGGCCCGGTGTCGCCGCTGTTCAGGTTGCACCGATGAACCTCGAGCAGATCGCGGGCATCGCCCACGAGCCGACCGGTACCCCGGCCGGCGTGGTGGTGCTGACGCACGGGGCGGGCGGCAGCCGCGAGGCACCGCTTTTGCGGCGGCTGTGCGACGAGTGGGCCGCCCGCGGCTGGCTCGCCATCCGCTACAACCTGCCGTACCGGCGACGCCGGCCGAAGGGCCCGCCGTCCGGTTCGGGCGCGGCGGATCAGGCCGGAGTCGCCGAGGCGATCGCGTTGGCGCACACCCTCACCGACGGCCCGGTGGTCGCCGGCGGGCACTCCTACGGCGGCCGGATGACCTCGATGGTCGTCGCCGAGCAAACCGCCGAGGTCGACCTGCTGACGCTGTCGTCGTATCCGCTGCATCCCCCCGGCAAACCGGACCGGGTCCGCACCGAACACCTGCCGCGGATCAACGTGCCGACCGTGTTCACCCACGGCACCGCCGACCCGTTCGGCACCATCGCCGAACTCCGCGACGCCGCCGCGCTGATCCCGGCCCCCACCGAGATCGTCGAGATCACCGGCGCTCGCCACGATCTCGGCGCCAAGACGGCCGACGTCGCGGCGCTCACCGTCGACGCCGCGCTGCGGTTGTCGAGGGTGGGCAGGCGGCCCCGACCGGACTAGGGTCGACGGATGATGAGCCAGCCACCAGGTCAGCCGCCGTACGGCCAGCCCTACCACCAGCCCTACCACCAGCCGTACGGCCAGCCCCCCGGGCCCTACCCGCCCCCGCCGCCGCTGCCCTACTCGCAGCAGCCGCAACCGCGACCGCCTCAGCAGTCCCGCAAGGTCCTGTTCATCGCGCTCGGCGTGGCCGCCGCGGTGGTGGTCGTGCTGGTGATCGTCGGTGTGGTCGCGCTGCTGGCGTTCGTCGGCCGGGATTCGGTCACCGCCACCGACATCGAGGTGGGCGACTGCCTGTCGGAGATCCCCGGCGACGCCCGGGTGTTCTCGGTGCGCACGGTGTCATGCGAGGAACCGCACGTCGGTGAGGTGTTCGCGGTGCTGCAGATGCCCGACGGCGACTATCCCGGCCAGGCGACCATCAACGACTACGCCGACCAGTGCGGCCCGCGGTTGTCGGCGTTCGCGCCGTCGGCCATGACCGACGACTCCGTGCAGCTCTACGTGTTGTACCCCACACCGGAGACCTGGAAGCTGGGCGACCGCGCCGTCACCTGCATCGCCACGCTCGACCCGCCGCGGACCGGCTCGCTCAAGGGCTATCGATAACCGGAAGTGTGTGGTACTTGAGGTACCGTTAATCGCATGTCTGCGGGGCAGTCGTCGGGCCGGTACGAAGCGGTGATCGTCGGCGCGGGCTTCGGCGGAATCGGTGCGGCCATCCAGCTCAAGCGGATGGGCTACGAGAACTTCGTCGTCCTCGACCGCGAGGACGACCTCGGCGGCACCTGGCACGTCAACCACTACCCGGGCCTGGCCGTCGACGTCCCGACCACCACCTACTCCTATTTCTTCGAGCCCAACCCGAACTGGTCGCGGTTGTTCTCCACCGGCACGGAGATCAAGCAGTACGCCGCCCACGTCGCCGACAAGTACGACGTGCGCCGGCACATGCGGTTCAACACCAGCGTCGAGGGCGCGCAGTGGGACGAGGACGCGAAGCTGTGGCGGGTCGCGCTGGCCGGCGGCGAGACGATCACCACGCGCTATCTGATCACCGCCACCGGGTTCCTGTCGCAGCCGCACACCCCCGACATCCCCGGCATCGGTGACTTCGCCGGCCGGATCATCCACACCGCCGACTGGGACGACGACTACGACCCCACCGGGCGGCGCATCGCGGTCATCGGCACCGGCGCCACCGCCGTGCAGCTGATCCCGGAACTGGCGAAGACGGCCGCGGAGCTGACCGTCTATCAGCGCACCCCGATCTGGGTGGTGCCCAAGATCGACTTCCGCATCTCCGAACGGGTCAAGCGCCTGTTCCGGCGGGTACCGCTGACCCAGCGGCTGGTCCGGCTGATCACCGACGCGCTCTACGAGTTCTTCGTCTACGTCGGGCTGCATCACCGCCAGCTGGTGTACCGGCGGCTCAACATCGCCGCCTCGGACCTGGCGAAGATCCACCGGTTCCTGTCGGTGCGCGACCCGGAGCTGCGGCGCAAACTCACCCCGGACTACGACTTCGGCTGCAAACGGCCGACGTTCTCCAACGACTACTACCGCGTCTTCACCAAACCGCACGTCCACCTGCAGACCAGCGGCATCGAGCACATCGAAGCCGATGCGATCGTCGCCAACGACGGCACCCGCACCCCGATCGACACCCTGGTGCTGGCCACCGGGTTCGACCTGTGGGAGGCCAACTTCCCGGCCATCGAGGTGATCGGCCGCAACGGGCGCAACCTCGGAAAGTGGTGGCGGGACACCCGATTCCAGGCCTACCAGGGCATGACGATCCCGGAGTTCCCGAACTACCTGAGCCTGGCCAGCCCGTTCGCCTTCCTCGGGTTGAACTTCTTCAACACGATGGAGTACCAGATGCGGCACATGGACCGGCTTTTCGGTGAGCTCAAACGCCGCGGCGCCACCACGTTCGAGGTGACCGAGGAGGCCAACAAGCGCTACCGCGACCGGATGAGCGAGCTCGGCGCCCGTTCGGTGTGGGCGGTCGGCAACTGCGCGGGATCGCGGTCGTACTATTTCGATCCGACCGGCGAGGCCACGCTGCTGCGGCCGATGTCCACCCGCGCCGCGCTCAAGGAGGCGTCGCGGTTTCCGCTGACCGACTACCAGTTCAGCTGACGAACGAAAGGGATAACAGCTGTGTCCGAAGCGAATTCACGGGTAGCGAAGGTGGCCGGCCTGACTCTGGCCGGGATCGGGCTCTCGCACTTCGTCGCTCCGCAGCTGTACACGTCGCTCACCGAGGCGGCTTTCCCGGACAACACCCGCCGGCACATCTACATCGACGGCGGCATCGAGACCGCGCTGGGCTTGGCGCTGGCGGTGCCGAAGACCCGCAAGCTCGCCGTCGTCGGCCTGCTCGGCTACGGGGCCTACTTGGTCGGCAACGTGGTCCGCAACCGGTAGCGGCCGAGCAGCGTCGCCTCCAGCATCCGCACCACGGTGGCGTAGTTCTGCACCGTGTGGCGGTAGTTCATCAACCGGCCCAGGTCGATGACCAGTGACATCGCCGCGTGCACGGCGAACCGCGCCTGCGCCGGGGTCCACTGCGGGCGCACCGCGACCACCAGCTCCACCACGGACTCGACCGTGGCGCGCTGCATGTTGCGCAGGATCTTCTGGTCGGCCGGGGACATGTTGAGCCGTTCGCTGTAGTAGACGTAGTCCAGTTCGGGTTCGGCGAACGACCGCTCGACGTAGGCGTCGATCACCCGGGTCAGCGCATCCTCGGGGTCGGTGGCCGCCGCGGCGACCGCGGACAGCTCCGCCGAGAGCCGGTCGGCGGCCCGGCGGAACGCGGCGGCCAGGATGTCGCTCTTGCCGGGGAAGTACCGGTAGATGCCGGACGCCGGCATGCCCACCGCCGCGGCGATGTCCTCCATGCTGGTGTCGCGGTAGCCCTTGAGGTTGAACAACCGCATCGACTCCGACAGCAGGGCCTCGTAGCGCGAGGTGTCGGTGCGCGCCGGCTGTCCGGTGCTCAGCAGCCGGTCGCCGTCGGGTTCGACGGGCAGATCGGTGCGCACCACGGTGTCGGCCAATTCGGCGATGAGCCTGCGCACCTGCGCGGCCGGCAGTTTGGCGCGGTGGTCGACGATGCTGCCGATCACCGAGATCACCGCGGTCGACAACGTCCAACGCTGGGTCGAGGTGAGCCCGGGGCGCATCTCGTTCAGCGGTCGCTGGATGCGGCGGTGCACCTTGCGCATCTGCGCAATCAATTCGGCCTGGTCGTCGCCGCGCAGGTAACGCCCCTCCCACCGGTACAGCCCGCCGGAGTTGCGGTTGGCCAGCGAGGTGTCGACCAGCGCGGCGATGAGCCGGTGCAGCTGGTCCTGCGGGTCGTCGAGCGGTTCGTCGTCGGCGAACGCGGTGCAGTCCACCAGCTGCTGGCCCAGGCCCAGCACCGCACCGCGGAATAGGTCGTACTTGCCGGGGTAGTGCCGGTACAGCGCCGCGGCGGTGATCCCGACCCGGGAGGCGATCATCTCCATGCTGACGCCGTAGTAGCCAAACCGGCTGAAGGCCTCCGCGGCGGCGCGGGCGATCTGCTCCTTGCGGTCCTTGGGGCGACGGCGCACCACGTCGCCGCTCGTCGGACCGGAGCGCGCCATGGCCATCACCTTAACGGACCAACCGCATACATCGTGACCGACTTCGGCTGAAAGTAATGACCGAAGCCGCCCCGGCGAGGCTGAACCGTCATTAACATGTGGGCATGCTCGCTGGGCTGCGCAAACTCCTCAGCCACGAGGTCACGATCGGCGAACTGCTCGTCGTCGCGCTGGTCATCGGCATACCATATTTGGTTGTGGGCGCCTTCTGGTCCAGCACCCACACCGACCACCTCGAACACATGGAGGGCGCCGACCTGGTCGTGTCCTATCTGGGCGCGATCGTCTCCTGGCCGGTGCTGCTGTTCTCCGACGTGTGCATGACCTGACGGGAGGCGCCGTGCCCGAGGATCCAGAACATCCCGACGCCGCAGCGGAGCGCCGGGATCGACACGAACGTCGCCAACACCGGCTGGCCTACATCGGGATCGCCGCCGCGGTGGTGCTCGGTATCGGGCTGCTGGCCATGGCCTTCCCGGTGTACATCGACGACTTCGATCAGTACGGCTGGCAGATCAAATGCGGCACCGCCTACGTCGGCGATCTGACCCAGGCCGCCGCAAGCCACCCGCCGGGCAACCCGGATGCCGAGACGACCTACGTCGCCGACTGTGAATCGGCGCTGCTGTTCCGGCGGTTGTGGACGGTGCCGCTGGTGGCGATCGCCGGCATCGTGGGACTGATCGCGCTGGTGAAGGCGGCCACCAGTTCCGCGCACGAGGTGCTGCACACCCATCACGAATAGCGCCCGTGGCGCGCAGTGCCTAGCATCGCGCCATGCGACGGCGACTCGGCACCTTCGACGCCGTCGTCATCGGGTTGGGCTCGATGCTGGGCGCCGGGATCTTCGTCGCACCGGCGCCGGCCGCCGCGGCGGCGGGATCGGGGCTGCTGGTCGGGCTGGCACTGGCGGCGGCGGTGGCCTACTGCAACGCGATGTCGTCGGCCCGGCTGGCCGCGCGCTACCCGCAGTCCGGCGGAACGTATGTGTACGGGCGCGAACGGCTCGGCCCGTTCTGGGGCTACGCAGCGGGCTGGAGTTTCGTCATCGGCAAGACCGCCTCGTGTGCGGCGATCGCGCTGACCGTCGGCCACTACGTGTGGCCGGCGCAGGCGCATGCGGTCGCGGTCGCGGCGGTGGTGGCGTTGACCGCGCTCAACTACACCGGGGTCGAGAAGTCGGCGGCGGCGAGCAGGGTCATCGTCGCCCTGGTACTGGCGGTGCTGGCCTTCGTGGTGGTCGTTGGACTTGGGATCCACAGCGACACAAGCTCTTTCGCAGCAATACCGCCGGACTCCTGGGCATCGGCGCTGGGGGTGCTGCAGGCCGCGGGGCTGTTGTTCTTCGCGTTCGCCGGTTACGCCCGCATCGCCACGCTCGGTGAGGAGGTGCGCGACCCGGCGCGCACCATCCCGCGGGCCATTCCGCTGGCGCTGGGCATCACCCTGGTCGTCTACGCGCTGGTGACGGTGGCGGCGCTCAACCAGCTCGGGGTGGCCGGGCTGGCCGGCGCGGCGGCGCCACTGGCCGAGACGGTCACCGCGGCCGGGTTCGGCGGGCTGGTCCCGGTGGTCGGTGCCGGCGCGGCGGTGGCCGCGCTGGGTTCGCTGTTGGCGCTCATCCTCGGGGTGTCGCGCACGGTGCTGGCGATGGCGCGGGACCGCCACCTGCCCGCCGGGCTGGCCCGGCTGCACCCACGGTTCGGCACGCCCTATCGCGCCGAGGTGGTGGTCGGTGTCGTGGTCGCGGCGACGGCGGCGGTGGCCGACCTGCGCGGCGCCATCGGCTTCTCGTCGTTCGCCGTGCTGCTCTACTACGCGATCGCCAACGCCTCGGCCTGGACACTGGGATACCGCCGGCTGCCCGCGCTGGGTTTCGCCGGATGCCTGGTGCTGGCGTTTTTGCTACCGGCCGGATCGGTGTTCGCCGGTGTCTGTGTGGCCGGGCTCGGGGTCCTGGCTTACGGTCTACGAGCGTGGCGGTCCTCTCCTGGAAACACGTAACGGCGCGCACCGACCCCGACTTCGTCGTCGGCCCCGATGAGCGGCTGAGCTGGCCGCGCACCATCGGCTTCGGTGTTCAGCACGTGGTGGCGATGTTCGGCGCCACCTTCCTGGTTCCGGTGCTCACCGGTTTCCCACCTGCGACCACCCTGCTGTTCTCGGGTCTGGGCACGATCGCGTTCCTGATCATCACCGGCAACCGGCTGCCGAGCTATCTGGGTTCGAGCTTCGCGATGATCGCCCCGGTGACCGCAGCGATGGCCAGCCACGGCACCGGCAGCGCGCTCGGCGGGGTGTTGGTGGTGGGTTTGTCGCTGATCCTCATCGGTCTGATCGTGCACGTGGCCGGCACCCGCTGGATCGATGTCGCGCTGCCGCCGGTGGTCACCGGCGCGATCGTCGCGCTGATCGGGCTCAACCTCGCGCCGGCAGCCAAGGACAACTTCGAGAAGGGCCCGGTGGTCGGGCTGGTCACGCTGGTGGTCCTGGTCGCGGCGCTGGCGGTGTTCCGCGGGCTCGTCGGCCGGCTGGCGATCTTTCTCGCGGTCGTGGTGGGCTACCTGCTCGCGTTGGCTCTCGGTGAGATCGACACCACCGCCATCCGGGAGGCCGCCTGGTTGGGCCTGCCGGAGTTCCAGGCCCCGTCACTTACCCCGGCGGTGCTGCCGATGTTCCTTCCGGCGGTGATCGCGCTGGTGGCCGAGAACATCGGGCACGTCAAATCGGTCGGCCAGATGACCAACACCGACTACGACCCGATGATGGGCCGCGCCCTGGCCGCCGACGGGGTGGCGACGACGCTGGCCGGCCTGGGCGGCGGTTCGGCCACCACCACCTACGCGGAGAACATCGGCGTCATTGAGGGGGACCCGTTTGGTGGTCCACTCGTTATGCGACTTGGGGTTGGTGGGTCGTGGCCCACTGTAGAGCGAACTCGGTCGGGGTGAGTTCACCGTGGGCGGAGTGGGGTCGGTTGGCGTTGTAGT
>Ga0310825_100234_pt1 | contig 78590 bp, 78 predicted proteins | sample WT_ome_9_FD_202243 | JGI IMG/M metagenome (GOLD analysis project Ga0310825, IMG submission 202243) | Sorghum-adapted microbial communities enriched on wild type (WT) sorghum from Joint BioEnergy Institute, Emeryville, California, United... ... | reverse complement strand
AATGATCTGGTGGCAATGGCGGAGGGGAACCACGCGTACCCATCCCGAACACGACCGTTAAGCCCTCCAGCGCCGATGGTACTTGGACCGAAGGGTCCCGGGAGAGTAGGACGCTGCCAGGTCGAACAGCAAGAAGCATCTCTTAAGGGATGCTTCTTTTTTGTTTTTGCCGGCATGCTTAGCGAGAGCATCGTCGAGCCGATAAGATTGCGGTCGAGGGAGAAGCCAAGCTCCGCTATAGCTGGAATGCCTGCAGTGGCGAAATCCGTGCGCAGACGCGCATCGACAAAAGCGTCTCTGTTGGAGACAGGGCGAGCGATGTCAGGTCCCGCCAATCGATAATTTTGGGGGGCGATCCGATCTTGACCGTACCGATTTTATTTTCTTTAAGACGGAAAAAACCTTCACAAAAATAAATAAAAAAAGGAGTATTGTTTTATTTTTAATACTTGTGATATGATGCAGACAGGAAAAAGATGTGAGCAAGCGGCCAGGAGGGCTTTTATGCATAAGGTTGCAATTGGCATCGATATCGGCGGCACTTACATCAAAAGCGGTCTCGTTGGATCGTCCGGGCAAATCTGGGAACGCCAATCCACGCCGACCGATGCCGGCAGCGGCAAGAAAGACCTCCTTGCCAAAATCGCACGGATTGTGCACGGTTACGAACGTACGGCAGCGTAGCTGCATCTGGATCTCGCAGGGATCGGAATCGGTACAGCGGGGTACGTAAACCTACAAGGCGTCATTGGCAGCGCGACGGGGAATTTGCCCGGCTGGCAAGGTACGTCGATTCGGGACGAATTGCAGGGCAGCGTTTCCTTGCCTATTTTCGTGGACAACGACGTGAATGCGGTTGCATTGGGAGAACTCTGGTTAGGGGCAGGACGCAACCGGGACGATTTTATATGCCTGGCTCTGGGTACGGGCGTCGGAGGATGTTTGATTACGGGCGGCAAACCGTACCGCGGAAGAAACGGATATGCGGGAGCCTACGGGCATCAAACGATCGCGGTAGACGGTCACCCCTGCACTTGCGGTCAGAAGGGCTGTTGGGAGCAATATGCTTCCGTTACGGCATTAAAGCGAATGGCCGCAGAGATGGCGGATGGAGCCGAATGGTCCCGTTCGCCCGAAGACGTTTTTGCTGCGGCGCGCAACGGTGTTGCGAAGGCCGTTGAAATTGTCGACCGTTACGCGGAAAACATCGCGATCGGAACGGCCAATCTCATCCACCACTTCAACCCAACCGCGATCGTCATTGGGGGAGCGATAACGGCTCAAGGAGATTTCCTGTTCGAGAGAATACGGAACCACGTTCGCCGGCTTACGCTGCACGGATTTGCGGATGAGCCCGAATTGCCCATCGTGCCGGCCGAACTGGGCCATATGGCCGGAATGATCGGCGCGGCGAAACTCGTTTGGATGCAAAGCTGAACGGTTTGCCCCCGCAAAATTTAAAGCGCTTACTCGAGTTTGTGTAAGATAAAGTTACGTTATTATTGTTAAAAAAGTGCTTTTCAGAGAATAATTTGTCTTTAAATCATAAAAATAAAGATTTTTCCGTTTTCTTCGTATAAAATGGTGTTATTAAACACGGGCGAAGCCAAAATGGGCGGTGAAAAGTGTGAGAATATCTAACGTAGAGGTCTTTCCTTTAACGCTGCCGATGAAGCGAAACTTTGCCGTCTCGGGCGGAACCGTCGGAGAAAAGAGCCGGGGAGCTCCGCACGTATACGTAAGAATAACGGCCGATAACGGCGCGGAAGGCTGGGGAGAGGCCAGACCGAGCCCCCGATGGAGCTATGAGACGTTGGAGTCGGTCGTGACCACTATCGAAATCTATTTGAAGCCCGTTTTGCTGGGGATTGCCGCAACCGATCTTCACACCGTTCACGCCCGGATGAACAAGGAAATCAAAGGGGAAGCGGGTCAGCCGATCGCCAAAGCGGCGGTGGATATGGCGCTACACGACTTGATCGGGTTGGCGAGCAGACAGCGGTTGGCCGATATGTGGTTCTCCGGTTTCGATGCCAAGACCAGACTCTCATATCTTATCAGCACCTCCGATCCGGCAGAAGCGGAACGAAACGCGTCGGAAGCCAGGTTCAAAGGTTATCGGGGCGTCGATGTCAAACTGGGACTGGATGCGAATAAGGATTTGGCCGTATTGGAAGCGGTGAGAGGCGCAGCGCCGGACTTGTTCCTCCGTGCCGACGCGAACCAGGCTTACTCGCTGCAGCAAGCGGTTCGGATCTCGAAACAAATGGAGCGAATCGGCGTCGACGTGCTCGAGCAGCCGCTGAAGGCTAACGATCTGCACGGGCATGCGGAGCTTCGCAGGAAAACGTCCATCCCCATCGCGCTTGACGAGAGCATCTGGACGGCGGGCGATCTGATCCAGGCCATTCGGGCGGAAGCATGCGATTTCGTCGTCATCAAGCTTACGAAGATGGGCGGCTTGTCCGGGGCGAAGCGGTGCGGGGAAATCGCGAGAGAAGCCGGATTGGATCTTCTTGGCGGAGGTCTGACGGAGTCCAGGCTCGGATTGACCGCCAGCGCGCATCTGTTTCAGTATTTGCGGATCGCGCCGCCGGTCGATTTAAACGGGCCGCTGTTTCTGGAGGACGATCCGGTTGGCGCCGGACCGATCATCAACGAGGGCGAAGTCACATTGCCTGATAAGCCCGGAATCGGCTGCGAGATCGCGATGGAAAAGGTCGAAAAGTATCGTTTGAAAGGAACAGCCAAATTTTTTTAGCTAAAATTGAAGAAATTATCCATATTTGAATTTGGACAAAAGAGAAATTTTTCTTGTTTCGGACGGTGGATTTCGATTGGGAGGTGGTGCGATTCGCTTTACAGGACTGCGTTGCCAAGTCTTTGTTTTCACGAAAGATGACCATTAAGGGAGGCGTCAAGGAAAACAATGCTCAGAAAAAAAACGTTGGCGTTCATTAGCTCGACCGTTGTCGCTCTTTCTCTGCTGGCCGGTTGCGGATCGAATAACGATGCCGCAAACCCTGCAAGCGGAAGCCCGAGCGCAAGCTCCGGCGCGAAACCTCAGGAAAAAGTGGAGATTTCCTTCTGGACGACGTACTCCGACGCGGACGCGGGGCCGATTACCGCGCTTGTCGACAACTTTAACAAAAGCCAGGACCGCATTACGGTCAAAATGCTCGGCAACCAGGATCCGACGAAACAATTGACGGCCATCTCCGGAGGCGCGGCCCCCGATGTGCTGCTGACCTATTGGAACAATATCGGTCCTTGGGCGGACGCCGGCGCCGTTCTTGATCTGACGGAAAAAATAGCCCAATCCGGCTTCGACGTCAATGCGGTCATTCCCGCGGCGATGGAACGGATGAAAATCAACGGCAAGGTTTACGCGATGCCGTTTACGATGAGCATGGCGAGCTCGCTGATGTACAACAAGGCCGACTTCGAGGAAGCGGGAATCACGAAGCCGCCGGAAACGCTGGAGGAGCTGTTCGAATACGCGAAAAAGCTGACGAAAAAGGATGCCGACGGCAACATCACCCAGATCGGATTCATACCGGACTACCCGTGGATCGACAACGTGTTCTGGCCCATCATCTTCGGAGGCTCCTGGATCGACGAGGCTACGGGCCGAGTGACGCCGAACGCGGAAGCGAACGTGAAGGCCATCGCGTACCAACGTTCCTTCTACGAGGAGTTCGGACAAAACCAGATCGACAAATTTAAGTCAGGCATGGGCAAACGCGGTACGCCGCAGGATCCGCTTCTGACCGGCCAGCTCGCCATGTACATCGGCTGGGAGTATAACTTTATGCCCGAGCGGGGAGAAGACGGACCGATCGGCGTCGCTCCTTTCCCTTACCCGGCGGATCGTCCGGATCTGAAGGGCTCGGGGATGGTCAGCCCGCGCGCCGTCTTCATCCCGGCCAAAGCCAAGCACAAAGACGAAGCATGGGAATTCATCCAATACCTGATGCAGACGGACACGCAAGTGCAATATTCGCTGGATGCCCACGTGATTCCGACCCTTACGGCCGCGCTGAGCGACGACCGACTCTATGTCGATTCGAACAAAACGATGTGGCCGTTCTATGAACGAGCGAAGAGCGAGAATTTGAACGGCTTCCCGAACAGCCCCTACATCAACGAGTACTTGCAGGCGTTGACGGAAGAGACGGAGAAAGCGCTCAAAGGCACCTTGTCTCCGCAAGAGGCCATGGACAACGTGGCGAAGAAGATACAACCGTTGGCCGACAAAAAATAGCTGCGAAGCGGGCCGTTTCCATCGGCCCGCTTAGACTTGAAGAAAGGAGGCGGCACGGTTGGCGAAAGCGGTCCGCAACGAGAATGCGATCGGAATCCGCAGACGAAGCCGGAAAACGCTCATGACGGGACTTTTATTTACGAGTCCGTGGATCATCGGGTTTTTCCTATTTCAGCTCTACCCTATTCTGGCTTCGTTTTATTACAGCATGACGGATTACAACCTGTTCACCGCACCCGAATGGGTAGGGTTCGGCAACTATAAGAAATTGTTTCAGGACGACAAGTTTTATTTGTCGATGTACAACACCCTGTACATTACGGTAGTCGGCGTCGTGCCGCATATGGCGTACGCTCTGGTCATGGCCCTGCTCCTGAACGCCAAAGTGAAGGGACAGAGCCTGTACCGGACGATTTATTTTTTGCCGACGCTCGTTCCCGCCGTTGCGGGATCGCTGCTGTGGATGTGGCTGTTAAATTCCCAGTACGGCTTGATCAACATGGGACTTAGCGCCATCGGGATTACGGGTCCGAACTGGCTGGTCGATCCGGATTGGACGAAGCCTTCGCTCGTTCTGATGGGCTTTTGGGGCACCGGGACGATCACCGTCATGTACTTGGCGGCGCTCCAGGACGTACCGAAAATGTTCTACGAAGCGGCCGAAATCGACGGGGCGAGCAAGTGGAGGCAGTTCTGGACGATCACCTTTCCTTCCATCTCCCCGATGACGCTGTTCCAATTGATTATGATGCTGATCTCTTCCTTTCAGTATTTCACCGAAGGCCTCGTGTTCGCCGAAGCGACGCAGTCGACCGGCGGGCCCGAAAATTCGCTGCTGTTCTATTCGATCTATCTTTATCAGCAAGCCTTTTCCTTCCTGAATATGGGATACGCTTCCGCGATGGCCTGGATGCTGTTCCTGGTTGTCATGTTCTTCACGCTTTTGATCTTCAGGACATCCGCGCGCTGGGTTTACTATGGAGGTGAAAAGTAATGTCCGGCCCTTCGACTGCGACGGGAAGCCTGAAAACGCCGGGCAGGAAACGGAGCAAAGCCGCGAAAAGGATCGCTCGCTCGTTCGGCAAACATCTGGTTCTTTGTCTGGCCGGCGTCTTCTTCCTGGGCCCGTTCGCTTATCTGCTCCTGACTTCGGTCAAATCGATCGATGAGATTTTCGCCGTGCCGTTCGTCTGGTGGCCTAAAAAATTTTACTGGGAGAACTATTCGAATGCCGTAAAGGCAATCCCTTTTTTGCGATACACGCTGAATACGCTGTTCGTCTCGTTGATGTGCGTGCTTGGCGAACTCATTGCCGCCCCCTTGACCGCATACGGATTGGCCCGCATTCCCTTCAAGGGACGCAACGTCCTGTTTATGGTCATGATGGGGACGATTATGCTGCCGGCGCAGTCCACGATGGTGCCGCTTTACGTGCTCTACAACAAATTGAATTTGGTCAACACGTACTGGCCATTGATTCTTCCCGCCTTTTTCGGCGCGGCGTACTATATCTTTTTGCTCAGACAGTTCTTCATGGGAATTCCGCAGGAAATTACGGAGTCGGCCAAAATGGACGGGGCGTCGGAATTCAGAATTTACTGGCAAATGATTTTGCCGCTGTCGATTCCGGCCGTGTTCACCGTGGGCCTGCTGGTCTTTTTGAACTCTTGGAAGGATTACCAGATGCCGCTGATTTATTTGAACGATCCGATCAAATGGACGCTGTCCGTCGGCTTGAAAGCGTTCATCGGCGAATACAACGTCGAATGGGGGATGCTGATGGCGGCATCGGCTTTGTTCGCCTTTCCGATCATCATTCTGTATTTCTTCGTCCAGAAAGTGTTTATTCAAGGCATTACGATGACGGGCTCCAAATAAACTTTTGCGACTCACGCAACGGGAGATGATCGAATCATGATATCGTTCTCTTCGCGCATCGTCGCCGCCATGAAGCCCTATTTCGACGGTCTTCTGAGACAGGATGCGCAGACGGGCGAACTGTATATGTACGACGACGAGCTCGGCGATCGGGCCAGCTGCTGCACGACGGGGGCGGTTGCCGCCTTCTACGCATGCGAGGGAAAGCTGAACGGAACCGAAAAAGGGCTGGACATCGCCGAAGCGCTCGTTCGGGAAGTAAGAAGACGCCAACTGTCGAGCGGCGGATTCGGACAGCCGTTCTATGTAAAGAAAGGCGAACCGGAGGTCGTCGACATTGCGGAAGTGGGCGCCATTGCCGACAGCCTCTATTATGTTCATCGGGCGACCGGCAGCGAGGCGGCCAAAGAGAGCTTGATTCATGCGGCCGAGTATTTGCTGACGCAGGTTGCATCTCACAATCCGGCCGTTATCCTGAAGCGTCCCGGCGAACGTTTCGACGTGCTGAACGGCAATATGTACGCGGCGCATACGTTCGGCAGAGCCTACGAGCTGTCCGGCAATCCCGTTTATCTGGAGAAAGTCCGGCAAATCTTCCGTCATCTGGCCGATCGCTTCGGCAAAAACGAACCGGGATGGTGGCCTTACATCGAGAACTGGGACGGCTCCGTCGTGATGGGCAACAGCGTGCTTTACCAGGCGACGATCGTCGGTCTCGCTCATTCGGCGCTGCCGCTGCTTGACGAAGCCATGCGCGAGCGCTGGGAGAAAGTATCGGCGGAAGCGATGGATACGATGCTCGAGGCGATCAAACAGCCGCCGTCGGAAGCGACGGAGGCGCCTTGGTGGACCCGCGACTGGAGCAACGGCTGGGAGCTTTACCTGGCTTTCTGGCGCAGCTGCGATCCGAACGTGCGGCAGCTTGGCCGGGCCCGTTTCGAAGAGGCGGCGGCAGACTTGGCGGAACGCGGCGTGGCGAGGTTCCGGCCGACAATCCGGAACCCGGATCCGGATCGAACGCCGGTGACGACGACGTTCCGCAAAGCCGCGGGATTCGCCGGCATGGTTGCGAATATGGCCTTCGAGTCCGGTCTCTGAATCGCAAACGATCAGATAGGATAGTGAGCATGCATAGGAAGGGGTACCTGCAAATGGCGATTCGGTCGCTAACGAAGAAAGGCTTAATCGTATCTTGCCAGGCCGCTCCGGGGGATCCGCTATACGGGCCGGAGTTCATGGTCCGCATGGCCATGGCGGCTGAGCAGGGAGGAGCGATCGGCATTCGTTCCAACGGCCGCGACGATATCAAGGCCATTAAACAGGCGGTGAGCATTCCCGTGATCGGCCTGATCAAGCGGGAAATTCCCGGCTCGGATATTTATATCACGCCGGAGCTGCAAGACGTCGAAGCGATTCTGGAAGCGGGAGCCGATATCGTCGCTTTGGATTTGACCAACCGCGAGAACCGCTACGCTCAAGGCAAACGGCTCATCGATTATATTCATCAGGCGGGGGCGCAGGTCATAGCGGATATATCCGTCGCCGAAGAAGGCGTTGCGGCGGAGCAATTGGGCGCGGATTACGTATCGACGACGCTGTCGGGTTATACGCCCTACAGTCCCCAACGGGAAGAGCCGGATATGGGGCTGATCCGGGCGCTGTACGGCAAGCTGACCATCCCTCTGATGGCGGAAGGGAGAATATGGAGCGCCGACGATGCCGTCGCCGCGCTCTCGTGCGGAGCCGATTATGTGGTGGTCGGAAGCGCGATCACGCGTCCGCAGCTTGTGACGAGACGTTTTGTCGACCGGATTGCCGATTACTTGGACAAATGCGAAGCAACGGATCCTAGAGGGGGCTTGCGTTCATGAAGCAAATCGTCGTCAAGCAGCGGGCAGCGGTGCTGGAGGAGGCCGAAGCGCCCGTCCTGTCCGAGTCGAATCCGCACCGCGTACTCGTCAACGTCCGCTATTCCGCCATTAGCCCCGGTACGGAGCTGAATTTGATTCATAACATGGACGTTCCCGACGGGTTCAAGTTGGGCTACAGCGCATCCGGAGAAGTCGCGGCCGTCGGCTCGGAAGTCAGGGATTTGAAGCCCGGAGATTTTGTCGCCTGTTATGGCGGTCCTTATGTGCATCATGCCGAGATGCTGTCGGTTCCCAGGCAATTGTGTGCGAAATTGTCTTCCGGCCGATGGCTGCGGGAAGCGGCGCTGGTCGGATTGGGTTCGGTCGCGATTCATAGCGTGCGAAGAATGTCGCTGCAATTCGGGGAGACCGTCTGGATCGTAGGTTTGGGCCTATTGGGGCAGTTGATGGCGCAGCTGTGCAAACAAGCCAACTACCGCGTGCTGGCTACCGATATGGACCCGGCCCGTGTCGCCGCCGCCAGGGCGGTCGGAGTGGAAGCGTATCCGGCCGACGACGGGCAGCTTGACGCGCATATCGAACGGTTCACGGACGGCTGCGGGTTCGACGGCATCGCGCTCGTCGCGCATGCGTCCAGCCCGAACATTATCGCTTCCAGCATGGAGAAGCTGGCGTTACGGGGAAAATTCGTGCTCGTCGGCAATGTGCCGATTGAATTTCCGCGCGAACTCTTTTTCCAAAAGGAGGCCGATTTCTTGATTGCCCGCGCGGCGGGGCCCGGTCGGTACGACGAGCAGTACGAGGACCGCAACATCGACTATCCCCGTTCGTACGTCCGCTGGACGGAAGGCCGCAACATGGGCGAATTCGTGCGCCAGTTGGAAGAAGGGCGGCTTCGGATCGATTCCCTGCTGACCCATGAGGTTTCCATTCATCGCGCCCCGGAAGCTTATAAGGCGATGAAAGAGGATATCCGCGGGACGCTGGGCGTGCTGCTGCGTTACGACTGAGCGCCGCGGACGCCGGGCTTCGAATCGAAAAAAGACGAATGACAAACAGAGGACGTGATGGCATGCCGGAACGGATGAGAATCGGGATCGTCGGCACGGACACTTCCCATTCCATCGCTTTCACCGAGCTTTTGAACGATCGTTCGCACCGCTACCATGTCAAGGGCGGCGAAGTCGTCATGGCTTATCCGGGAGGCTCTCCCGACTTCGAACTCAGCATGTCCAGAGTTGCGGGCTTTGCGGAGCGGCTCAATCGGCAATTCAACGTCAAGCTGGCAAGCCATCCGGAGCAGGTGGCCGCCGAATGCGACGCCGTTCTGCTGCTGTCGGCGGATGGGCGCGTCCATCGCGAGCAATTTGAAACGCTGGTTCCATACGGAAAGCCGATTTTCATCGACAAGCCGCTTGCTTGCGATTACAAAGAGGCGGCCGCCATTGCGAGGCTGGCCGAATCCAGCGGCGTGCCGGTCATGAGCGCCTCGGCGCTGCGTTATGCCGAAGCCTTGACCAAGCAGCTCAGCCTTTACGAGGACGATCCGGTGCTCGGGATGGATGGGTACGGCCCGATGTACATGGAGCCGACCCAGAACGGGTATTTCTGGTACGGCATTCATTTGGCGGAAATGCTCTATGCCGTAATGGGCGGCGGCTGCGCAAGCGTCGAGGCGTCCGCCTCCGGCGACCAGGAAACGATTGTCGGCAGATGGAGCAACGGAACGGTCGGCACCGTGCGCGGCAGCCGTTCGGGCGGGTACCCGTTCGCAGCGGCCATTCATCGGGAACGGCGTTCCTCTTTCGTGCAGATTGCCGACGAAGAGAAGCCTTTCTACGCCAGCTTGCTGGAGCGCGTCATGAAGATGTTCGAGACGGGCGTGCCTGACGTCGGGATGGATCTGACGCTGGAGATTATCCGTTTTATCGAGGCGGCCAACGAGAGCAAAGCAAGCGGCAAGCCGGTCAATCTGTAAAGCCGGGAGGGCGGCCCATGAATTTTATCGTTATTACGGATTTGGAGGGAGTTGCCGGCGTCGATTCGTTCAGCCAAACCCGAACGAAGGACGTTGCCTTGAAGGGCCCCGGCATGAAGCAGCTCGGGCGCGAGACGAACGCATGCGTCGAAGGGATCCGGTCGATCGATCCGCATGCTTCCGTCGATGTGGTCGACGGGCATGGAACCGGAGGATTGTTCCCGGACGATCTGGTCGGCTGCCGTTATATCCGCCTTTTCGGCACGAGCGTCTATCGGCTTCTGGAAAGCGGCCGCTACGACGCGATGCTGTTCGTCGGCCAGCATGCGATGGCGGGCACGGTAGCGGCGCCGCTGAATCATACGTACGCTTCGCGGGACGTGATGTATTACCGGTTGAACGATGTCTTTATCGGGGAGTTCGGCGTGCGGGCCTTGATGGCCGGGCTAAAAGGGATTCCCGTTATTTTTCTGTCGGGGGACGACAAGGCTGCGGCGGAGGCCTCCATGTTCATTCCCGAAATCGTGACCGCGGTCACCAAGCGAGGCAAGGGAATCGAGGCCGCGGATCATCTGCCTTCGGATCAAGCGTGCCGTCTCATTCGCGAAGGAGCGGCCAAGGCGGTGGAACGGATCGCGAGCATTCCGCCTTTTACGGGGATTCAGGGGCCGTTTACCTTCGAAGCCCGATATTATCGGCCCATCGAAGATCCGTATTGGCTCCGTCATCCGACCGCCGTTTTCCTGGACGAACGAACGGTCCGGGTGACGACGTCCGACCTGTCCGAGTTGCCCTTGTAAAATGAATTCGAGGAGGATTCCCATGTCGAGAAAATCTTTGCTTTCTCTCCTTGCCGTCCTGCTGGCGGGCGCGTCTTTCTCCGGCGCCGCCGCCGACGCGTCTCCGGCGAAGCCCGATTCGGAGCTTGTGAATTTGGCTTTGGGCAAAAGCTACACGCTTCAGACGCCTTATCCGCCCGATGCGCTGTTCGGCCAGACGGAAGCGGCTCACCCGGACGACACCGGAAAGCAGCTTACGGACGGGGAATACGGCGGCACGACCTTTTCCAACCCTGCCTTCGTGGGCCGAATCTGGCAAGGAAGCCGAATCGTGACGATCGATTTGGGCGAGATCGACACCGTTCAGGCCATTTATGTCAACGTGCTGCAGGATAACAAAAACGGCATCTTCTTCCCTGCTTCCGTCGCCTTTTATGTCTCGGAGAACGGCAAGAAGTGGGAACGGCTGGACGACGGCTTGAGCGGTCTGCCGACAACGCTTCAGGGACCCGCCACCCAGAAAATCGGAATCGGCAACCTCAACCGAACGGCTCGTTACGTGAAGCTGGACATCCCGGTTCAATCCTGGGTGTTCATGGACGAGATCGAGGTGCTCGGTTCGCGGGACCGATCCGGCAAGAAGCCGCGTCCGAACGACGGCCAACCGCAGCCGCAAAAGAGCTATCCGAAAGCAGGCTCCAAGGCGGCAGGAGGAATCCGCAACGAAGTGCTGCTCTATACCGGCGAATGGCAATACGAGCCCGCGGATTGGATATCTTACACTAAGGAAGACCTGAAGCCTTACGTTTCTTACGTAGATGAGCAAATGAACCGGAAAGACTATATGTTTGACGGCTTCCTGTTCCTGCAATACGGTCCGCTGCTGAACGGAGCCAATTATGGCGCGTCCGGCTTGCCGACCGATAAGGCGGATTGGGAGAAGACGTTGGATCGCCTGTTCCGAACCGATTACGATCTCGGCGCGCTCGATCAGGCGGTCGGCGAAGCGAAAGCGGAACTGAAGAGCGGGTACGAGGCCAAGGTGGTCATCTCGATTCCCTATCCGCGCACGGATCAAAGCGACTTCGGCGATGTGGACGGCGACGGAATCAGCGAAAACATGAACGTGAAGGAAGTCGGCGAAGAACAGGCGCTTCAAAACCGCCAGAAAGTCGTGAAGTGGTACGTGGACGAGGCGTACAAACGCTGGAACGCGGCCGGGTACAAGAACATCCGATTGGCGGCCTTCTACTGGTACAACGAGTTTTTGTCGCGGCAAACGACGATTTACGAAGACCGGCTGATCCGGTGGACGTCGGATTATGTGCACGGCAAGGGCGCCAAATTGCAGTGGATTCCGTATTATTTCGCCCGCGGCTGGAGCGATTGGGAAGCCAACGGCTTCGATACGGCCATCATGCAGCCCAACTACCTGTTCCACAACACGACGGCCGACCGGCTCGATGCGGTTGCGCAGGCGGCTTACGACCACGGCATGGGGGTCGAGCATGAACTGTCCGACGGCGTGCTGACGGATGCCGCGCTTCGCGGGAAATATTACGCGTATTTGGATAAAGGCGTCGAGTACGGATACATGCATTCGTTCAAAGCGTTTTACCAACAGGTCAAGACGTTGAAGAAAGCGGCCGAGTCGGCCGACGCCGACGCGCGCCAGGTCTATGACAAGACGTATCGGTATGTAAAAGGCGTCTATCGGCCTTAACGAACTTTCGTCGGGAGAGGTCGCCCCGGATTCGGGATCTCTCCCGACGGCATTTTCGAAGCCTTAACCGTGCGATGCCCGGCTTCCGGCTCTGAAAGGTATAGCGAAATTCTCCATTATATTTGTTGACTTGCGGATAATTTCGTCATAAGATGAAGCTTGATTACGTGTCCTCCCGAAGTTCGCATAACCGTATCGAATTTCGGCATAAGGGCGACGGAAAGCGGGTTGAGTTGCATTGGACAGCGTTCTGGAAACCGGGAAAACATTGCTGAGCATTCGGAGCCACATGAGCGGCCTGACGAAAAAGGAACAAATCATCGCGAAATACATCCTGGAGCATGCTCAGGAGGTAATCTATCAGTCCGTTACGGAATTGGCGGAACGAGCGGGGGTCGGCGAGACAACCGTTCTCAGGCTGTGCCGCAAGCTGAAATTTAACGGATTTCAGGATTTCAAGCTTTCGTTGGCTCAGGATTTGGTCAAGCCTGTCGAACGTTTGCCGATGGAACTCGCCGAAGGGGACGACCCCCATACGATCAGCCAGAAGCTCATCGCAAGCCACCATCAGATCTTGGAGCAAACCCGCGAGCTGCTGCAATCGGAGCAATTGAATCGCGCGGTAGAAGCGCTTATCGCCGCAAGACATATCGACTTCTTCGGCGTCGGATCGTCCGGTTTTTCCGCGATGCAAGCGGCGTACACGTTCATGCGCATGGGCAAGAACAGCAGCTTCACCCCGGATACGCACTTTCAAGCGATGAAGGCTTCTTTGATGGGTCCCGGCGATGTGGCGGTCGGTCTTTCCGTGACCGGCAGCACGAAGGACACGATCGATAATTTAACGTTGGCGAAAAAGGCGGGAGCCACCGTCATCGCGATTACGAGCAATGCCCGTTCGCCTATTGTGAAGGTTGCGGATATCGTTTTGTTGACCGTCTCGAGGGAAAACCCGTTCCAAGGAAGCTCGATGTCTTCGAAATTGTCGCAAATTACGGTGCTTGACATCCTGAGCGTTGCCGTGTCGCAAGGCATGAAGGACGAAGCGTTCAAAAACCGCGAGAGAACGGCCAAAGCCATTTCGAGCAAGCTGTACTGAAGTCCGTCCGCTTCCTCCGCCCCCGATCCCTTAAGCCGCTCCCATCATTCCGAAATCCCGCCATTTTGAGGAACGCGCTCATCGATGGTAATACGAAACTTCCTCCGAAGTCAGCCGCAGGACGCCGTCGCCATTTTCCCCGATCATGTTGAACAGCAGGGTTACGCGGGGCGTTAACAGCCAAACGTGCCAATACAGCAGCGAAATCAGCAACGAAGCGTGAGCCCAAGGATAAAACAAGCCGGCAATGCAGCAGCCGACCACGAACAAATGAAAATGAAGCCGGCGAAAAAGCCATAGCGTCGTATCCATCACCGGAAGCGGACCGAACCAGGGCCAGTCGTAGCGGAACGCCCAGCGTTTCATGGAAAACTCGTCGACTCTTCTTAAAGCAAGCCGCAGTACGGCTGCGTGAATCGCGGTCATGATAAGAAAACCAAGCAGCGTATAAAGGAGCCCGATCCATCCGTATATCGCCGTTATGGCGCCGATTCCCATCACCGCGGTGGTCATATAGCTGTATTTTGCTTCGGGGCGAAGCGGGATTTTGCGAATCAATTTGTAATGGTAGATTACCGGGTCTTGTTCCATAAGCGAATAAGCCATGCAATCACTCCTTCAGTTAGCGCAGGCTCTGTTCTTATTCATCGGAACCGAAGCGGAGGAATGTTATGGATCGGCCGCAATATTTTTTGGGCCGGAGCTATGAAAGGATGTATATTTTCATAGAATTTGATCCATACTATACCTAATAGAGCCTGCAGGAGGGAGTGTCGATGGAGCAAGACGAAGCTAAAGCCTGTATTGTATGCGGCGAACGGAAGCAGGAAGGGATAACGGTCGTCAACGAATTCATCTGTCACTCTTGCGAATCGGAGATCGTTCATACCAAAGTGGAGGATGAAAGATATCCTTTCTTTGTTCGCCGATTAAGGCAAATATGGGTTCGCTTCCATGCGTGATTTCGCAAGGGGCATCCTTTGAGGAACACAACCGTCAGATCCGTTAGCGGGGCTGGCGGTTTTTTTCCGTGAGGCGATTTCGGAGGCGGTTCTGGTATAATAAACCACGATCAAAGCAAAATGAAGGGGGATCTTCGTGACGCATCCGGAATCGAAGCTTCATGCAGCAAGAGCTCCCCTCTATGAGGCGCTGAAACGCCATGCGGAGCAAAATTGGATTCCGTTTCACGTGCCGGGACACAAGCAGCGGGCGGTTTGGAACGACGATGACGCGGATGCGCGGTTTCGTCCGATGCTGCCCATCGATTTGACGGAACTTTCGGATACCGACGATTTGCATCAGCCGGAAGGGGTGATCGCCGAAGCGGAAAAGCTCGCCGCGGAATGTTTCGGCGCGGACGAGACCTGCTTGCTTGTCGGCGGCAGCACGGCCGGAAATCTCGCCATGATTCTGGCCGCCTGCCAGCCCGGCGATCTGGTGCTGGTGCAGCGCAATTCGCATAAATCGGTGATTCACGGATTGATGCTTGCCGGAGCGAGGGCGGTCTTTCTGGCGCCGGAGCTGGAGACGGCATCGGGGCTGGCGGTCGCGCCGTCCGTTCAGACCGTTCGGGCGGGATTGGAACGCTATCCGGAAGCGAAGGCGCTGCTGATCACCAACCCGAATTATTACGGATTGAGCAGCGAATTGTCCGCTATTGTCGACTGCGCTCACGATCGGGGGGTGCCGGTGCTTGTCGACGAAGCGCACGGGGCGCATTTTGGCCGGCATGGCGAATTTCCGGCCAGCGCCTTGCAGGCCGGGGCGGATATCGTGGTGCAATCGGCGCATAAAATGCTGGCTTCGCTGACGATGGGGGCGCTGCTCCACATGCAAGGCCGGCTGATCGACCGGTCGGCCGTAAGGCAAATGCTGCGAATGGTGCAGAGCTCAAGCCCTTCTTACCCGATTATGGCCTCGCTGGATTTGGCGCGGCGCCAGCTTCATACGGAAAAAGAACGGATGTTCGAAAACGCTCTCCGGACGGCCGGATATGTTCGTGAGCAGCTTGCGACCATGCCGATTCGGGCCGTTGCGCCGCGCCCTCCCGTGGGGCTCGACCCGCTAAAGCTGACGCTTTATGACGAAACGGGCGCATGGGACGGATACCGGCTGCGGGACGAACTGGAGAAACGCGGCTGCATGGCCGAAATGGCCGACTACCGGCATGTCGTGCTCGCCTTCGGTCCCGGGACGGTGCCCGAGGACGGATATGCGCTTGTCCGCGCGCTGAACGATATCGCCGAAAGGCTGCAGCCTGCCGGCCGCGCCGATGAACGGTTTTCGCCTTCGCCATCCCGGCCGGAACCGGTTGCCGCGGATTTCGTTTCGGAACCGGTGGCGTTTAGCCGCAGACCGATGGAGACGGAGAAAATACCGCTGGAAGAAGCCGCAGGCCGTCTGGCCGGCGAATGGATCATTCCCTACCCGCCGGGGATTCCGCTGCTTTATCCGGGGGAGCGCATCACCCAAGAGACGATTGCGGAGCTTCGCAAGTGGCAAAAACGCGGAGCCAAATTCCAGGGCGCCGAGGATGCGACTCTTTCAGCGATCCGAGTCCGGACGGTATCGTGCGGAGAAAAAGAACCCCATATGGAGAGGTAACGCATGAAACGAATTTTGCCTATACAGGATTTCCGCAGACCTATCGCCTGGATTTGCGTGCTGGCAGCGGCGGGGCTGATTATCTGCCTGCTCATGATTCCTCCGGTTATCGGCATGGCCGACAACGGCGATTTCGCGCGGGTCATGAGCGTGTCCGGCATCGCGCCGCTCGATCCCGGCGAAGCTTATGAGGATCGATATTTTGCATACTCCCATTCCCAATATGCATACGGAAGCTTCACGCCCGGCGGTTACGTCTCCACGCATGTTCTTCTGGTTGCGGTTTCCGGTCTCGTTTCCCGTATTTTTAACGGGCAGACGTATGACATTCGGTTTCTGGGGGCTTTCTACCTTCTTTTCTTCCTTACCGCATTGTTTTTGCTTGTCCGCTTTGCGCCCGCCCCGGGCGGCAAAAAAGCGACGGCCGCATTCGCGGCGGCATTGGGCGCGCTTGTCGTATGGATATTCGGCGACATTGGGTATACGGCTTATTTTCAGTCGTTTTACGGCGAACCCTACGCGCTGATCGGGATGTTGCTGGCGGTTGCGTCCGCTCTGGCCATCTCCTCTATGGAGAAACCGACCGGCGGATTTCTCGTCTTGTTCATCGGAGCGGCGCTGGCGGTAGCCAGCTCCAAAATCCAAAACGCTCCGCTCGGGTTCGCGTTCGCTCTGCTCGCTTGGCGCATGATGGGCCTTCGTCAAGACCGCCGATGGCACAGGCAGGTGCTGGCGGGCGTATGCGTGCTCATCGCCGGTTCGGTGATCATGATTGTCGCGGCGCCGGACCGGTTGAAGCATACGAATCTCTATCAGTCCATCTTTTACGGCGTCCTCAAGGATTCTCCGGACGTGGCCGGAGATATGCGCGAGCTCGGCATTCCGGAAAAATACGCGGTCCTCGCGGGGACGAACTACTTTCAAAAAGACACCGCCATTCCGCAGCGCGATCCGACCTTGCGGAAGGAAGTATTGGAAAAGCTGAGCCACAAGGATATTGCCCTGTTCTATCTCAAGCATCCGGGACGGTTTGTCGGCAAGCTGGAAAAAGCCGCCGCGAACGGGGCGTTCATCCGGCCGTATTACCTGGGAAATTACGAGAAAGAGGCGGGCAAGCCTCCCGGCGCATTGTCCTACGAATTCAGCAGCTGGAGCGAATGGAAGGCGAAGCGGATGCCTCATACGTACGGGTGGTTTGCCGCCGTTTACGCGCTTTTTGCGGCCGGGCTGGCGGCGTGGTGGCTGCGGCGAACGGACCGAAAGTCCCGGTTAAAAGCGGAAACGCTCGCGGTCGTGGCGCTTACCGGCGTCATGGCGATCATGATTCCGATTGTCGGGGACGGCGAAGCCGATTTGGGCAAGCATTTGTTTATGTTCAACGTAAGCTTTGATATGATAGTCTTTAGCGTCCTTGCGGGCGCGGTTTACGGGATCTTCCGAATCGCGGCGGCAGGCCGCTTTTTGAACCGAAAGGGATAGATCAGGGATAGATGCGGGAAGGGGAAACGCCGGTGTCCAAAGGAACGTTCATCACATTCGAAGGCGGGGAAGGCTCGGGCAAAACGACGCTGATCGGCGGCCTGGCGGACCGGCTCCAACAAGCGGGATACGATGTGGTGACGACGCGCGAGCCGGGCGGCAGCCCGATTGCGGAGTCGATACGGGCCGTTATTTTGGAGCGGAATCATACCGCCATGGACGGGCGCACGGAGGCGCTGCTTTACGCTGCGGCAAGAAGGCAGCATCTGGTAGAAATCGTGCTGCCGGCATTAGCGAGAGGCGCAATCGTATTGTGCGACCGGTTCATCGACAGCAGCCTGGCTTACCAAGGCTATGCGCGGGGATTGGGCATGGACGAAGTATGGGAAATCAACCGCTTTGCCGTCGAAGGCTGCATGCCCGCGATGACGCTGTATCTGGATCTGGAGCCGGAAGCGGGACTGGCGAGAATTCGGGCGGACGCCGGGCGCGAGGTCAACCGTCTCGATCTCGAGGGGCTGGCTTTTCACCGCAAGGTGCGGGACGGTTACCGGGAAGTGGCAAGGCGTTATCCGGAGCGGATCGTCACCCTGGACGCGATGCAAGCGCCGGATGACCTCCTGCGGGAGGCCTGGCTGCATTTGGCGGCCAAATTGAATGAAACAAAATAAAGAGGAATTCGGCCATAACGTGTATAATTAATATAGGAAGCAAAAAATTCCGGATAGCCGAAGGAGGAGCATGCAGATGAAGCTTGTGATAGCGGTCATACAAGACAAGGACAGCAATCGTCTGTCCAATGCGCTGATTAAAGAAGGCTTTCGCGCGACCAAGCTGGCCAGCACGGGAGGATTTCTGAAAGCAGGCAATACGACGTTCCTGATCGGGATCGAGGATGACCGCGTACAGCAAGTTCTCGATGTCATTCGCTCCAACTGCAAGGTTCGCGACCAGCTGGTTACCCCGGTCTCTCCGGTCAGCGGCGCGGCGGATTCGTATATTCCGTTTCCGGTGGAAGTTCAGGTTGGCGGCGCGGCGGTATTCGTCCTGCCGGTCGAACGCTTCGAGCATTTTTGATGACGAACAACCTTGGCGGTGATGGATGTGAAGATCGAATCGGGGTACTTTCCGAGGAACAAAACGGTTCAGCGAAGCGACATGCCGTCCCGCCCCCCTCAGGCGCAGACGTTCGGCGATTTTCTGCAGCAGCAGGAAGGAGAACGGACGCAGGAGGAATTGCAGCGCAAGCTGGAGGAAATCCGGGCCCAGGGCGACCGTCTGATGCGTTCGATGACGGTACGGGAACTTCGGTTATACCGGAATATGGTCAAAAGCTTCCTGGAAGATACCTTGCGCAGAGGAATCGGATTGAAAGAAACAAGGGGCTGGGATCATCGCGGCCGCGGGAAAAGATACAAAATTCTCGAGGAAGTCGATGCCGTGCTCGTTCAAATGGGAGAAGAGCTGCTTCAAACGGAAGAAGGCCGCCTTGAGCTGTTGGAGAAGGTCGGCGAAATCCGGGGGCTGCTCATCAACCTGGTTTTTTAAGGGGGATTGGAGATGGCGATGCGCGATGTTCCCGGACAGCACCGGGCGAAAATGCTGCTGCAGCGGGCGATTCGTTCCGGAAAAGTAGCGCACGCCTACTTGTTCGCCGGCCCGCCCGGCAGCGGTAAGCGGGCGATGGCCGAGGCGTTGGCGCAGACGCTGCTGTGCGAACGGCAGGGCGACGACGCATGCGGGGAATGCTTGTCGTGCCGGAAAGTGAAGCACGGCAACCACCCCGACTGGCATACGATCGTTCCGGACGGGGCGGCGGTGAAGATCGAACAGATCCGGGAGCTGCAGCGCGATCTGTCGTACCGTAACGCCGGAGCGGGCCGCAAAGTGTACCGAATCGAAGGCGCCGAGACGATGACCGTGCAGGCGGCCAACAGTTTGCTCAAATTTTTGGAAGAACCTCCGTCGCCGGTCGTGGCGATTTTGATTGCGCCAAGCGCGCAATCGCTGCTGCCGACGATCCTGTCGCGCACGCAGCTGATTCCGTTCGTACCCGGCAATCCCGAGGAGATGGAGCAGGCGCTCGTTGCCGAAGGCAAACCGCCGCTGCTTGCGCGGACGGCCGTTCATTTGGCCGCCGGATTGGAAGCAAGCCGGGAGTTGGTCGAACAGAATTGGTTTGCAGAAACTCGAAACGTAGTGATACAATTAGGCAAGGAGATGTTCTCCCAGTTTCCTGGCGTTTTGCTTACCGCCCAACAACAGGTATTTAAGACAGAACTTTCCAATTATGCGGACACGATCCTGCAAATGTTCGCTTTATGGTTTAGAGATATGATATACGCGATGACAGGTCGTCATCAGAAGATGGTGTTCTCCGACCAAGCCGATTGGATTGCCAAGCATGCCTGGAGCCGAAGTATTGACGCTTGGGTCCATGCGATGGAAACGGCGCTGACGGCGGCTCGCCGCATCAAGGCTCATGTGCAGCCGCAGCTAGCCATGGAGCAATTTCTGGTAAACGCGCGGGAGGGGTAGCGTTGTACGATGTTGTCGGTGTCCGCTTCAAGAAAGCGGGCAAAGTCTATTATTTCGATCCCGCCGAGCACCCTGTCTCCAAAGATCAGCACGTTATTGTGGAAACGGCGCGCGGTGTCGAGTACGGTACTGTCGTGGTCGGGCCGAAGAAGGTTGACGAATCGGATGTCGTGCTGCCGCTCAAGAAGGTTATCCGCATTGCCGGAGAGCATGACGCCCATACGGTGGAAGAGAACCGCAATGCGGCGAAGAACGCTTTCGCGATCGGGCTGCAGAAGATTAAGGATCACCAGTTGCAAATGAAGCTGGTGGACGTGGAATACACGTTTGACCGGAATAAAATCATTTTTTACTTCACGGCTGAAGGGCGCGTCGACTTTCGGGAGTTGGTCAAGGATCTGGCCAGCGTCTTTAGGACCCGCATTGAACTGCGCCAGATCGGCGTACGAGACGAAGCCAAGATGCTCGGAGGAATCGGTCCGTGCGGACGCGTTCTCTGCTGTTCTTCATGGCTGGGGGACTTCGAACCGGTCTCCATCAAGATGGCCAAAGATCAGAATTTATCGCTGAATCCGACCAAAATATCGGGCTTGTGCGGACGGTTGATGTGCTGTCTGAAATACGAGCACGACAATTACGAAAGCGCGAAGGAAGAGATGCCGGCCGTCGGCAAGATCGTCATCACTTCCTTCGGAGAAGGCAAGGTCGTCGGGCTTAATGCGGGAAACCGCACCGTTCATGTCCAGTTGTTTGAGCTCGGAAAAGTGAAAGAATTGCCGTTTGAGGACGTTGTGGTCAATTAATGTTGCAACACTACCTGGGGCTTGAGGTGTAAGGTGTTGATGAAAGACATTTTCCTTCGCGTGGACGAACTTGAAGCAGCTTTGGGCCATATGCACACGCACTTCGGCGATCTCAAGCTGCAGATCAAAGAATTGCTCGAAGAAAATCAACGGCTCCGAATTGAAAACCAGCAGCTGCGCAAAGTCCTGAAGCGCGAGACGACTGCAGAATTTCCGCAAGAGGCGACAGACGAATCGGCCGTCGTCAAAGGGAAAGAGAAATCGTCTTCGATCGTTGGCGTGGGAGAAGGCCACGACAATTTGGCCCGGCTTTATCACGAAGGTTTTCATATTTGCAATGTGTACTACGGGCATTTGCGTTTGGAAGGCGACTGCCTGTTCTGCTTGTCATTCCTGAGCAAATAAAAGCGGTAAGCAACCCGAAGCGTGAAGAACACGCCGTCTGTCCGATAGGACGGGCGGCTTTTTTAACGTTCGCCTGCGGCGCTCCGATTAATAAAGCTTAATGCTTCTAGCGTTGACACTATCAAACTTTTCCGACTACAATCGAGGAAATAGACTGTCGAAGCGGGAAAGGAGTCGACGATGAGTTATTCTATCGCTTTCGCGTTGTCTTTCTTTATCGTGATCTCGCTCATTCCTCCATTGAAACAAGTGGCGCTGCGAATCGGCTTTGTAGATAAGCCCAGATCGGACAGCGCGCGCAAAATACACAAAGAACCCATCCCGCTGACGGCCGGGATTGCTATCTATATTGCGTTTATTGCCGTTTATCTGATTTTCGTGCGGGATTCTTGGCTTCAGACGGGGGCGATACTCGGAGGCGGCTTGCTTGTTCTGCTGATCGGGCTCGTGGACGACTGGCACAAGACGCATGGCAAAGAGTTTCCCGCTCTGCCCAAGTTCCTCGTGCAGATATCGGCCGCCATTCTTGTCTATGCCTCCGGCGTTGTCTTCGCGGGGTTTGAAAATCCGCTGAACGGCGCATACGTCGTTTTGCCCGAATGGCTGTCGTTTCTGTTTACGGTGCTTTGGATTTTCGGCGTGACGACGGTGATCAACTTTTCCGACGGCATGGACGGGTTGGCGGGCGGATTATCCGCCATATCGGGCGGCACGCTGCTGGTCGTCGCCCTTGTCATGGGGCAGCAGGATTCGGCGATGATGGCCGTGATCACGGTCGGCGTCTCCATCGGCTATTTGCTGTTCAACCGGCCGCCTGCCAAGGTGTTTATGGGGGATGCGGGAGCGACGTTCCTCGGTTTTATGCTCGGCGTCGTCGCACTCGACGGTGCGTTCAAGCAGGCGACCTTGATTTCCTTATTCATTCCGATTTTGGCCCTTGGCGTCCCGATTCTCGACAACATCCGCGTCGTTCTTGTCCGGTTGATGAAGGGGGTTCCCATCTACCGGGCCGATGCGTCGCAGGTCCATTACCGCCTGCTGGAGACCGGCATGAAGCCGGTTCAGGTCGTTTCTTTCCTGTACTTGGTGAACCTTTGCTTCGGCTTGTTCTCGATCGTGCTTCTGCTGGCCCAAGGATAAGTCCCCGGGGGTTAACGGAAGCGGCAAAGGGCATGGCGGCGCAACAGTCAAAGCGGAACAAACAGGTCCTCGGTCATCGGAGACGTTGGGGGCCTGTCTTCTTTTGAGCGGGAAGATGAAATCGGACCCCGAATCGAGTAAGCTAATGGAAACGGAGATCGGATGGAGATGGAAAAAGAAATGCGGTCGATACCGAACCTGCTGCCCGGCGAGCGGATTGACGATCTGCTGACGTACGAACTGAAGATCATCCAGAGCGCCGAAGTCTTCAGCTTCTCGCTGGACGCCGTGCTGCTCGCCCGATTCGCCAGCGTGCCGCCGCGCGGACGCGTCCTCGATCTGTGCACGGGCAACGGCGTCGTGCCGCTGCTGCTGACAACGCGTACAGGCGCCTGCATTGACGGGGTCGAGATTCAGCCGCGTCTTGCGGACATGGCCAGGCGCAGCGTCGAATTGAACGGCCTTGGGGAGCAGGTGCGAATCATCGAGGCCGATCTTAAAACATTCGCCGACCCGGAGGCCGTGCCGTACGACGCCGTTACGGTCAACCCGCCATATTTGCCCGTCCATACGGGAGATCGTAAAGAAAACTGGCACCAGGCGATGGCCCGCCACGAAATCGGCTGTACGCTGAACGATGTCGCCGCTGCCGCTTCCAGGCTCGTGAAACCGGGAGGGCGCGTATCGATGGTGCATCGGCCGGCAAGACTGGCGGATATTGTGGAGACGATGCGGCGGCACCGGCTGGAGCCGAAGCGAATACGATTCGTTCATCCGCGGGCGGACGCGGAGGCGAACATGGTCCTGCTCGACGCGTTGAAGGACGGCCGCCCGGAGGTTCGGCTGCTGCCGCCGCTGATCGTCTACAAGGGCAAAGGAACGGAGTATACCCAAGAGCTTCTCGACGTCTTTTACGGCGAAAAGAACCGGTTGAAATTTTAACCCGAAGAACGGACGGGACAGGATCAAGGCAAGGCTTGTTTTGCCTCCAAATTTACCCATATATAATAAGAAGAAACACTCGAGGAAAAACGCGCTGATCGGGACAAGCCCGAACAACATGCAGCCGGAAGGAGGACATTTCGTGAACGATCTGGAGCGGGGCGGACATCATCCGACGGAAAGCGCCGCCGTTCAAAAGAGCTTCGGCGAACAGCAGCAGACCGGCACGCTTTATTTGGTGGGAACGCCGATCGGCAATTTGGAGGATATGACTTTCCGGGCGATTCGCATCCTCAAAGAGGCCGATCTGATCGCGGCGGAGGATACGCGCCAAACGCGCAAGCTGCTCACGCATTTCGGCATTTCGAACCGGCTTGTCAGCTATCACGAACATAATAAAGAAGCGAGCGGTCCGGAGTTGATCCGGATGCTTCTGGACGGCAAGAATATTGCCCTGGTCAGCGACGCCGGCATTCCGGCCATATCCGATCCGGGCGCCGAGCTGGTGGCGGAAGCGGTCTCGCAAGGCGTTCCGGTCGTGCCGGTGCCCGGGGCCAATGCCGCGCTGTCAGCGCTGATCGTGTCCGGTTTGCCGACCGGCCGGTTTCTCTTTGCAGGCTTTCCGCCCAGGCAACGCAAAGGGCTGGAGCAACTGCTTGAACAGCTGGGCGAAGAACCGGGCACGCTCGTCTTTTATGAATCGCCGCACCGGCTGGTCAAGACGCTGCAGACGATGGCGGAAAAATGGGGAAGCCGCAGAGCGGCCGTCGTACGGGAACTGACCAAGCGGCATGAAGAAGTCGTGAGGGGAACGGTTCGTTCTTGCCTGCAACATGTTGAGGCCTTTCCGCCTTTGGGAGAAATCTGTCTGGTCATCGAAGGAAAAACGTACGGCACCGATGAGCGTCCGCAATCCGATGCCGGGCCCTGGTGGCGGGATCTGACCGTGGCGCAGCACGTGGAGCGTTATGAACAGACGGACAAGCTGAGCCGCAAGGAAGCGATGCGGATTGTCGCCAAGGATCGCGGGTTGTCTCGCCGGGATGTTTATCAGGCGCTGATCGAAAGCGAGCGATGACGTTCAAGCCGGCCAAATAAAAAAAGTTCCCTCCCGAGGCTTCGATCGGGAGGGAGCATAAGGAGATATAAAAAGGTTAGAATTAACAGAATACAAGCTCACAAAGGTATTATAACGTATTTTTTTTAATTTGTCACAGGTACAGGCAAATCCTTCAAACAATCTCGGCAAACAATTTTTCCTTTGAAGTAAATGACGTTTTCCGCATTGCCGCAGAAGATGCAGGCCGGCTCGTATTTTTTCAGCATGATGCGTTCTCCGTCTACATAAATTTCCAACGCATCCTTCTCGCCGATTCCCAAAGTGCGGCGCAATTCGATCGGAATGACCACCCGTCCCAATTCATCGACTTTGCGAACAATTCCCGTAGATTTCATCATTTGGAAACTCCCTCTTTTCAGGTTAAAATAAAAGCAATGCTATTTTGAGAAACTTGCTTACGTTCGTCACGATTCGACATTTTTCCCGAATTGTCGATTATTATCATACCAACCATTCCCATTTAAGTCAACCAAATAAATCGCGGATTTGAGATTTTTAATCATAATATTGCTTGATAATACTTGTTTTATAGGGGAATGGCAACGATAACGGCGAATTATTTCGGAAGAAACGACGAAATCGGGTTTCGATAAATGATTAGACAAAATTCGACATTTATCTTGGCGGAATGTCGGATGATGACTTTTAATGGAGGTGCTGTCGATGAGCCGTCGGTTGGAAGAAGAGAAGGTGTTTAAGGATCCGGTTCACCATTCGATTTATGTGCAAGACCAAACGATCTGGAAGTTGATCAATACACCGGAATTCCAGAGGTTGCGGCGCATCCGGCAGCTGGGCACGACCTATTTGACCTTCCACGGTGCGGAACACAGCCGATTCTCGCATTCGCTCGGCGTGTATGAAATTACGAGAAAAATTATAAGCCAATTTGAGCGGAACCGCTATCTCGATTGGCCGCAAGAGGAGAATCTGGTCTGTTTGTGCGCGGCTTTGCTGCACGATATCGGACACGGCCCCTTTTCGCACTCGATCGAACAGGTATTCGGAAACGATCATGAGAAATGGTCTTGCGACATTATCCTCGGCGACACGAATATCAACCGGATATTGAGGGAAGTCGGGGACGATTTTCCCGAGCGGGTGGCGGCTGTCATCCGCAAGGATTACGACAAGCAGATCGTAATCAGCCTCGTCTCGAGCCAAATGGACGCCGACCGCATGGATTATTTGCTTCGGGACGCCTACTTTACCGGCGTCCATTACGGCACGTTCGATCTCGACCGGATTTTGCGCGTACTCCGGCCGTTCCAGGGCCGCATTGTCGTCAAGGAAAGCGGGATGCACGCCGTTGAGGATTACTTGATGTCCCGATATCAAATGTATTGGCAGGTTTATTTTCACCCCGTGACCCGGAGTTCGGAGATCGTCTTAAGGCAAATTTTCCGCAGGGCGAAAGAGCTGTTCCAATCCGGCTACCGCTTCGCGTTCCTGCTGCCGCAGCTTCGGCAACTGTTCGAAGGCACGCTTACGGTCGAATCGTATTTGGCGGTGGACGAAGCCATGGTGCAGACGACGTTCGGACAATGGACGAAGGAGCGGGACGAACTGCTTGCCGACCTATGTTCGCGTTTTTTAAACCGCCGGCTCTACAAATATATCTCGCTGGATCAACGGGACGATGCCTTGATCGAGCGCCTTCGCGGCGAATGGGCGGAAGTCGGCCTTCACCCCGAGTATCATCTGGAAGCCGATACCCCTGTCGATCTTCCGTACGACGTCTATAAACCGGGAGCGGAGCCGGACGGGGCGGAAAAACCGCCGATTTTGCTGCTGGATTCCAAGGAAAGGCTGACGGAAATTTCGGTCAAATCGGACATTATCCGCTCCATTACCGGGCTGCACCGGGGACAATACTATCTGTACTATCCCGCAGACGAGGTCAGCAAAAAGGCGCCGGCGCTTAAGCCGGAAACCCGCGAGCTTTTTGGAATTTAAACCGAAGGAGACAAATTACGCTATGCTTATCGACACACACGCTCATCTCGACTCCCCCAAATTCGACAACGACCGCGCGGAAGTCATCGCCCGCGCGCGCGAGGCTGGCGTGGACATCATCGTCAACATCGGCTTCAACCGCGAAACGATTCCGACCACCATGGCGCTGGCGGAACAATACCCGTTTATTTATGCGGCCGTAGGCTGGCATCCGACGGATGCGATCGACATGAGACTGGAAGAGGATCTGGCATGGATCGAGCGGCTGTGCGCGCATCCGAAAGTGGTCGCCATTGGCGAAATCGGGCTCGATTACTATTGGGACACGTCCCCTAAAGAAATCCAGCACACCGTGTTCCGGGAGCAAATCCGTCTGGCCAAGCGGCTCAAAAAACCGATCGTCATCCACAATCGTGACGCGCACGAGGATGTCGTCCGTCTGCTGAAGGAAGAGGGGGCGTCCGAGGTAGGCGGCATCATGCATTGTTTTTCCGGAAGCTGGGAGATAGCGAAGCAATGTCTCGACATGAATTTCTATATTTCGTTTGGCGGACCGGTCACGTTCAAAAACGCAAGGGTGCCCAAAGAGGTGCTGGCGAAGGTTCCGGACGACCGGATTTTGATTGAAACCGACGCGCCTTACCTTACCCCCCACCCCTATCGAGGGAAGCGAAACGAGTCCGCATATGTGCGTTTCGTAGCGGAGGCAGGAGCGGAAATAAAAGGGAAAACAGTGGAAGAATTTGCTAATTTAACATCCTTAAATAGCCGCGCCTGTTTGGGACTTGCGAGATAAAACGGTAACATTTCGAGAAAAATAAACCTATTGTCAGAAAAAACTGGACTCGGCTCGATAAAATTCAAAAAACAGAGCTTTTTCCGCCGGAAAATGGAGAAATTCGCTCTTTACGCCTTCTTTACACCTTCGCCGCCAAGAGGTTATGATCAATTCCAAGAGTTTGAATATGGCATCCCTTTTCCAGTGCGCTGAATCTCCGCAAGGAGAGCGGGGGACCCGACGCGGAAGTTGTGTACGATTGCCAGAACACGGCTTCGGCGGACGAGCAATCTTGGGGTGAATTTCGCTGCAAAGCGAATAGGGCTACTCTCGAGGTCCGAACCCGACAGCTAACCTCGCAAGCGTATGAGAGAGAGGTCATCTCGTGCTGCCCATTTCCCTTTAGTTGCCGCAAGCGGAAGCCACGAACAGATCCTCTGTCCGTCGGCTTTTTTTGTTGTCCGTTTTCGGTGTAACAAAAAGGGCGAATGGTTTCAGCCACAAGGTGAGACCTTCACTGGTCAGGACGGCGCGCGTCTTCCGTGCGAATGCCGCTTCGCGCGAAGCATTGCGCCGTTATCAAAAAAGGATAGTCGCGTCAGACGAAGTCATGCGTAACAGTCGACGGCGGGGCTATGAAGGAGGAACGAGAAAATGGGAACTGTTCCTGTCGGGAACACCCATGATCCACGACCGACCGGCAAGCTTTTCGCAGCGCGATGGAAGCATGAGCATTTGCGTTTGATTCTCCTCAGCGCAATTCTCTCTTTTGCTATGACCATCTTGTTCTTATTGCTGCTACACGACGCGTCCGCAAGAAGCGTGACCGTTGTGGACGGCGGGAAGACAACCGTTATCAAAACCAAAGTCTCCGATGTGCGATCGCTTCTTTCGGAGCATAATATCGTCATCGGCCCGCAAGATGAAATCTCCCAACCGCTCGATGCCAAGCTGGAAGAAGGCAGCACGATCGCGATTACGCGTGCGGCCCGCATTACGTTGCAGGCAGACGGAAAAAAGGAAATCCGATATACAACCGCAGATACCGTTCGGGATGTGCTGCGGGCAGCGAACATCACGCTTTCGGCGAACGATCGGGTTTATCCCGGTCCGACGACGCCGATAACGGACGGTATGACCATTCAAGTGCTGCGAGTGAAAAAAGAGATCGTGGAGACGAAGCATCCGGTCACCTTCACGATCGTTGAGAAGAAGGACGGCACGTTGCTCGAAGGCAAGAAAAAAGTCGTTCAATCCGGTAGGGAAGGCTTGCTGGTCAAAAAGTTCGAGCGCGTTTATGTAGACGGCCGTCTGGTCAGCGACCAGTTGATTTCCAAGACGGTGGCAAAACCGGCCGTGCAGAAGGTCGTGGCGGTCGGCACCAAGAAAAAAGCGCCGGAAGTCAAGATCATGTCGTACGATGCGAACAACATCGTCAAGCTTAACGGACAGTCGGTCAAGGTCAAGCGCGTGCTGAAAAACGTCAAGCTGACCGCTTATTCGGCCGGTCCGGCTTCCACAGGCAAAGATGTCGGAGACGAGGGCTACGGCATTACCGCATCCGGCACGAAGGTGGAGGAAGGGCGGACGATTGCCGTCGACCCCGATGTGATCCCACTCGGCTGGTGGGTTTACATCGAAGGCATCGGCTTCCGCCGTGCCGAAGATACCGGCAGCGCCATCAAAGGGAAAAAAATCGATGTGTATTTCGACAGCGAGAAATATGCCAACAAATTCGGCGCGAGAAGCGGATATACGGTATATGTGATCGGACCTGTCAAGCCGTCGGCGAGCTGATCGCCAGGCTTGAAGCCGATCCGAACCGGAGCCGCGGACCGGGCCGATATCGGGATGCGTCGATCGGGGATGCCAACCGCGGGACGCGTCCGCAGCATCTGCGAAATACAGCGGCAATGATAGCGGAAGGGGCGTTACGCCCCTTCTTTTTGCAATTTCGGGGACGGGGAGCCGGTGACGCGGTGACGATGCGACGCATTAGGACCGATGCATCCGCCGGCATGCGGCACGATCCCGTTCTCGGTTATAATAAGATTTGTTGCATTTATACGGGATACGAAGAAGGCGGAATGGCAAAACATGATTCGAGAAGTCATTGTGGTGGAGGGAAAAGACGATACGGCCGCCATCCGGCGCGCGGTTTCGGCCGAGACGATCGAGACCGGGGGATCGGCGATCGGCGAAGACGTCCTCCGCCGAATCGAGCTGGCGCACAAGCGCCGAGGCGTCATCGTGTTTACGGATCCGGACGTGCCGGGCGAGCGGATTCGCAAAATCATCGCCGAGCGGATTCCGGATTGCAAGCACGCGTTTCTGACCCGGGCCGAAGCCCGCGGCAAGGACGGGATCGGCGTCGAGCACGCAACCGACGAAGCGATCCGGCAGGCGCTCGCTAAGGCCCGCAGCGGAGAGGCGCCGGAGAAGGGCGACGAGCCGGAAATCGCCTGGACCGATCTGTTGGAGGCGGGGCTGATCGTTCACGGTTCGGCCGCGCAGCGCCGCCGGCGGATGGGCGAGCTGCTCGGTATCGGATACGCGAACGGCAAACAGTTTTACAAGCGCTGCGTAATGTTCCGCATTACGCGTGAGGAGTTCGCAAGCGCGTTATCGCAGCTGGAGCGGGAAGGATTGTAGACGGCTATGGACAAAAGCGTCGTCCGCAGCGGAGCCGCTATCGCGACTCCGAGCCGGACCAAAGAAATTATTCGCAGGCACGGATTTACGTTTCGGAAAAGCCTGGGACAAAATTTTCTGATCGACAAAAATATTTTGGACAAGATCATCGCGGCAGCCGATTTGGGGCCGACCAAAGGCGCGCTCGAAATCGGCCCGGGCATCGGGGCGCTCACGGAGCGGCTGGCGCAGGAGGCGGGACAGGTGGCGGCTGTCGAAATCGACGACCGGCTCATTCCGATTCTGCGGGATGTGCTCGCCATCTACGACAATGTCACCCTGCTGCACGCGGATGTGCTGAAAGCCGATCTTCGGCCTTTGTGGAACGAACGGTTCGCCGAATGCGAAAGCGTAAGCGTGGTCGCCAACCTGCCGTATTACGTGACGACGCCGATCGTGATGAAGCTGCTCGAGGACAAGCTGCCGGTCGAATCGATCGTCGTGATGGTGCAGAAGGAAGTGGCCGAACGTATGGCCGCAGCTCCGGGGGGCAAAGAGTACGGCGCGCTCAGCATCGCCGTTCAATATTATTGCGAGCCGGAATACGTCTGCACCGTGCCGCCGGGTTCCTTCATCCCGGCGCCGAATGTCGAGTCGGCGGTCATTCGGTTGAAGCGCAGAAGCAAGCCGCCCGTCGAAGTGGCGAGCGAGGAGCGGTTTTTCCGCATCGTTCATGCCGCATTCGCGCAGCGGCGCAAGACGCTGCACAACAACCTGACGGCCTTCTTCGGCAAGGATCGCAAAGCGGAGCTGGCGGAGGTGCTGAGCGCCGCCGGCATTGCGCCCGAGCGGCGCGGCGAGACGCTCTCGCTTGCCGAATTCGCCCGCCTCGAAGGCGCGCTTGCGGAAGCAGGATTGGTGAAGTAAGCCCCAAATGCGGCCACCAACAAATATGAAAGGGATCGGCAATCATTTTGCAGACGCTCTGCACCATGCGGGATTCGCCTCCATAGGATAGACGAAAGAGGTGATTAGCCCATGAAGCAGGGTGACCTGGTCGTCCGCAAATCGTACGGCGGAGACATTCTGTTCCGGATAGCGGCTCTATCCGGCCGCTTGGCGGTTCTGCGCGGGACGGATTATCGTCTGCTGGCCGATTCAAGGATCGATGATCTCCACGCGGTGCGAGACCCGGACGAGCTCGGAGGAACGCTTCAAGCGCGCATTCAGACCCATGAAACGCTGCGGCGAATGAAGGTGGAGCTGGCGCAACTTAAACCGAAGATCGCGCCCGCCCTGCAGCAAGGCCCGCTGCGGCGCGAGCCTTATTTCGAGCTGCCCGGCAAAGTGCTTCATCTTGACGGGGATTCGAACTACCTCAAGAAAAGCATGGCGGTTTACGCGCAGCTCGGCGTTCCCGCGCAGGGCACTTATTGCCACGAATCGCAAATGCCCCAGGTGCTTATGCATCTGTTGCCGCAGGTCAGGCCGGATATCGTCGTGATTACGGGGCATGACGGAGTGCTGAAGCATCGAAAAGATTACCAAAATTTGAGCAGCTACAAAAACTCCGTCAATTTTGTCCGCGCGGTGTACGTGGCCAGGGAATACGAAAAGCATCGCGATTCGCTCGTGATTGTCGCGGGAGCGTGCCAATCCCACTTCGAAGCCATTCTGTCGGCAGGGGCTAATTTTGCCAGCTCTCCCGGCCGGATTATGATTCATGCGCTTGATCCGGTGTATGTAGCGGTTCGGGCCGCCCTTACTCCTTTTCGCGATACGATCGACATTGCCGACGTGATCTCGCATACCATCAGCGGCATTCAGGGAGTCGGCGGCATTGAAACGATGGGGAAATATCGGATTGGGCTTCCAAGCATGAAAAACGCCATTGACAAAAAAACGGGATCGCTGATATAATAGTCATCTTATTTGACACATCGCCTCTTTTTAGTTATAATTTACAGGGAAAGAGGTGGTAGTGGATCATGGCTAAAAACACGCTTATGGAGATCAGGCGGAGTTTGGAACCGCACGTTGGCTCCAGAATCATGCTCCGCGCCAATGGTGGACGCCGCAAAACCGTCGAACGAACCGGCGTGTTGGAAGAGATCTACCCGTCCGTTTTTATTGTCAAGCTGGATCAGGAACAGAATGCCTTCAAGCGGGTTTCGTATAGCTACGCTGATATTCTGACCGAATCCGTGGAAGTGATGGTCTGCAACGACGACGGCCAAGTACGCATCAACTTTATGACGCATTGACACGTTTTTCACAGCGGGCAATCATGCGCTTAAGGCGCGTGGTTGTCCGTTTTGCAATGGCGGGGCCGATAAAGATTCGCTTGCGCCCGAACGGGGCATTCTAAATTCGGGCGTCCGAATTGGCGTCACTTGTTTGAAGGAGGCGTTTCAATGGGCCGCAGACGAAGCACGATGTCCGAACAGTTCAAAGCCGAACTGGCCAAAGACCTAGGGTTCTACGGCACGGTCGAGCGGGAGGGCTGGGGCGGCATTCGCGCCAAGGATGCCGGGAACATGGTCAAGCGCGCAATTCAGATCGCCGAACAGGCCGCATCCCGGAAACCTCAATAAGGCGCAAAACCACAAGACAGGGCGAATGCGGCCTTACCGGACGACCGTTCGCCCTGTCTTGATTCGTATGTATCCGTATTCGCAAGCATCCGCACCGATTCTATCCGCATCGATTCCTTTCCGTTTCCCGCGACCGAAGTCCTGAATGGTTCGCAAATCGCAATTCACCCGGGGGTTTGTTATAATATGTAAAGCTTTCGAACCGTTTTTAGCCGACAGGTGATGACCATGATGAAAGTTTACGAAAAGGCTCCGGCCAAAATCAATTTATTGCTCGATGTGCTTCGCAAGCGGGAAGACGGTTACCATGAAGTCGAGATGATCATGACGATGGTGGACCTGGCGGATCGTCTGGAAATGTCCGAACTGCCGCGCGACCAGATCGTGCTGTCCAGTTACGCGGGCTTTATCCCTCTCGACGAAAAGAACTTGGCGTTTCAGGCGGCGCGCTTGCTGAAGGAACGGTACAACGTCAGACGCGGCGTCTATATTCACTTGGACAAGCATATCCCCGTCGCCGCGGGTCTTGCCGGCGGCAGCAGCGATGCGGCCGCGACGCTAAGGGGACTGAACCGCCTGTGGGACTTGGGACTTACGCTGAGCGAGCTGGAGCAACTCGGCGCCGAGCTGGGCTCCGACGTGCCCTTCTGCATCCGCGGAGGAACCGCGATCGCCCGGGGGCGCGGCGAGATCCTGGAGACGATCCCGAATCCGCCCCAGTGCTGGGTTGTACTGGCGAAGCCTCCGATCAACGTATCGACGGCCGACGTATACGGAAGGCTGAAAGCAAGCGAGCTGAAGGAGCATCCGTCCGTTTCCGGCATGCTGGATGCCATAGCCCGGAAGTCCTTCCGGGACGTTTGCAGCCATCTCGGCAACGTGCTTGAAACGGTAACGCTGGATCGTTATCCCGAAGTCCGGCAAATCAAAAACGTCATGGAGAAGTTGGGCGCCGACGGGGTGCTGATGTCGGGGAGCGGACCGACCGTCTTCGGCCTTGTCGCGAAAGAATCGAAGGTGGCGAGGCTGTACAACGGCTTGCGCGGGTTTTGCAAAGAAGTCTATGTCGTTCGGATGTTGACAGGGTTAAAATAACGCACTGTGTTACATATATTATCATTCCAAATGCCCCCACCTTGCCCAAAACCGGATAAAAGTGTTATGATGTCGATAAATTATTCGGATTTGGACGGGAGTGAGGATGAGTGAAAAAATTGAAGCGCAGCGCGCGCCTCGTAGAAATGACCCAATACCTGATTGCCCGTCCCCATACGTTAATATCGCTGACAGCGTTCGCCGATCGCTATCAATCCGCCAAGTCGTCCATCAGCGAGGATCTGGCGATCATTAAAGAAGTTTTCGAAGAAGAAGGGATCGGAGATTTGCATACGCTGGCGGGAGCGTCGGGGGGCGTGCGCTATGTGCCGAAGTGCCGGAAGGAGCAGGCGCTTCAGATGATTATGGGCGTATGCCGGCAGTTGGAGCAGCCGGATCGCCTGCTGCCCGGCGGCTATTTGTATATGACCGATTTGCTCGGACAGCCGAAGCTGCTGCAGGAGATCGGCCGGATGTTCGCCACCGCATTCGCCGACCGGGAAGTCGACGTCATTATGACGGTGGAAACCAAGGGCATTCCGCTTGCATACGCCACAAGCGTATATTTGAACGTGCCGGTCGTCATCGTTCGCCGCGACCATAAAGTGACCGAGGGCTCCGTCGTCAGCATCAATTATGTTTCCGGTTCCAGCAAACGGATTCAGACGATGTCCTTGACGCGCCGGGCGCTTAAAGAACAATCGCGGGTACTGATTATCGACGACTTCATGAAGGCCGGAGGTACCATTCAAGGCATGGTGGACTTGCTTCACGAATTCCACGCTTCCGTGGCCGGGGTCGGCGTGTTTGTGGAATCCGGGGAAATCGGCAGCGAGGAACGGCTTTTGCACGATTACGTTTCGCTCGCGAGTTTGCGTGAAGTGGACCTGAAGACCCGTCAGATCGTCGTGAAGCCGGGAAATTTTTTTGAAACGGAAAATTAAAATCTTCTAATTATAAGGAGGAATTGGAATGCCGCTTAAAATCGTATCGACCAAAGACGCTCCCGCGGCCATCGGGCCTTATGCGCAAGCGGTAAGGGTTGGCAATCTGCTGTTTACCTCCGGTCAAATTCCGCTTCTGCCGTCCGGAGAACTTGTCCAGGGAGGCATCGAGGAGCAGACCCGCCAAGTGCTTCGCAACCTGCAAGCCGTGCTTGCGGCGGAAGGCGCAACGCTGCGGGATGTCGTCAAAACGACCGTGTTCCTGAAGGATATGAATATGTTTGCCGCCTTCAACGAAGTATACGCTTCCTATTTCGGAGAGCATACGCCCGCCCGCTCGACGGTGGAAGTCGCAAGGCTGCCCAAGGATGTTCTTGTCGAAATAGAGTTGATCGCGGAGATTGCTGTCGAAAATGGAAGTTATTAAAAAATTTTTTTAATTTTCTCAGCTTCTTTTGCCAGGATTAAGCAGGAAATTTGCACATGAATGTGGAATATTACACCAAGTCTTCCGATGGGGCAAAGGTGGTGAACACAAGTGCAAATTACAGATGTGAGGCTGCGTCGTGTCAATTCCGAAGGACGGATGAAAGCCATTGCTTCAATCACGATAGACAATGAGTTTGTCGTCCATGACATTCGCGTCATCGACGGCAACAATGGCATGTTCGTAGCCATGCCGAGCAAGCGGAACCCTGACGGGGAGTTTCGGGACATTGCTCATCCGATCTCTTCGGGTACGCGCGAGAAAATTCAATCCGCTGTCCTTGCGGAATATGAACGGTCGGCTCAAGAAGAGGAAGTGCTGGTTGAAGGCGCCTGAACCCGATTCATAAACGAGAAATGGAATGGATATCTTTGGTTTTATGAGAGAGCCTTAATCAGGCTCTCTTTTCATTTGTCCCGGAATAAGCTATGATTCTGTAGAGATTGTTGTGCGTGAAAGGAAGGGGGTTGAACGCTTTATGAAAAGAATGGCGATTATTCTTGCCGCTGGTCAAGGCAAACGAATGAAATCGAAATTATATAAAGTGCTTCATCCGGTATGCGGGAAACCGATGGTCAGGCATGTGCTGGAAGCCGTAGGGCAGGCGAACTGCGAGCGCGCGGTCGTTGTCGTCGGCCACGGGGCGGAGGCCGTTCAAGCGGAGCTTGGCGATGCGGCCGAATACGCCTTGCAGACGGAACAGCTCGGCACCGGACATGCCGTGCTGCAGACGAAGCCGCTGCTGGGCGAAGCGGACGGCGTCACGATTGTCGTCTGCGGGGATACGCCGCTGGTGACATCCTCGTCGCTCGAAGCGCTTATTTCGCTCCACCAGAAGGAAGGCGCGGCTGCGACCGTCATGACCGCCGAGCTTGCGGATCCGTTCGGCTATGGCCGCATCGTCCGCGGAGAGGACGGCGGCGTGCTGCGTATCGTGGAACAGAAGGACTGCTCCGCCGAAGAAGCGGCGATTCGCGAGATCAACACCGGCACGTACTGCTTCGATAACCGCAAGCTGTTCGCCGCGCTCGGGCAAGTGACGAACGAGAATACGCAGGGCGAGTATTATTTGACCGATGTCATCGGCATTCTCAAGGGACAAGGGGAGCGCATTGCCGCCTACAAGACGGACGATCCGTCCGAAGCGATCGGCGTGAACGACCGCGTGGCGCTCGCGGAAGCCGAACGGCTGATGCGCAGGCGGATCGCGCTTCGGCATCAGACGAACGGAGTGACGATTATCGATCCCGACCATACGTATATCGGGCCGGACGTTCAAATCGGCCAGGATACCGTCCTGCATCCGGGCACGATCCTCCGCGGGAAGACGAAGATCGGGGCCGAATGCGTGATCGGACCGAACGCCGAACTGAACGACGCCGAAGTCGGGGACGGCTCGACCGTTCGCCAGTCAGTCGTCGACCAGGCGCAGCTCGGCGAAGGCTGCCAGGTTGGACCGTTCGCTTACTTGCGGCCGGGAACCCGCTTGCTGGCCAAGGTGAAGATCGGCGACTTTGTCGAAGTGAAAAACAGCGTCATCGGCATCGGCAGCAAAGTGCCGCATCTCAGCTATATCGGCGACGCGGAAGTCGGGGCGAACGTAAATATCGGCTGCGGCGCGATTACCGCTAATTACGATGGATACAATAAGTCGAAGACGGTGATCGGCGACAACGCCTTTATCGGCAGCAACGCCAATCTGATCGCGCCGGTCCGCGTCGGCGAGGGCGCCTATGTCGTAGCCGGCTCGACGATTACCCACGACGTGGCCGCAAACGATGTCGCGATTGCACGGGAGCGCCAAGTCAACAAACCGGGTTATGCCGAAAAACTCCGGATCAAAGCCCGGCTCAAAAAAGAACGGGAAGAATCGAAATCCTAAATCAACTGCCGTGTGATCGACTTCGGCACGGCTTTTCAACCATCGATTAAAACGGAAAGCAGGTGGCTTCATGTCTTATCCGGACGCCACTTTGAAATTGTTTGCATGCAGCTCTAACTTAAGACTGGCCGAGTCCATTGCGCGGCATATCGGCGTACCGCTCGGAGATGCGGACATGCGAAGATTCAGTGACGGCGAAATTCATATCCGGTTAAACGAAAGTGTACGGGGTAGCGACGTCTTTGTCGTTCAGTCGACTTCGCAGCCCGTAAACGAGCATTTGATGGAACTGCTCGTCATGGTCGACGCGCTTAAACGCGCTTCTGCCAAAACGATCAACGTCGTCGTTCCTTATTACGGGTACGCCCGCCAGGATCGCAAAGCCAAATCCCGCGATCCGATCACGGCCAAGCTGGTCGCGAACCTGATCGAAACCGCGGGAGCGCATCGTGTCATTGCCATGGATTTGCACGCGATGCAGATTCAAGGTTTCTTCGACATTCCGGTCGACCATCTCCTCGGCGTGCCGATTCTGGGCGATTATTTCAAATCCAAAGGGCTGCTCGCTCCCGTTGTGGTCTCCCCCGACCACGGAGGCGTCGTACGCGCCCGCCGTCTGGCGGACGAGCTTCAGTCCCCGCTTGCGATCATCGACAAGCGCCGCCCCGAACCGAACGTGGTGGAAGTCATGAACATTATCGGCGACGTAGCGGGACGCACCGCTATTTTGATCGACGATATCATCGATACCGCCGGCACGATCTGCCTGGCTTCCGAAGCGCTGAAGAAAGCGGGGGCGAGGGAGATTTACGCCTGCTGCACGCACCCGGTCATGTCCGGACAAGCGTTGTCCCGCCTGGAAGCCTCGCCGATCACCGAGGTTGTCGTTACGGATACCATTCCGCTCCGCGATCCGGCTGCTTCGACCAAACTCCGGGTGCTGTCGGTCGCTCCGCTGATCGGCGAAGCGATTATCCGCATTCACGAGCAGCAGTCGATCAGCAAGTTGTTCGAACCGCATGTTTAGCAATCGGACGTAATGGGTACGAATAGGGTATACCGCTGCCAGGAGGGATGCCCAAATGAGTACGACATTACATGCGGAACCGCGAACCAAGTCGAGCCGGGGAGCGCTTCGCCGGCTTAGGAGCCAAGGCAAGGTTCCCGCCGTCGTCTACGGCAAGCAGTTCGGCGCTGCCGCCATTGCACTGGATGCAAGGGAACTGTCCTCGCTGCTGCGCAGCGAAGGGCACGGCATTGTGGAGCTTGAAATTGCCGGGTTGGGAAGCCGGCCGGTGCTGCTGAATGAAGTTCAGCGGGATGTGCTCAACGGCAAATTGCTGCATGCCGATTTTCATCAGATCAGCTTGGACGAGAAGATCCAGGCTCCGGTCCGCCTCGAATTTGTCGGCGAAAGCCCCGGCGAGAAGGAAGGCGGCATGCTTCAGATCGTGATGCACGAACTGGAAGTCGAGTGCGTAGCCAAAGACCTGCCGGAAAAGCTGACGGTCGATATCGGCTCGCTTCAGATCGGCGACCATCTTACGGTCGGACAACTCCGGTTTCCGGAGGGAGTTGCGGCCGCGGAAGACGAAGACGCGGTGGTCGTGTCCGTGCTGGCGCCGCAGAAGACGCTCCCGGACGACGAACTGAACGCGGCGGACGATGCGGCGGAAGAGAATGCGCAGCATAGCAAGGCCGCAAATACGGTGGAAAAAAGCTAAACGGAAAACGAAAAAAGTGCGGACTGGCCTCAGCCCCGCACTTTTTCATTGGGACAAGCATGATCGGCTCCCGATTCAATATCCCGGGCGGGAGACAAACGTAAACTGCTTGCGGCTGTAGAAAATATTGTTGACCTTGACAAATTCTTTGCCATAATATTCGATAAGCCCGATGTCGCTGTGCATCCGCCCGCGGTATACCTGGATCGGAACTTCAGCCTTCATATGATCGTAAAAATGATGGTCGTCAAAAATCATTTGACCGTTCATGTACACGATATCACCTTCTTTCTGTCAGTGAAAATAATGGCGAAACGCCGGTTTTAAGGTTCTTCGTGTTTTAACCCTTCCATGAGATAGGACACGCGACATGAACAAATCGTTGCATGCTCCCCAAAAGTGACGAACTAGCGCCAAGCAGGAGGATTTGATCATGAGATGGATTGTCGGACTCGGAAATCCCGGTCCCGAATACGAAGCGACAAGGCACAATGCGGGGTTTATGGTCGTGGACGAACTGGCCAGGCGCTGGCAGATCAGCGTCACTCAGAACAAGTGTAAAGCTTTGATCGGCGAGACCCGCATAAACGGGCAAAAGGTGGCGCTGATCAAGCCGATGACGTACATGAATCTGTCGGGCGAATCGGTGCGCGCGTTCATGGATTACTACAAAGCGAAGCTGGAAGACGCCATTATCGTTTACGACGATCTCGATACGGAGACGGGACGGATCCGGCTGCGCTATCAAGGCAGCGCGGGCGGCCATAACGGCATCAAATCGATCATCCAGCATACCGGCACCCAGAGCTTTAACCGCGTGCGGATGGGCATATCGCGTCCGAAGCCGGGGTTTCCGATCGTGAACTACGTGCTGGCTCCGTTTGCCAAAGAGGAACAGGAACGCGTTCGCCGCATGGTGGAGGATGCGTGCGACGCCATCGAATTTGCTTTGTCGCATCCGTTCGAGGAGACGATGGCCAAATTCAACAACCGCTCCGGCGCTTAATTTTCGCTTATCGGGACATACTGAAGAGGAATGCGCCCGCCGCATAACCACTCTTCAGGAGGCATACATATGGCTGTAAACTATGTTTGCCGGCATTGCCGCATGCCGCTCGGAAGCTTCGAGAGCTGGCAGGTTCCGGAATACAGGCTAGGCTTGCATTTCTTGACCCCCGATGAGCGGAAGCGTATAATATCGTATAATTCCAACGGGGACGTGACGGTGCGGGTCATATGCGAATACTGCAGCCAGACGCTGGATCAATATCCGGAGCTCTCGTTGCTGTCCAATCCTCTTCAATGAGTGAATGCGCCGTTGCGACAGGGAAACGGAGGCCTTGGCATTGCCGGGGCTTCTTTTTAACGTTGCATGAAAAGCGCTGCGCAGTTGCAGAAAGACGAAACCGATAAAGCGTTTGAGCGGAAAAAGCGTTGGGTTGCGAGAACTGTTTCCCCGACCGCTGCCGGTCATCTTTGAACCCTTCATATCGAAACGATTGAAGCCGTTGCAGGAATCAAAGCGGCCGCTTTCTGCCGGTCAGAACGGAAACGCTTTACGTAAGGAAAGGGGAACCGCCATGGAGGCGCTTTTGAATACGTTTGCGACCGATCCTGATTTTGTCTCGGTGCTGTCGGGCGTGCGAAGCGGCATGCGGGAGCAGCTCGTCGCCGGCTTGTCCGGCTCCGCGCGGCAGGTGATGGTCGCCTCTTTGTATCGCGAACTGCGGCGCCCGATACTCGTGGTGACGCATAATATGTTCTCCGCGCAGAAAATAGCGGAGGACTTGCAGGAATGTTTGCCGCAAGGCGAAGTGCTGCTTTATCCCGCCAACGAGCTGATCGCGGCGGAGACGGCCATCTCCAGTCCGGAAATGTCTGCGCGTCGAATGGATGTGCTGCTGCAACTCGCGGAAGGCTTCCGCGGGGTTGTTGTCGTGCCTTTTTCCGGCGTTCGGCGCTTTCAGCCCGATCGCGAGACGATGGCACAGGCCTTCGTGCCGCTTAAGGTCGGCGAATCGCTGCCGATGGACCAATTCCTTGAGCGCATGGTCGGGCTCGGTTATGAGCGCGTGGACCGGGTGGAACAAAAAGGGCATATGAGCGTGCGCGGGGGAATCGTCGACTTTTTCCCGTTGACTTCGCCCGTGGCGCTGCGGGTGGAATGGTTCGACGACGAAATCGATTCGATCCGCACCTTCGATCCCGCCGACCAGCGTTCGATCGACAAGCTGGAGCAGTTCCTTGTCCGGCCTTGCCGGGAAATTGTGGCGGACGCGCGAAGATTCAACAACGCCGCCCAGCATGCTTACGAACTGCTGGAAAAGCAACTGGAACGCATGACCGACCGTCAGGCGAAGGAACGGCTGCGCGGGGAAATTGCCCGGGAAATTGATTTGCTGCGGCAAAACGTTTATTTTCCCGAGATTTACAAATATATTTCATTGCTGTACCCGGAACGCCACACGCTGCTTGACTATGTGCCGAAAGATACGCTGCTTCTGATGGACGAACCGAACCGGCTGACCGAAACGGCGCGGCAGCTCGAACGGGACGAATCGGAGTGGACGACCCATCTTTTGCAGCAGGGCAAATCGCTGCCCGGGTTTGTCCTGGCCGTGGAAGCGGACCGGGCGCTGTATCCGAAAGCCTTCCAGACGATCTACCTGTCCTTGTTCGTCCGTCAAGTTCCGCACACCCAGCCCCAAAACATCGTCAACTTCGTCTGCCGGGGCATGCAGAACTTTCACGGGCAGATGAACGTGCTCAAAGCGGAAATGGAGCGCTGGCAAAGAAGCGGTTCGCACATCATCATGCTGGCCGGCAACGCCGAGCGGGCCGACCGGATGAAGCGGGTGCTCGAAGATTATCATATCGCGCAGCCGGACATCCTGGAAGGCAACCTGCAGAGCGGCTTCGAACTGCCTTCGGTCAAGCTGGTGGTCATTACCGAAGGGGAAATGTTTACCCAGAAGCAGCGCAAAGCCCGGCGCGTCGACCGGCGCATCGACAATGCCGAACGGATCAAGAGTTATACCGAACTCAAGGTGGGCGATTATGTCGTTCACCAGAATCATGGGATCGGCAAATATTTGGGGATCGGCACGCTGGAGATCAACGGCATTCACAAAGATTATTTGCATATCGTATACGCCGGCGGGGACCGTCTGTCGGTGCCGGTCGAGCAATTCGACCTTATTCAGAAGTACGTCGGTTCCGAGGAGAAGGAGCCGAAACTCAACAAGCTCGGCGGATCCGAATGGAACCGCGTCAAGACCAAGGTCCGTTCGTCCGTCCAGAACATCGCCGACGATTTGATCAAGCTGTATGCCGAAAGGCAGGCGACCCCGGGATACCAATTCGGCAAGGATACGCCTTACCAGCAGGAATTCGAGGCCATGTTCCCGTATGAGGAGACGCCCGATCAACTGCGGGCGATCGAAGAGATCAAGCGGGATATGGAAAAACCCCGTCCGATGGATCGGCTTCTCTGCGGCGATGTCGGCTACGGCAAGACGGAAGTGGCGATCCGCGCCGCGTTCAAGGCGGCGATCGAAGGCAAGCAGGTTGCGGTGCTCGTGCCGACGACCATTCTCGCCCAACAGCACTACGAGACGTTCCGCGAGCGGTTTGCGGGCTACCCGTTCCAGATCCGCGTGCTCAGCCGGTTCCGTTCGCGCAAGGAGCAGAACGAGACGATCAAGGGGCTTAAAGCCGGCACGGTCGATGTGGTCATCGGCACCCATCGCCTGCTGTCCCAGGACATCGTCTTCAAGGACCTTGGACTGCTTATCGTCGACGAAGAACAGCGGTTCGGCGTGTCCCACAAAGAGAAGCTCAAACGGCTGAAGACGAACGTGGACGTTCTGACGCTGACGGCGACGCCGATTCCGCGCACGCTGCACATGTCCATGCTGGGCGTGCGCGACTTGTCCGTGATCGAGACGCCGCCGGAGAACCGGTTCCCGGTGCAGACGTATGTCGTCGAATACAGCCCGACGCTTGTAAGGGAAGCGATCGAGCGCGAGCTTGCCCGGGACGGACAAGTGTACTTCTTATACAACCGCGTGCAGGGCATCTACCAGATGGCGGAGCAAATCTCGGCGCTCGTTCCCGACGCGCGCATTGCCGTTGCGCACGGACAGATGACCGAGCAGGAGCTGGAGCGGACGATCCTCGATTTTCTCGACGGCGAATACGACGTTCTCGTCAGCACCAGCATCATCGAAACGGGCGTCGACATCCCGAACGTCAATACGCTGATCGTGCATGACGCCGACAAGATGGGCCTCTCCCAGCTGTACCAGCTGCGCGGCCGCGTCGGCCGCTCGAACCGGATTGCGTACGCTTATTTCACCTATCAGCGGGATAAGGTGCTGACCGAGGTGGCCGAGAAGCGTCTGCAATCGATCAAGGAGTTCACCGAGCTCGGCTCCGGGTTCAAAATCGCCATGCGCGATCTGGCCATCCGGGGCGCCGGCAACCTGCTCGGGGCGGAACAGCACGGCTTTATCGCATCGGTCGGCTTCGACTTGTATTCGCAAATGCTGGCGGAAGAGATTCAGGCGCGCAAGGCGAAGGCGTTCGGCGAGGAGACGGTTCCGCTGCAGCCGGTCAATACGCAGCTCGATTTGGCGGTAGACGCGTACTTGCCGTCCGACTATATTTACGACAGCATCCAGAAGATCGAAATTTACAAAAAGGTTGCGGCAGCCGCTTCGCTGGACGATGTGGGCGAGCTTTTCGACGAATTGACGGACCGCTTCGGCGAACCGCCCAAATCCGTGCTTAACCTGCTTGCCGTTGCCCGGCTGAAAGTGTACGGGCGTCATTACGGCATCGAATCGATCGTCAGGAAAGGCGATGAAGTCATCCTTAAATTCACGGAACGCCATCGCCGGACGATCGACGAGACGAAGCTGAAGCAGATGGAAAAGCGCATGCAGGGCAAGTTGCAAATCGTCTCGCTTCAGCCGCAGCCGGTTTTGAAGCTGTTCGTGCGCAAGCTCGACGACGATGCGCTGCTCGCTTTCGTCGAGGATTTTCTGGTAAAATACAAAGAAGCGACTACAATCGAGGGGGAATTGCAAGATGTTGCACCGTAAAGGCCGCTTGCTCGGCCGGCTGATCGCCATCACGGTGGCGGCGGCGCTGCTTGTCGGCCTTATGGCCGCCTGCGGTAAAAAAGAAGAAAATCAAGTCGTAGCCGAATATGAAGGCGGCCAGGTGACCAATAAAGAGTTTACGGCTTACAAAACCTTTTTGAAGATTTTCTCTGTTTATTCGTCTTTCCCGTCCCTTGTCGACGAACCTTCCTCTCAGGAGCAACTTCTGAAACAATTCGTGGGAATTCGCATATTGAGCGACCGCGCTTCCAAAGAGATTAAGGATCAGGCAAGCAAAGACGTTAAGGAGCAATTCGAAGCGATCAAGAAAAGCCTGAATTCCAACGAAGAGTTGAAGAAAACGATGAAGGAAGGCGGCTTGACCGAGGATCTCATCGTTCAATTCGAGAGCGAACAGCAGGCTATGCTGAAAGACGCGGAATCCAAAGTCACCGACGAAGAAGCGCAAAAATATTACAACGAAAATAAGGACAGCTTTAATTATGTGACCGTGCGCCATATTCTGATCGGTCTGACCGACAAAAACGGGAAAACGCGCAAGGACGAAGAAGCGCTCAAACTTGCCAACGAAGTCAAAGCCAAGCTGGAAAAGGGCGGCGACTGGACCGAGCTGGCGAAGGAATATTCCGACGACGGCGGCTCGGCCTCGAACGGCGGTTTGTATGAAAAAGCGAACCCTTCGGAATGGGTCGAAGAATTCAAGAAGGCGGCCCAAACCCTTCCGATCGGCCAAATCAGCGACCCGGTCAAGACGGAATACGGCTACCATGTCATGAAGGTCGAGGAGCGCGGAACGAAGACGTTCGACGAAGCGAAGACGTCCATCAAGCAAACGATCGCTTCGGAGAACATCGGCAAATTTATGACGGACGAGCTCCCTGGCCTGATTAAGAGCATAAACTTGCCGAAACCGTCTCCGTCTCCGTCGCCTTCCGCCTCGCCTTCGGCATCCCCGAGCCCAAGCGCATCGGCTTCCGCATCGGAATCGCCTTCGGCTTCGCCGACAGCCTCCGCAAGCGCATCGGCTTCCGCATCCGCAGGCAAATAACGCGACCAAGAGCCTATGCGACTTGGATGCAACCCCAACCTCCATTTCTGTGAAACGCGGAAATGGAGGTTTTTTGCGCGGAGCAAGCTGTGGGTTCGGGGCTCCATGTTTTCCGTTTCGCTGCGGGACTCATGGTGTAAATCAAAAATACGACCCGGTTTTGGCCCGGGCAGCGTCGATGGTCGATTGGGGAAATCCCCCAGCGGAGGGTATGCGCATAAGAAATTGGGAGGGGTTGAATACTATGCCCAAGTTCAAGTTCACCCGATCATCGAGTGTTCTTGCGTACGTTATACAGCTGACCGCCAATGGCGGGAGCTTGGGGCCAAGTTCCAAAACATCCAAGAAAGTGGGGCAACACTTGCCATGAAAGCAACCGGGATTGTACGCCGCATTGATGACCTCGGTCGGGTCGTCATACCGAAGGAAATTCGCCGCACGCTCCGCATTCGTGAAGGAGATCCGCTGGAAATCTTCGTGGATCGCGACGGAGAAGTCATCCTGAAGAAATATTCGCCGATCGGCGAACTTGGCGACTTCGCCAAGGAATATGCCGAATCTTTGCATGAGAGCACCGGCCATATTGCCATGATTTCGGACCGGGATACCATCATCGCCGTGGCGGGCGCGTCCAAGAAGGAATATTTGGAAAAACCGATCGGAAATTTGCTGGAAACCTGCATGGAAAACCGCAAAATCGTGCTGGAAACCGGCTCCGGCAGCTATGAAATTCTGCGGGATAACGCGGAGACGTTCTCCTCCTTTGCGGCAGCGCCGATCGTCGCAAGCGGGGACCCGATCGGGACGGTCGTCCTTCTCAGCAAGGAAGAGGGCGTAACCATGGGCGAGTTGGAAAGCAAGATGGTGGAAACGGCGGCCGGCTTTCTGGCCAAACAGATGGAGCAATAATCACGATTGGCGAACGGTCCGGCGGACCGGCGGAAAAGCTTCGCGGAAGTGGTCGAACACTTGCCGGCGGAGCTTTTTTGCCGAATCGGGAAGGCTTGGGCGGACCCGGACGGACCGGATGGTTAAATCGGCTGCCGCGAATCGGCTGCCGCCCGGCGATCCGCATGGGGCCGGGCGGCAGCGGGCGCTCGTTTGCATGCGCTTTTCCGGCCGTTTCGCGCAACCGGCCGTTTTCCCTGTATAATGCCTTTAGAACCTTTTTCGAAGGCCAAGCTTGATCGGCTCGCCGGATACGCTACGCTGCGCGCGCGCATCCGGGCATTCGGCCCGGCATCCGGGCCGCGAAGCACGGGCGGGAAAGCGAAGAAAGGATTTGCGTCATGACGGACAGACGGACAAGGAGCGGAGGCTCTTCCCCGCTGCTTAAGGGCGCGGCGCTGCTGGGAGGGGCCGCACTGCTCTCCAAGCTGATCGGCACCCTGCAGAAAATCCCGTTGCAGAACCTTGCGGGCGACGAGGCGTTCGGCCTGTACAGCGCGGTGTACGCCCTTGCGGTGATGTGGATGACGCTCGCCGCCGCAGGCGTGCCGGTGGCCGTGTCGGTGCTCGTCGCGGAGCGGACGGCGGAAGGGGACGAGGACGGGGCGCGAAGGGTGCTGCGCTGGTCGGCGGGCTTGCTTGGCGCAAGCGGGCTTGCCGCGTTCGCCGTCCTGCAACTGGCGGCGGATACGTTCGCCCTCTGGATGGGAGTTCCCTCGGCGGCGGACGCGATCCGCATGTCGTCGCTTGCGCTGCTGTTTGCGCCGCTGACCGCCGTTTTGCGCGGCGGCGCGCAGGGGCGGATGGACATGCTGCGCCCGGCGGCGTCGCAGCTTGCGGAGCAGTGCGCGCGGGTGGCGTTTATGCTGGCCGCGCTGCTGTGGGCGATCGGGCACGGCTGGTCGCCCGCTTCGACGGCCGCCGCCGTGCACGGCGGCATGGCGGCCGGGGCGGCGGGGGGACTCGCCGCCATGGCTATCCCGCGCCTGCGGCGCCGCCGGGAGGGGCGCGAGGCGGCCGCAAGCGTGGCGGGCCGGGCGTCCGCGCGTTCGAGCCCGCGCGGTGCGGCCCCGGCCCCGCTCTCGGCTTCGGGCAGCGCTAGGGAAATAGCGGGCGCGGGCGGCGCCCGAATGGGGCGGCGGGAAGACGCGGCTTGGACGCGGCGCGAGCTGCTTCGGCGGATCGCCGCCGTTGCGCTGCCGGTGGCGGCCGCTTCGGTCGCGGCCCCGCTGTTCGGGCTGATCGATGCGTTTACGCTGCCCCGGCTGCTGCAGGCTGCAGGCCAGTCGTCCGCGGAGGCGCTGGCCTCGTTCGGCGCGTACAACCGCGGCATCGCCCTGCTGCAGCTTGTCGTCCTCGCGGCCGGCAGCGCGGCCGCCGCGCTTGTGCCGGCGTTGACCGCCGCCAGGACGCGGCGCGATCACGCGGCCGCGGGCGACCACGCGGCCTTGGCCATGCGGCTCGCCTGGTGGTTCGCCGCCGCGGCCGCGGTCGGCCTCGCTCTCCTGGCCGGCCCGGTCAACGTCGCGCTGTTCGCCGACGGGCGCGGGACCGCCGCGATGGCGCTGCTCGCCTTCGCCGCGGGCGCGGGCGCCCTGCAGGCGGTGGCCGCCGCCCTGCTTCAGGGCCTGGGCGACCTGCGCTCGCCCGCCCTCCATCTTGCCGCCGCCGCGCTTGTCAAAGCGGCGGCGAACGCGCTGCTTGCGCCCGCCTTCGGCATCGAGGGCGCCGCCATGGCCGCGATCGCGGCCTACGGGGCCGCGGCCGCGCTGTCCGTCCGCCGCCTGCGCCGCATGGCGGCGATGCCGCGCCCCGGCGTCCGCGCCGCCGGGCGCGCCGCAGCTTCGCTCGCGGCGATGGCCGCCGCCGTCGCGCTGCTTGCGGCCGCGCTGCACGCGCTCGCAGGCGGCTTGCCGCCCCGCGCCGCGGCCGCGCTCACGGCGCTGCCCTGCGTTGCCGCGGGCGCGCTCGTGTTCGCGGCGGCGCTCGTCGCCACGGGCGCGCTCGGCCCCCGCGAATGGGGCGCGCTTCCGGGCGTCGCCGGCACCCGCTGGGAAGCGCGGCTCGCCCGGCTTGCCGCCGCTCTGCGCCGCGGCCGCCCGGACCCCAACGATTCGACCCACTTTATCCCTCCGAAAGGATGATTCGTTCTATGCCTTCCACCATTACCGTCGTCGGCCTGGGCGCCGGCGGCGAAGACCGGTTGACGCTCGGCGTCCTGAAGCTGCTGGAAGCTTCCGGGCGGCGCTACGCGCGCACGGCGGACCACCCGGCGGTCGCCGATCTGGCGCGGCGCGGCATCACCTTCGAAACCTTCGATGCCGTTTACGAGTCGCACGGCGATTTCGAGCAGGTCTACGAACAGATAGCGGAGACCTTGCTTCGCCTGGCCGCGGAAAATCCGGATGCGCCTATCGTCTACGCCGTTCCCGGACACCCGATGGTGGCCGAGCGGACAGTGCGGCTGCTGCGAGAGCGCGCGCCGCAACGAAACGTGGAGGTTCGCCTCCTCGGCGGCGAAAGCTTTCTCGACGAGGCGTTCGCCCGGCTCGGCTTCGACCCGATCGAAGGCTTTCAATTGCTCGATGCCGCCGAGCTTACCCGCGAGCATCTGCGGCCCCGCCTGCATACCTTGATCGGTCAGGTCTACGACGTCTACACCGCCTCCGACGTGAAGCTGTCGCTGATGGACGTATACCCGGACGACTATCCCATCGTCGTCGGCCAGGCGCTTGGCGTTCCGGGACAGGAGCGGATTCTGCGGATTCCGCTGTATGAGCTCGACCGTCTGGACGAATACGGCAATCTGACGCTCGTCTACGTCGCCGCCAGCCGCGACGACCGGCTGCGCCGACATTCGTTCGAGCGGCTGCATGAGATCGTGAGCATATTGCGCAGTCCGGAAGGCTGCCCCTGGGACCGGGAGCAGACGCACCAATCGATCCGCAAAAACTTCATCGAAGAAACGTACGAGGCGATCGAAGCGATTGACAACGACGACCCCGACAACATGAAAGAGGAATTCGGGGACGTCCTGCTGCAGGTGCTGCTGCATAGCCAAATGGAAGAGGAGAATGGAACGTTCACCGTCTTCGACGTGCTGGCCGAGCTGAACGACAAGCTCATCTTCCGGCATCCTCACGTGTTCGGGGGCGACAACGCGCAGGACGCGGAGGAAGCGCTGCGCAACTGGGAGGCGATGAAGGCCGAGGAGAAGCGCCGCAAAGGGGCCGAGGAGCGCAAATCGATGCTGGACGGCATACCGAAGGACTTGCCGGCTTTGCCCCGCGCGTACAAGCTGCAGAAGAAAGCGGCCGGCGTCGGCTTCGACTGGCCCGATCTGGCCGGCGTGTTCGGGAAAATCGAGGAAGAGCTGGCCGAACTGAAAGAAGCGGCGGGCGGCGAGTCGAAGGAGCGCCAGAAGGAAGAGCTCGGCGACCTGCTGTTTGCCGTCGTGAACGCCTCTCGCTTTATCGGCGCCGATCCGGAAGAGGCGCTGGCTTATACCAATCGCAAATTCGCTTCGCGCTTTCGGTATATAGAAGAGCAATTACGTATAAAAGGACGTAGTTTTGACGAAACTGACTTAACAGAAATGGAAGATTTATGGCAGGAGGCGAAGAGTCGCAAACCTCTATAGTCGGCGGAATTCGTCACGGCTTAGCCGCTTTCAACAATTTTCCTGAAATTTTTTGATCGTGCGGCAGGATTTTTTTTAAGGCAGAAAGAATAGTATTCTTCGTGTCTTTTTGCCAGACTTATCAAAACGCAAATAACCGATTTGGAAACTAGGAGGAGTTTCGATTATGAACAAGACGGATCTGATCAACAACATCGCGGAAAAAAGCGGTCTGACGAAAAAAGATGTCGAAACCGTATTGAACGGTTTCCTGGGCGAAGTTTCCGACGCTCTTTCCAAAGGCGAAAAGGTTCAGCTGATCGGCTTTGGCACGTTCGAAACGCGCAGCCGTTCCGGCCGCATCGGCCGCAACCCGCAAACCGGCAAAACGATCCAAATCGCCGCTTCCAAAGTCCCTGCCTTCAAAGCGGGCAACAAGCTGAAAGAAGCCGTCAAGTAATTTATGCGGCTAGACAAGTTTTTGAAGGTGTCGCGCCTGATCAAGCGCCGCACCGTGGCGAAGGACGTGTCCGATCAAGGGCGCGTCCTTCTCAATGGCAGGGAAGCGAAGCCGAGCGCCGCGCTGAAGGTCGGAGACGTGCTGGAAATCCAATACGGACAGCGCATCCTGACGGTCCGCGTGGAGAAGCTTGCCGATTCGACGCGCAAGGAAGAGGCGGAGAGCATGTATACGGTTCTGAAGGAAGAATTCAAAACCAATGAAAAGCCTCCGTTTCTCGCATAAGCCGGTATATCCGCAAGACGACGCCCAGGTGTTTTGGAAGGGGCGGTCGTCTTTTTTGTATTCCGCAAAGCCTGAAGCGTCCATCCGAACCCAGTCGTCCTCCAAAGCGGCATTGCGGGCGCCGAAAGATATCGGCGGATGCGGTTCTAATTCGTCCCTTCCGTCCATATGCTAGTCTCGTAAAGGAGGGACGTGCCATGGACCAGGGCAAGGGCGCCAAGCGGCAGGAAGTCCGCATGCTCAACCGCAAGCTGATGGACATCACCGGCGTGCTCAACGTGGAGAGCTTCGACAATGAAGAGTTTCTGCTGGAAACCGAGTGCGGCTACTTGACGATCAGAGGCCAAAATCTGCATATGAAAAACTTGAGCCTGGAGCAAGGGCTGGTGACGATCGAAGGGCTGATCCATTCATTCGTCTATTTGGACGGCGCCTCCGCCGGCAGCAAATCGAAAGGCTTGTTCGGGAAGTTGTTCAAGTGAATACGGCTATGCATTGGACGACGATCGGCGCCATGATTTTGCTCGGGCTTGGCATGGGTCTTGCGTTCGACGCGTACCGGGTTGCGTGCGGGCGTTTCGATATCCGCAGATGGATGCTTCCCGGACTTGACTTCCTGTATTGGGTGGCCGCCACCGTCGCGGCGTTCCAAATCCTGCTCGCGAGCAACTTCGGAGAAGTCCGTCTGTATGTGTTTCTGGGCATCGGCATCGGCGTTACGGGATATTTCGGCCTGTTCAGCCCGTTCATGCGAAAGCTGGTCGCCTTGCTGTACGCATGGGCCGGAACGTTGTGCAAATGGCTGTGGAAGGCGGCGCGCATGCTGCTGATCGTTCCGGTTTTCTGGCTGGTGCGCACGGTTGCCCGGCTGCTCGACATTTTGTTTATCGTCGCTGCCGCCCTCTTGTTATGGATCGCGAAGCTGCTGATGAAGCCCTTTGCCGGCATCGGCCGGCGGATAGGGCAGGGGCTTGGGAAGCGGTTATTCAGCCCGATGGCGCAAAAATGGGAAAAATGGTGGGCGCGTATCCGTCGAAAGTCATAATTCGACACGGCGGCGGCTGTTTTTGCGTCCGAAGGAGCATATAATCTAGCTTTTGGAATATGCTATAATACAACCGCCTGAACCCTTTTTAGCGCATTTCCGCATGAACGAAGGAAGGAGAGCTTCCTGTGGCATCGAACACAATGTCTACGCCTGCAGCCGTCGGCGCACGCAGACGGTTGAAGCTGCTGTTTCTCGTTGTTGCCTTGTTCATGAGTTGGGCTGCTTATACCATGCTTCGCCAGTATCATCAGGAAGCAGAAAGAACCGTCAAGCTTCGCGAGATGAAAGATAAGCTTGCCGAAGCGGAGGCGAAGACGGCCGCGCTGAAACTGGAAGTCAAGAGGTTGAACGATCCGGAATACGTCGGACAGATCGCGCGCAAGGATCAGGGGATGATGCTTCCCGGAGAGCGGGAGATTCAGATAAAACCCTAAAAAACGGCGTTTTTTCAAGATATCCGTCTGTTGACCTTGCTTTTCACAATCGGTTATAATCGGCGTAAGCCGGACTGATTATGTTGACGGCACACTTATGTTCAGGGAGGAACATCGTTTTTTATGGCCATCGAAGTGGGCGCTAAATTGGAGGGCAAAGTGACCGGCATTACGCATTTCGGAGCATTTGTGGACTTGCCGGACGGCGTAACGGGTCTTGTTCACATTTCCGAAATTGCCGACAGCTATGTCAAGGACGTCAACGACCATTTGAAAATCAGCGACGTCGTCACCGTGAAAGTCATCAATGTGGACAAGGACGGAAAGATCGGTCTGTCCATCCGACAAGCTGTTGACAAGCCGCCGGAGCAACAGCATCGCGGACCCCGCGGGGATCGCGGAGGCCGACCCTTCAAATCCTTCGGCTCCAGCCGCTCGTCGTTTGAGGATAAGATGAGCCGATTCCTCAAGGACAGCGAAGAGCGCATGTCTTCCCTGAAGAAGAACACGGAATCCAAACGGGGCGGACGCGGCGGGCGTCGTTCGTAAGGCCAGCTTGCGGCCCCCGTCTTATACACAATGAAGCTGCATTAAACAACCACACAACAAACAACCGCACAAGGAAACCGCCGAATCATCGGCGGTTTTTTATATCTATATTGGAAAAATCCATCCATTTTACCCGCAGAAGCCGGATCCGTAAGGCAATCGGCCGCTCCACACAACCGCTCATCAGGAGGTAACCCACTTAACATAGCCCACTCCATTTAACCGCTCGGGGCCGTGCGAGGCACTGGACGGACGACATGGCGGGTTGGCGGCGGCTTTTCGCGCTCCGGGCTGGCAAGCCCGGCTTCTTTTTTTCTTGCCGCTCGGGCATTTTCGGGTTCGGTATTTCGGGGCCATCCGGCACTTCGCGAAAAAAAGGACGGGCCGCAAGGTCGCCAATTGCCGTCGGATAAGGGCGGTTTTCCTTCCCGCATTCGACGGACGGCCGCCGGCGCAGCGGCCTTGCGCGGCCTTTTTTCCCGGCCGGATGCGGATTTGCCGCTTTCCCGAATCGCGTCACCCGTAACCTGCGGGCGCTGTCGGAAAAAACTTTTGCGTCGCCAACGGCTTCTGACAAACTTTATAAAACGCCGCACCTATAATGAGAGGCACACTCTTTAAAAAACGAGGTGCTATGCATGATTAAACCATCCGTCATACCGTTCGTGCCACGTCAGCAGCAAGAAACCGGTTCCCAAAACAAGAAAAAGGAGAGGCGATGGAAATTCAATCTGCAAAAAAAATCGGCGTCCCCGCGTTCCGGGGACAAAGCCGCCTGGCAAGCGTTCGTTCAGCGCTATCAATGGATCGCGCTTGTAGCCCTTATCGGTTTTTTGCTCGGACGGGCCGTCATGCTGGAAGGGCTTGCGCCATTTGCCGCCGCTTTTTTCGCCGTCGTGCTTTATACGCGCCGGGAGCTTTCGGTTTGGGCGGCCGCGGGGGTGATCGCGGGAAGTTTCTGGGCGGTTTCGTCCGCGCCGGCTGTCATTATCGCGGAGATCGGCATCATCTATTTGCTTGTCCGGGCGTTGGAAGCTTACGAGAGGGCGGATCTGTCGCATGCGCCCGTCGTGGTGTTTACTTCTACGCTACTGGTCCGCCTCTTCGTAACGGTGATGACGGAGACGACCGCGAACTGGCTGCCTTACGTGCTGACGGCAGTGGAAGCGGGACTTTCGTTCGTGCTGACGCTGTTGTTTTTGCACGCCTTGCCCGTTCTGTCCCGTTCGGCGCGAAGGACGAGGCTTCGGCCCGAGGAGTGGGTCGGGCTGATGATCTTGGCGGCGTCGGTCCTGACGGGCGTCGTCGGTTGGTCCGTTTACGGCATATCTCTGGAGATGGCGCTGTCGCGATATGCGGTCGTGCTGGTCGCGCTCGCGGCCGGGCCTCTTCTGGGCGCATCCGCAGGCGTCGTGGCCGGGATCATTTTGAGTCTTTCGAATTTGGACGCCGCTGCGCAAATCGGCATACTCGCCTTCGGAGGGCTGATGGCCGGGCTGATACGCCAAGGCGGCAAACCTGCCGCCGCGTTTGGTCTGCTGCTGGGCACTTCGATGCTGTCGTTGTATGAAGGACAGGCGCAAGCGGCCATGTCGTCGGTATGGGCTTCCGTCGCCGCCGCGCTGCTGCTGTTTGCGACGCCCCGGAAGTGGAGCGAATCTATAGCAAGATATGTTCCGGGGACCCCGGATTATGCCCAAAACCAGCAGGATTACGCAAAAAAGGTCCGGGATTTGACGGCGGAACGGGTGGAGCGGTTCTCGGAAGTGTTCCGCCAGCTTGCGGGCAGCTTCCGGCAGATCACGTATGCCGGGGAAACGAAGAGCCACGAGCGCGATTTCGAGCATTTTATCAATACGGTTCACGAGACGAACTGCCAGAGCTGCCACAAGCGGGGACTGTGCTGGGACGGGCAGTTTTTCCAGACATACAAGCTGCTCACGGATATGATGAGCGCAGTCGAAGCCGATCCGGACCTGCCTTCGTCGCATCTTCCGAAGCCATGGACGAGGCATTGCGTCAAGACGCCGCAGGTGCTGGAGGTGCTCAAACGGCAGTACGACCTGTACCGGCACGATCAGCATTGGCGGCGGCAAGTGCAGGACAGCCGGCTGCTGGTCGCCGAGCAGTTGTCCGGCGTATCCCAGGTCATGGACGATTTGGTCAAGGAAATCCGAAGGGAGGCCAAGGAGCTCGGCCACCAGGAGGAGCAAATCCGCGAGGCGCTGGAAGGGCTGGGACTGGCCATTCAGCGCATCGATATTATCAGTCTGGAGGAGGGACAAGTCGAGATCGAGATGGTTCATGCGTTTCGCCCCGGGTATGACGAGTGCCGGAAAGTGATCGCTCCGCTGCTTAGCGATATTCTGGGAGAAAGCATCTCGGTGCGAAGCGAGCGGGTCTCCGAATCGGGAGGGCGGTGGACGACCGTGACGTTCGGCTCCGCCAAGGCTTTCGAAGTGCTGACCGGAGTGGCGGCGGCGGCCAAAGACGGCGACCTGCTGTCCGGGGACAGCTTCAGCATGACCGAGCTTGGCAGCGGCAAGTTCGCGGTATCCATCAGCGACGGAATGGGAAACGGGGCGAGGGCCCGGCTGGAGAGCAGCGCGGCGCTGTCGATGCTGGAGCAGCTGTTGCAATCGGGCATCAACGAGCGGGTGGCGGTCAAGTCGGTCAATTCAATCCTGCTGCTCAGGTCGCCCGAAGAGATGTTCGCCACGGTCGATCTCGCGCTGATCGATTTGTATACCGCTCAAGCCACGCTGCTCAAGATCGGGTCCACCCCGAGCTTCATCAAGCGCGGACGCGAAGTGATTCCGATTGCCGCCAACAATTTGCCGATCGGGATTTTGCAGGATATCGAAATCGACGTTCTGCAGGTCGATCTGCAGCCCGGAGATACGCTGATCATGATGACGGACGGGGTCATCGACGCTCCCGATCATGCGGTCAACAAGGAGCTGTGGATGAAGCGGGTGCTGCAGGAAATCGGCAGCGACGATCCCCAGGAACTGGCCGACGCGCTCCTTCACACGGCATTGCGCCAGTTTCCGGGGGGACGGGTGCGGGACGACATGACGGTCGTCGTGACGAAGATCGTCCGCCGCGAGCCGGAATGGGCGGCGTTCCGCTGGCCGGGGCTGGACCGGCTGGAGCGTTCGCGAACGGTGAGCTGAGCGGAGCGAAGCGCATCAAGACGCGATTCGCACCCGGCGCATAAGGCGGATCCGCCGGCCGCAACGCCCGCCTGGGCTTGATGATATAGATCCATTCGATGACGTGGAGGTGAGCGCAACAACGGTGATTCGCGATTCGCAAGACGGCGCGGCATGACGCGGCTTCGGCCGGCCTGCGCAACCGGTTTGCTTTGCCTTTATTAAGGAAGCGGGTTTTCGCCTGACGCGTATAGCGCCTGCAGGGCCGAGGCTTCATTTGCCGCGGACTGCCTGGACGATTCCGGCCGGAGCGCGCAGGCGGAAGCGCCGTATCCGAGCAGAACTCGTCACCTTTCGTTTGAAGTCCGGTTTCGGCCTTGATTCCCTCTTCCGTTTCCGACAGGGCGGACAATATGCGGACAAAACGCTCCGGGGCCATAGCGCCCATACGTCGGTCCTTACCCGCGCAAACCGGAAAGACGGGGAGCGAGGCCATGCGCCGGACGGTCGACCGTTCCCGCCCGGAGGCAAAAGCCGAACCGTTCCGGAACGCCGAACCGGCCCTGAAGAAGCCCGGCTGAACGCAGCCGGGTTACGCGGAAGGGACGAAGCCGCTCCTCGTCCGTTTCCCGCTTTGGGCCCGCTCTTCCCTCTCCGCTCACTCCCCTTCGCCATCCCCTCGAATCCACCTGGCCTAATAACGCGTTTGCCGTTTTGTCGCCAATCCCTAACGGCCAACGGAGCGGATTCCTGCTCATTCGCGCCCGCACGCGGATGGGCATTTTGTTCTGCTCCCGTAAGGCCGTCCGACCGGCTCGATTGCCGGACCGTTCCCGCAGAGGCCCTTGCCCCAGGCTCCCCAGGACCCATCTCCTCGGACATGCCCCTTTCCGTTCCGCCTTCGGCCGCGTTTGAAGCCGGGGTTAAACCTAGCAATTGTTGGCCACAATGTTGATAGAGCCAAGAGAAGAGGAGTGATAGGGTTGAAGCAGATCTTGCTGATTACCGACGGCGGTTCCAACGTGGGGGAAAGCCCGGTCGTGGCGGCATCTCAAGCTTACGCCGAAGGCATCGTCGTCAATGTTGCGGGCGTCGTGGATGACGGCGCCATCGGCGAGCAGGGGGCGACCGAAATCGCGGAGATCGCGCGGGCCGGAGGCGGCATGAGCCGCATCGTGACGTCGCGTCAGCTGTCCGGGACGGTGCAGATGATGACGCGCAAAACGGTAGCGGCCACCGTTCAGCAGGCCGTCAACCACGAGCTGCGGCAATTGTTCGGCGTGGAGTCGGTGGCGGAGCTGCCGCCCGCCAAAAGGGCGGAAGTCGTGCGCGTCATGGAGGATATCGGAGAAACGGCCGAACTGCGGGTCGCCCTTCTGGTCGACGCCAGCGCGAGCATGAGGTCGAAGCTGCCCTCGGTGGAGGAGGCGATCCGCGATCTTGCTTTGAGTCTTAAGGCGCGAGAAGGCGAGAGCATGGTGGCGGTGTTTCATTTTCCCGGCGATGCGACGGACGAGCCCTGCGTAATGGACAGCGATTGGACCCATGGGACGGATCGCCTCCGCATGCTGACCGGCAAGCTGAAAATGCGCGGAACGACGCCGACGGGCCCGGCTTTGCTCCATGTGTTGGAGTTTTTCCGGGAGACTTGTGGTAATATCATGATAGAACCTGTACAAACACCCTCGCCTATAAAGCGGGACGATAGCGTTGAGGTGCGGAGTGACTACGTCGTCTGAATCCCGTTTGCCGCCGGGAACGGTATTGCGCGGGAAATGGAATGGCAAAAGCTACACCCTGCGGCGTTTGCTTGGCGTCGGCTCGAACGGACAGGTATATCTCGCTGCGTCGGGAAGATCGATATGCGCCGTCAAGATCGGCCAGGATCCTGCGGAATTGCAGGCCGAAGCGAACGTCCTCGCCTCGCTCGACAAGCGGGAGCGGGGACGCTCGCCTTTCTTGCTCGATGTGGACGACGCCGTGGCCGGCGAACGGGTGCTTCCTTTTTACGCGATGCAGTATGTTCCGGGTATGCCCGTTAAGACGTACATACGCCGATACGGGGAGGAATGGGTCGGCGTCATCGGCTACCGGCTGCTGAAGCGGCTTTCCGAGCTGCACGCGGCCGGTTGGGTTTTCGGCGATTTAAAGAGCGACAACATTCTGGTCGGCCAATACGGCCGGGTCAGCTTGGTCGATTACGGCGGCACGACGGCGATGGGCCGCGGCGTTCGGCAATTTACCGAGCTGTACGACCGCGGCTTCTGGTCGGCGGGCAGCCGGACGGCCGAGCCGTCTTACGATTGGTTCGCCGTCGCCATGCTCTGGATTCACGTCCTGGACGGCAAGCGCCTTGTACAGTTGAGCCGGACGCTGCTGCCGCAAAACCGGCACCCGCGCGAGCTGATGACGCTCGTCCGCACGAACCGGCTGCTGAAGCCGCTCGAGTCGTGGCTGGAGCGGGCTTTGGCGGGAGGATTCCGGGATACGGAGGAGGCCTGCGAGGCTTGGCGGCTGCTTCAGCAGCCGCAGCAGCGCCAGGCCGGCAACAAATCCGGCGTGCCTGGCTGGATGGCCGGCCTGTTCGCGGTCTCGCTTCTTCTATTCGTATCCGTAACGGCATACTGGCTGCTTCGGTAGGCTGGCCTTCACGGCCCATCAATAAGAAGAAAGACGAAAAGCGCCTGCGGACGGGGGGAGAGACAATGGACGATCTTTTGCTCCGGGTCATGGAAGAGACCTCCGAAGAAATCTGGCGAACCCCAGGCCAAACGGTCGTAGCGGCCGTTTCCGGCGGGCCCGACTCCATGGCGTTGCTTCATATGCTCAAGACGATGGCGGAAACCGACGGCTTCCGCGTCGTGGCCGCGCATGTAAACCACCGGTTTCGCGGGGAGGAGTCGGACGCCGAGGAAGAGCTGGTCAAGCAAGTCGCCCGAAGCTGGCAAGTGGCCTGCGAGACGGCGGCTATCGACGTTCCCGCTTATATCGCCGCAACGGGTTTGAATCCGCAGTCGGCGGCCCGGGAGAAGCGGTACGCGTTTTTGCGCGAGGTGGCCCGCCGGAACGGGGCGAGCGCGATCGCGCTCGGCCATCATGCGGACGATCAGGCCGAGACCGTGCTGATGCGATTTTTGCGGGGGACCGGCATCGGGGGAATGGCAGGAATTCCCTATCGCCGCCGCGAAAAAGATTTGGAACTCATTCGGCCCTTGCTGCGTATAACCAAACGTGAGCTGCTTGAATATGGTGTGCGAAACGGGGTTCCGCATGCCGTGGACAGCAGCAACGCCAAACGCGACTATTTCCGCAACAAGGTCCGCCTTGATCTTTTGCCGATGCTGGAGCAGTACAACCCGCAGCTTCGCGCGGCGCTTGTTCGGCTGTCGGAGCTGGCGGCGGCGGAGAACGAGTATATGGAAGCCGAAGCCGGCAAGGCGCTCGCGGAATCGGCGGTTCGCAAGGAAGAAGGCTGGCTGATCGACCGGCGGCGTTTTCGCAGCCTTCACGTCGCTTTACAACGCAGAATGATTAAATTAATATTAAGCTGTCTTGAAAACGCGAACGACTTCGGGCAGGTGGAAGTGGTTGCCCAGGCGATCGCTTCGGAACGTACCGCAGGGTATCGCGCCGACATCGGCGGCGGCTGGATCGTCGCATGCGAATACGATGAGGCTTACCTCGGTCCCCAGCCTTCCGTTCGGCCGGGCTTTGCCTATGCCGTATCCGGTCCGGATGCGGATATCGCCGTGCCGGAGGCAAAGGTTGTGTTTCGTTTGCGATCGCTGGACGAAAGCGGCTCCTCGCTTGCGGAAAGCCAAAGGGTGGCTTTTTTTGACTTGGCCGCCTTGCGGTTTCCGCTGACGATTCGCAGCCGCCGGCCCGGCGACCGGCTTGAGCCGCTCGGATTAAAAGGCTCCAAAAAAGTGCAAGATATGTTCGTTGACGCCAAAATTCCGCGTTCCCTCCGGGATGCGGTGCCTTTGCTGGCGGATGCGGACGGCAGGATTTTGTGGATTCCGGGGTTGCGCCGTTCGCGGCACGCCGTTCCGGACGCCGGGACCCGAAAGACGGTTCGGGTTTTCGTCGAAGAGCTCCGGTAGATCGCCAATAAACGGCGACATGAACGGAGTAACGTTATCATACCGTGTATTAAATCGGATCGGGAGGATTTATTTTTGCTGAACGACATTCAAGAAATTTTGTTCACCGAGGAACAGATTCAGGAAAAAGTCAAGGAGTTGGGTGCCGCCGTCAGCCGCGATTACGAAGGGCGCAATCCGCTCGTCATCTGCGTGCTGAAGGGCGCCTTTATTTTTATGGCGGACTTGGCCAAGAACATCACGGTGCCGATCGGGCTGGACTTTATGGCCGTATCCAGCTACGGCAATTCCACCCGTTCGTCGGGGGAAGTCCGGATCGTCAAGGATCTGGACACTTCCGTCGAAGGCCGGGATGTTCTGATCGTGGAAGACATCATCGACAGCGGACTGACCCTAAGCTACATCATCGACGTTCTGGAGCGCCGGAACGCCCTGTCCGTTCGCGTCGTAGCCCTGTTCGACAAGCCGGGACGCCGCACGGTCGATTTGAATGCCGACTACACCGGCTTCGTCATTCCGGACGCCTTCGTGGTCGGGTACGGGCTCGACTATGCGGAGAAATACCGCAATTTGCCCTTTGTGGGCGTGCTGAAACCCGAAGTGTATTCGAGCTAAGGATGCGCTGATGACCGCCTTGAAGAGCAGGCTGATTTTGTTGTGATGCTCAGACAGGCTATGGTAAAATGATGTAAGCGTGTCGAGAGGAGGTCAGGGATGAATCGGATCATCCGGAACACAGGCTTTTATTTGCTTATTTTTTTGGTGACCGTCGGAATCGTTCAGTTTTTTATCAGCAAGAACGAGACGACGGAAGGACTTACGTATAACGAACTTCTGGCCGTCGTGCAGCAGGGAAACGTCAAAGACTTGCAGCTGCAGGCGGATAACGGCACGTATTTGGTTACCGGTCATTACAAGGAAAGACCAGCCGACCGGAAGAGCGATGCCTTCGCTGGCCGGATCATGCTTACCGATAGAGCTGTGGACGAGTTTGCGGCCATGGCTGTCGAGAAAGGCGCCATCGTTCATTTCAAAGAAATGAAGACTCAGAGCTTCTGGCTCACATTCCTGACATCCATCATTCCGTTCGTGATCATGTTCATCCTGTTCTTCTTCCTGATCAATCAGGCGCAGGGCGGCGGCGGCAAGGTCATGAACTTCGGCAAGAGCAAGGCGCGTCTTTATAATGAAGATAAGAAAAGGGTCACCTTCGAGGACGTTGCCGGGGCGGACGAAGAGAAGCAGGAGCTTGTGGAAGTCGTCGAGTTTCTCAAAGACCCGCGCAAATTCGCCGCGCTGGGCGCTCGGATTCCGAAGGGGGTCCTGCTGAACGGGCCGCCAGGCACCGGTAAAACGCTGCTCGCCAGAGCGGTGGCGGGCGAAGCCGGCGTGCCGTTCTTCAGCATTTCCGGTTCGGACTTCGTCGAAATGTTCGTGGGCGTCGGCGCGTCCCGCGTCCGGGATTTGTTCGAGAACGCCAAGAAAAATGCGCCCTGTATCATCTTTATCGACGAAATTGACGCCGTCGGCCGGCAGCGGGGCGCGGGCCTCGGTGGCGGACACGACGAGCGCGAGCAGACGCTGAACCAATTGCTCGTCGAGATGGACGGCTTCGGCGCCAACGAAGGCATTATCATCATCGCGGCGACGAACCGTCCCGATATTCTGGACCCGGCGCTGCTGCGGCCGGGCCGCTTCGACCGTCAGATTACGGTCGACCGTCCGGACGTGAAGGGACGCGAAGCCGTCCTGAAAGTTCACGCCCGCAACAAGCCGCTGAGCAAGGACGTGCGGCTGGACACGATCGCCAAGCGCACAACGGGCTTTACCGGCGCGGATCTGGAGAACCTGCTGAACGAAGCGGCGCTTATCGCCGCACGCAAGAACAAGAAAGAGATCAATATGGCCGAGATCGACGAAGCGATCGACCGCGTCATCGTCGGCACGGAGAAGAAGAGCCGCGTGATCAGCGAGCGCGAGAAGCGGATCGTGGCCTATCACGAATCCGGCCATACGGTGGTCGGCTACTTCCTGGAGCACGCCGACATGGTGCACAAGGTGACGATCATTCCGCGCGGACGCGCGGGCGGCTACGTCATCATGCTGCCGAAGGAAGACCGGATGCTTGTGACGAAGCAGGAGCTGCTGGACAAAGTCACCGGGCTGCTCGCCGGACGTGTGGCCGAAGAGCTGTTTATCGGCGAGATCGGCACCGGCGCTTACAGCGACTTCAAGCAGGCGACCAGCATCGTGCGCAGCATGATTATGGAATACGGCATGAGCGAAAAGCTCGGGCCGATGCAGTTCGGCCAAAGCCAAGGCCAAGTGTTCCTCGGCCGCGATCTCGGGCACGAACAGAATTATTCCGACAAAATCGCGTACGAGATCGATCAGGAAATGCGGTCGATCATCCAAAGCTGCTACGAACGGGCGAAAAAGCTGCTGACCGAAAAGAGCGAAGAGGTGCACTTGCTCGCGAAGACGCTGCTCGAACAAGAAACGCTCGAGCTGGAGCAAATCAAGAGGCTTCTTGAGAAAGGCAACCTCAACGGATCGTCGGACGGCAGCGGTTCTGCGGAAGGCTCGGCGGAGTCCACGGCCGACCCGAATATCGATACGCTCGGCGGCAATGTCCGCGTCCGCATTCAGACCCGCGAGGGTGAAGCGGCAACGCCGACGCCGCCGGATCAGCGCGTGGACGACAACGGTTCGGACGAACCGAAATCGTAACCCGAATCCCGAACGGAAACCTTCAGCCCCAACGCGAAACTTCGCGGGGGCGGGAGGTTTCTTTTCTTATTATTCATTTTTTTGGACCGCGTCTTTTTCCCAACTTTCATTGACAGCCTTATGCCGCGAGTGTAAATTAGTTGGTGAACCGTTTGTGTCGAACCCGATGAAACGGACGCATATTGTTCACACTATAGGAAGCTTGACCGATACTTTGTGCTTATATTCACAAATTTAACCAAGGAGAATCCGCCATGGAAGCCTTAGCTCTGGAACGCAGAGCGGAGCAGAACCGCGAGCTTCGCGAACGGCTGCTTCAACTAAAGAAAGAACGCAACGCCATTATTCTCGCTCACTATTATCAGCGGGATGAAATACAGGAAGTCGCAGATTTTCGCGGAGATTCGTTCCTGCTCGCCCAAAAGGCGGCCGAGACGGATGCCGACGTGATCGTGTTTTGCGGCGTCCATTTTATGGGAGAGAGCGCGAAGATTCTCGCCCCGAACAAGATCGTGCTTGTTCCCGACGAGCGCGCAGGCTGCCCGATGGCGGACATGGTCAACCCGGCCGGACTTCGGGAGCTGAAAGCCAAGCATCCGAACGCCAAAGTGGTGACCTACATTAACTCTTCCGCCGATGTAAAGGCGGAGACGGATATTTGCTGCACATCGTCCAACGCGGTGAAGGTCGTCAACTCCATCGACGCGGAAGAAATCATCTGGTGTCCGGACAAAAATCTGGGCCACTGGGTGCAGCAGCAAACCGGCAAAAAGATGATCATCTGGGAAGGGTATTGCAACACGCATGATATGCTGACGCTCAAGGATGTCGTGGAAATGCGGGCCAAATACCCGAACGCCCAATTCGTCGTGCACCCCGAATGCCGTCCGGAAGTGGTGGCGATGGCCGACTATGTCGGAAGCACGACAGGCATCTTGAAGTACTGCCGGGAATCGGACTGCAAAGAATTCATTGTCGGAACGGAAGACGGGACGGGATATCAGCTTCGCCTTGACAGTCCGGACAAAACGTTCCATTTTGCATCCAAATACCTGGTCTGCCCGAACATGAAGGTCAATAATCTCAAAAAAGTCGTCCGCTGCCTGGAGACGATGCAGCCGCAAATCTACGTCCCCGAAGATGTAGCCGATAAAGCCAGACTGTCGCTCATGCGCATGCTGCAAGTGAAGTAGCATGCGCTACTTTCTTCATGAGGAGTATCCGTTCATGATTCCACGTTATATTGTTGATTTCGACTTGGATGCGCTGCCCGTTTACGAAACCGACGTGATCGTGATCGGCGCGGGCATCGCGGGCCTGTTCGCCGCGCTCGAGGCAAGCCGGCGCAACAAGCGGGTGCTGATGATTACGAAGAAATCGCTCTTCGACAGCAATACGCGGTATGCGCAGGGCGGCATCGCGGCCGTCATCTCCGACGAGGACTCGTTCGAATTCCACCGCCAGGACACGCTGATTGCCGGGGCCGGGCTGTGCGACCCGGAGGCCGTTGATGTTCTCGTGCATGAAGGCCCGCAGGGCGTTCAGGATTTGATTCGCTACGGGACCCAATTCGACGAAGAGAACGGTCTGCTCGCGTTGACGAAGGAAGGCGCGCACAGCCAGCGGCGCATTTTGCACGCCAACGGGGACGCCACCGGATATGAAATCGTGCGCGCACTTGCGGAGAAGGTGAAGACGGATTCCCGGATCGAAGTGTGGGAGGACCACTTCGCGCTCGATCTGTTGACCGAGGATGGGGAATGCCACGGGGCGCTTGTGATGAAGCCGGGCGGCGCGCGCGTTGCCGTCCGCGGTCTGGCGACCGTGCTGTGCACCGGAGGAACGGGCCAACTGTACCGCTACACGACCAATCCCGAAGTGGCGACGGGCGACGGGATCGCGATGGCTTATCGGGCCGGAGCGGTGATCCGGGACATGGAGTTTGTTCAGTTTCATCCGACTTCGCTGTGCTATCCGGGCGCGCCCCGATTCCTCATCTCCGAGGCTGTGCGGGGCGAAGGGGCCGTGCTGCGGAACATCCGGGGCGAACGGTTCATGGAAAAATATCACCCGCAGCTGGAGCTGGCGCCGCGGGACGTGGTGGCTAGGGCGATCGTCAGCGAGATGGAAGCGACCAAATCGACGTACGTGTATATCGATATTACCCATGAATCGCCGGAACGGATCAAACACCGCTTTCCGAATATTTATGAATTTTGCCTCAATTACGGCCTTGATATGACGAGCGACTGGATTCCGGTTGCGCCTGCGGCTCATTATATGATGGGCGGTGTCCGCACCGATCTGAACGGCGAGACGAACATCGCGCGGTTGTTCGCCTGCGGCGAAGTGTCGTCCACCGGCGTCCACGGCGCCAACCGGCTGGCGAGCAATTCGCTTTCGGAGGCGATCGTGTTCGGGCGGCGGATCGCGGAGCGCATCGGGAGTCTGACTCCGCTCGAAGGCAAGCTGAGGACAAGCTGCAAAACGGACCGGACGGCAGGGCCGATGGGAGCGGTCATCGAGCGCCGCTTGAAGCTGCAGAAGGTCATGGTGCGGTACGTCGGGCTAAGGCGCAACGGCGCCGGACTGCAAAAAGGACTCGAGGAATTGAAGCGGCAAGAGCCGTTGTTTCAGACGGCGCTGACAAAGCGCGAGGAACTGGAATTCGCCAATCTGCTGACGTGCGCGCTGCTGACGGCCGAGGCGGCGCTTTCCCGCGAGGAGAGCCGCGGGGCGCACTATCGCGAGGATTTCCCCGAACGGGACGATCTTCGCTGGCAGAAACATACGATTTTGCATCGGGAGAGCGGGATCAGCGAGGAGGTTGTCGGGCATGTTTGAGCGCGAAAGCGATTTTCGCGTCGGAGGGCCGGCGGTGGAAGCCATCCGGTCGCAAATTCGCGCCTGGCTGGCCGAAGATATCGGCAGCGGCGATGTGACGACGATGGCGACCGTGCCGGAAGGACATCGTTCCAGCGGCATTATTCATGCGAAGGCAAGCGGAATTGCGGCGGGCATGCCGCTTGCGCGGCTTGTATTCGAAACGGTGGATCCCGGCCTGAAATTCGAAGCGAGAGTAAAAGACGGCACCCGTCTCGAAAAAGGGACGGTTCTTGCCGTTGTGGAAGGCTCCACGCACAGCATCCTGACCGGCGAGCGGCTTGCGCTTAACTTGCTGCAGCGGCTTTCGGGCATCGCAACCCAGACCCGGATTTATGTGGATGCGGCGGAGGGGTACCCGGTGCGGATCGCCGATACCCGCAAGACGACTCCCGGCCACCGCACGCTGGAGAAGTACGCGGTGCGGGTCGGGGGAGGATACAACCACCGGTACGGCCTTTACGATGCCGTGTTGATCAAGGACAACCATATCAAAGCGGCGGGCGGCATCGCGGAAGCGGTGCGGGCCGCCAAATCGCGCGTGCCGCATACGATGAAGATCGAGGTGGAAGCGGAATCGCTCGCTCAGGCGGAGGAAGCCGTCCGAAGCGGCGCGGACATCGTCATGCTCGACAATATGCCGACCGAACGGCTGCGCGAGGCGGTTGCCCGCGTTCGCGAGCTCGCTCCGCACGTGCTGCTCGAAGCGTCGGGCGGCGTCCGTCCGGAACGCGTCCGGGAGCTGGCCGCCAGCGGTGTGGACATTATTTCGGTCGGCAGCCTGACCCATTCGTTCCAGGCGCTTGACATCAGCCTCGACCTGAACGAGATCAAAGAGGGGGCGAAATCGTGATTCTGGTTGTCGATGTCGGGAATACCAATATCGTGCTTGGACTTTACGACCAAGCGGCGCTCAAGCAGCATTGGCGGCTTAGCACCAACCGTTCGGCGACCGTCGACGAATACGGGATTCAGATCGTCACCCTGTTTCAGTTCGCCGGCGTGAACGTGGAGGATATCGAAGGCGTCATGCTGGCTTGCGTGGTGCCCCCGCTCATGCCGACGCTCGAACGGCTGTTCCGGAAATACGTCGGGCGCGAACCGCTCGTCGTCGGTCCGGGCATTAAAACCGGCCTGAACATCCGGTATGAAAATCCGAAGGAAGTCGGGGCCGACCGGATCGTCAATGCGGTCGCCGGAATCGAGCATTACGGCGCTCCCCTTATCGTCGTCGATTTCGGCACGGCGACGACGTTTGACTACATCGACCCAAGCGGTTCGTATTTGGGAGGCGTCATCCTTCCCGGCATCGGCATTTCCGCGGAAGCTTTGTACCAGCGGGCTTCCAAGCTGCCCCGCGTCGAACTGGTCAAGCCTAAGCGCGTGGTCGGGCGCAACACGGTTGCGGCGATCCAGTCCGGGCTCATCTACGGCTATGCGGGTCAAGTGGACGGCATCGTGAACCGCATCCGCCGAGAGCAGGGCGTCGAAGCCAAGGTGATTGCGACCGGGGGACTGGCCGAATTGATCGCGGGCGAATCGGAAACGATCGAACGGGTCGATCCGATGCTCACGCTGGAAGGGTTAAGAATCATTTACGAACGCAATCAATAAGAAAAGATCGGCAAAGGAGCAAGAGAGATGAAGGACCAGCTGGTTCGCGGTACGGCCTGGAACGACGGAATCCGGGTGTTCGCCGCGAGGACGACGGCGCTCGTCGGAGAACTCCAGCGCCGTCACAATACGTATCCGGTCGCAACGGCGGCGCTGGGAAGAGCCGCAACCGCTGCGGCGATGATGGGCAACATGCTTAAGGGTCAAGAAAAGCTGACGATTCAAATCAAGGGCGACGGGCCGCTCGGCCAAATCGTGATCGACGCCAACGCCGCAGGCGAAGTCCGGGGATATGTCGACAACCCGCACGTGCATCTGCCAAGCAATGCCCAAGGCAAGCTGGATGTGGCCGGAGCCGTCGGCCGCACAGGCTATTTGTACGTGATCAAAGACTTGGGAATGCGCGAACCTTACAAAGGCAGCGTGCCGCTCATTTCCGGCGAACTTGGTGAAGATTTTACCTATTATTTCGCGCTTTCGGAACAGACGCCGTCCGCGGTCGGGCTGGGCGTCCTCGTGGATACGGACAATTCGGTCGTTCACGCGGGCGGCTTCATCGTGCAGGTGATGCCTGGACTTAAGGAGGAGCAGCTGACGCGTCTGGAAAAGGCGGTGGCGGCCATGCCTCCCGTTACGGCCCTGCTCGATCAAGGCGAAACGCCCGAAGGTATTCTGAAATTTTTGGTCGGCGACGACCTGAGGCTGCTTGATGAGATCGAACCCAAGTTTCAATGCCAATGTTCCGAAGAACGCGTGGAGCGGACGCTCATCAGCATGGGCAAGGAGGAGCTGCGGCGGCTGATCGATGAAGACGGCCAGGCCGAGGTTCACTGCCATTTCTGCAATGAGACGTACCGGTTTGACGGTCCTTATCTCGAGGCGTTGTTCGAACGGGCTGCGCAATGAGGGGTTGATCGAGATGAGACGAACGAAGCGGCTCTATTCGCCGATCGTTCTGCTCGCCCTCATCTGGGTGCTGATGGGAGAAACGGGTTGTACGGCAGGCCAGCCGGGCAACGATACGGTAGCCACCGTGGGGGATGTGAAGATTACGCGGCAGGAGCTGGTCGACCAGCTCCTTGCGAACTCCGGCGCGCAGACGTTGAGAACGCTTATGCTGCGGATCGCCGTCGACAAGGAGGCGGCTGCCGCCGGAATTGCCGTTACGGATGAAGAAGTGGAGCAGGAACTTGAGCGATTGAGCGAAGGCTACGGCGGCTTGGAGAACTACTTTTCCGCCATGCGGGAGCAGTTGGGCCTGACCCGGGACGAGGTGCGCAAAGACGCGCTGTACCGGTTGAAACTGGAACGGATCGCCACGATGTCCGTAAACGTGACCGACGAAGAAATCGATCGGTATTTGAAAGAACACGCCGAGGATTTCGGGCCCAAAACCGAGCTTCAACTTTCGCACATTGTAACCGAAAATCGCGACGATGCGGAGAAGGTTTTAAAGAAGCTGGAGGACGGGGGGGACTTCGCGGAGCTAGCCCAAGAATTTTCCGTCGACGGCTGGACGGCGTCCCAGGGAGGCGATCTCGGGTGGATGGAAATAGGCGATCCGTTTGTCGATCAAGCCGTTGTGGACGCCGTCTCGGAACTGGAGGTCGGACAGATCGCCGGACCGATCGAAACGGAAGCCGGGTACGAGATCGTTATGCTCACCGGACGGAAGGACACGCCCGCCATGGGGCGCGAGGCGGCCCGCCAGGAAGCCAGGCGCCGGCTGGCGCTCGACCGGGCGGAGCCGATGGCGGAGCTGGAACAAGCGCTGCTGGACAAGTATGGGGCGGAAATCCGGGATCCCGAACTGAAGCTGTGAAGGCGGGAGTACGGCTTTCGCCCTTCGTTCAGCGAAGTGTGGCAATCGTTATGTAAGTATTGACAATACGAACATTCGTTGATAAGATGAAATCAGAAAAATGCCGACTGAAATAGTCGGATTAAGAAGCGGGGCGGCAACCGGTCGTCCGAATACATTGGGAGGGAATGTATCCATGGCAAGGATTGTACAAAGCGTCACCGAATTAATCGGCGACACGCCGCTCGTTCGGTTGAACCGCGTTGTTCCGGAAGGAAGCGCCGAAATCTATGTGAAGCTGGAATACCAAAATCCGGGCTCCAGCGTTAAGGACCGTATCGCTCTGAGCATGATCGAGGAAGCGGAAAAGGAAGGCCGCATTAAGCCCGGCGACACGATCGTCGAGCCGACCAGCGGCAACACGGGGATCGGCCTTGCGCTCGTTGCCGCAGCCAAGGGCTATCGCGTCATTATCGTCATGCCGGAGACGATGAGCTTGGAACGCCGCAATCTGCTTCGCGCTTACGGCGCCGAGCTGGTGCTGACGCCGGGTTCCGAAGGCATGAACGGCGCGGTCAAGAAAGCCGAGGAAATCGCGGCCGAGCATCCGGAATATTTCCTGCCCCAACAATTCAAGAATAAAGCGAACGTGAAAATTCACCGCGAGACGACCGGACCGGAAATCGTGGAGGCGATCAACTCTCTGGACGGCAAGCTGGACGCATTCGTTGCCGGGATCGGTACGGGCGGCACGATTACGGGTGCGGGCGAAGTGCTCAAGGCGAACTTCCCGAACATCAAGATTTATGCGGTCGAACCGGCGGCTTCTCCGCTGCTGTCCGGCGGCAAGCCGGGGCCTCATAAAATCCAAGGCATCGGCGCGAACTTTATTCCGGAAATTCTGAATCGCGATATTTACGATAAAGTCATCACGGTCGAAAACGAAGAAGCGTTCGAGACGGCTCGTACGGTAGCAAAGAAGGAAGGCCTGCTTGTCGGCATTTCCTCCGGGGCTGCGATCCATGCCGCGCTCAAAGTCGCGAAAGAGCTGGGCGAAGGCAAACGAGTCGTCGCGGTTGTTCCGTCCAACGGCGAACGCTATCTGAGCACGCCGCTGTTCAATTTCGAAAACTGATCGTTTTTTTATCCATAGATCGTCCAGAAGCTCTCGCTTGCCGCGAGGGCTTTTTTGGCAATCCGAAATCCGCCTTTGTTCAACGCTTCTTCATCTTGTATAATTATGGGCACCAACAAGTGAGAGCGGAGGACCGGGGTTGATTTCGACGACGTGGGAACAGTGGGCGCAATGGGCGGCTGAGCGGGCTTACAATCGTTTGCCTTACGTTAGAAAATATTCGTTGGAAGCGGGCGAGGACCGGGTTGCGGTCTGGCGCGGCGCTTGGGAGCAGGCGGACGAGCACGCCTTCGTGCTGGAAAGCGGCAAAGGGGGCCGATACACCTACTTGGGCTTGCGCCCGAGCGAAACGATTCGGGGCAAGGACGGGTTCGTCGCCGTTCAGGCGGGAAGGGAACCCGCATCCGAAGCCGAACGGACAGGAGCGCCGCTGCAGGCGCTGCGGGAATGGATGGGGCGTCATCGCGCGCCCAGGCCAGCGGGGGTTCCCCAATTTATCGGCGGCTGCGTCGGTTATTTGAGCTACGATGTGGCCCGTTCTTTGGAAAGATTGCCGGAGACGGCCGCCGACGATCTGATGCTGCCCGATTTTCTCTTCATGCGCATCGATGAGTTGTGGATTATCGACCATCGGGAACCCGCTTTGTTTTGCGCCGTGCATGTTCCGCTTCCGGAAGGGGAAGGCGAAGCCCGGGCGCGCGCGGCATACGAGCGGGCGGCGGCCCGGGCGGACGAAATGAAGCGGCTGTGGGACCGGATCACGGCTGCTGCGAAAGAAGCGGCTTCCCGGCGGGAGACGGACGCGCGGAAGGAAGCGATCGCATCCGGCAGTTTGCAGATCGACGTCGAAGCGATTCCCGGACTGGCCACGTCGTTCAACAAAGAAGCCTTCATGGAAGCCGTCCGGCGAATTCAGCGCTATATAGGCCAGGGCGACGTATTCCAGGTCAATTTGTCGCTCCGCCAAAGCCGGCCGATTCGCTCGCGTCCGGAGGAGCTGTACGAATGGCTGCGTCTGTTCAACCCCTCTCCTTATATGGGACTGTTGAAGTTTCCGGATTTTTGCCTTGTCTCCGCTTCTCCGGAGCTGCTCATCCGGCTGGAAGGCGACCGGATCAGCGCAAGACCGATCGCCGGAACGCGCAGGCGGGGCAGGACGGACGAGGAGGACCAAAACCTCGAACAAGAGCTGAAGGCAAGCGAGAAGGAGCGCGCGGAGCATATAATGCTCGTCGATTTGCTGCGCAACGATATCGGCCGCACCGCCGCCTACGGCTCGGTCCATGTGCCGGAGCTGTTGACGGTCGAGCGCTATTCGCATGTGATGCATCTGGTGTCCCAGGTCGAAGGACGGCTGGCTGCGGGCAAGGACGCGTTCGACGTGTTGGCGGGAGTTTTTCCCGGAGGCACGATTACCGGCGCGCCCAAAATCCGGACGATGGAAATCATCGAGGAGCTTGAACCGGTGCGCCGCGGGCCGTATACCGGGTCGTTCGGGTGGATTGACTATGCGGGGAATATGGAATTTAATATTATTATCCGCACGATGGTTGTCAAGGACGGAATATGCCATATCCAGGCGGGAGCCGGCATCGTGATCGATTCCGATCCCGAACGGGAATTTTACGAATGCCTGAACAAGGCCAAAGCGCTTTGGAAAGCGGTGCAGTACGGGGAGGGGGCCTGGGATCGGGCAGACCCTGAAGCCGCAAGCGGGGAACTTGTCTGATTCGAAGGAGGAGCCTCCATGATTTTGGTGATCGACAACTACGATTCGTTTACGTATAATCTGGTTCAATATTTGGGCGAGCTGGGCGAGCAAATCGAAGTCCGTCGGAATGACGAGATCGATCTCGACGGTATCGCGGCCATGAAGCCGGATCATATTTTGATTTCTCCGGGTCCCTGCACGCCGAACGAAGCGGGCATCAGCCTTGCGGTTATCGAGCGCTTCAAAGGGGAAATTCCGATATTGGGCGTCTGTCTCGGCCATCAATCGATCGGCCAAGCGTTCGGCGGCGAAGTCGTAAGGGCGGACAAGCTGATGCACGGCAAAACGTCGGCGATCCGCCATGACGGCAAGACGATCTTTGAAGGCATTCCTTCGCCGTTTACGGCAACGCGTTACCACTCCCTGATCGTCAAACGGGAGACGCTGCCGGATTGCTTTGAAATCAGCGCGGAGACCGAAGACGGCGAGATTATGGGGCTGCGGCACAAGGAGTACGCGATTGAAGGCGTGCAATTCCATCCCGAGTCGATCATGACTGACAGCGGCCTGAAAATGCTGAGCAATTTTCTCGCCTATCGGTCCGGTGTACGCGCATGAAGGTGCTGTTGAACGGACATTTGGTGAACAGCGACGAAGCCGTGATCTCCGTCTACGATCACGGCTTTCTGTATGGGATGGGGCTGTTCGAAACGTTCCGGACGTACGGAGGCAAGCCTTGGCTGCTTGAGCGTCACGCCCGGCGGTTAGGCGAAGGGTGCCGCTTGCTGGGCATCGGTTATCAGCCGGAGCCGGACCGAATGGCCGCGGCGGTGGAGCGCCTGCTTGAAGCGAACGGGCTTCGCGACGCCTATGTCCGCTGGTCGGTATCTGCGGGAACGGGGCCGGTCGGCTTGCCGTCGGACGATTACCCGGAGCCGAGCGAAATCGTCTACATGAAGCCGCTGGCTCCGGACGATCCGATGTCCCGGCCCGGCAAGACGCTGCGGCTGCTCCGCCTGCCCCGCAGCGGGCCCGAAGGCGGCGTCCGGTTAAAATCGTTCCATTATATGAATAATATAGCGGCGAAGCGGGAGCTGTCCGCGTCGGGCGCCGCGCCCGGCACGGAAGGGGTGTTTTTGAACGAATCGGGATATATTTCGGAAGGGATCGTCAGCAACGTGTTTTGGGTGCGGGACGGCGTGCTTTACACCCCCGCCCTGCAGGCCGGACCGCTTGCGGGCGTTACCCGGGATTACGTGATGGAACTGGCGGCGCAGCTCGGGCTTGAGGTGCGGGAAGGCTTGTATCGCTTTGAGCACTTGGCGGCGGCCGAAGAGGCTTTTGTCACCAATTCGATTCAGGAGATTGTGCCGATCGACAAATTGGAGGATGCGGAGGGCCGTCCGGCTTCAAGCGGCGCATGGAAAGCCCGCGGTCCGTGGACGGTCAGATTGATGTCGGCGTACCGGCAGGCCATAGGGAAGGCAGGAGACGAAAATCATGAAACCGACCATATATGTTAGAAAGTATACGTTTAATGACGGGCTGACGCTGGAACTGGGCCAGCGCACGCTGGTGATGGGGATTCTGAACGTGACGCCGGACTCCTTCTCGGACGGCGGCCGTTATTTGAATGTGGAAGATGCGGTCGCAAGGGCGCGCCAGATGGTCGAGGAAGGCGCCGACTTGATCGATATCGGAGGAGAGTCGACCCGGCCGGGACACGCACCGGTGTCGGCCGAGGAGGAGCAGGCCCGCATTTTGCCGGTTATTCGCGCCCTGGCAGGCAGTATCGGCGTTCCGATCAGCGTCGATACGTACAAGGCGGACACGGCGCGCCGGGCGCTGGAGGCGGGTGCGCATATCCTGAACGATATTTGGGGATTGAAGGGAGACCCCAAGATGGCCGCGGTTGCCGCCGAGTTCGGCTGCCCGGTCATTGTGACGCACAACCGCAGTGACACGGATTATGCCGACTTTGTGCCGGATGTGCTTGACGATCTGCGCCAAAGCATCGACCTTGCGCGCGAAGCCGGCGTAAAGGACGACCGGATATGGCTTGATCCGGGCATCGGCTTCGCCAAAAGCTATGAGCAAAACCTGGAATTGATGGGCAGGCTGGACGAACTGACGGCGCTGGGGTATCCGGTTCTGCTGGGCACTTCGCGCAAAACGTTCATCCGCAATACGCTCGGCTTGCCTGCGGACGATGTGGTGGAAGGAACGGGGGCCACGACGGCGCTGGGCATCGCGCAAGGCTGCCAGATCGTGCGCGTGCATGACGTGAAGGCGAACAAGCGCATCGCCCAAATGACCGATGCGATCGTATACCGCCAGGCCGTACGGCGGAAGGAGGCTTGAGACGGATGGATCGCATGGCGCTCAAACGGATGGTGTTCTACGGCTACCACGGGGTTTATCCGGAAGAAAACAAGCTCGGCCAGCAGTTTATCGTCGATCTGGATATGCGGATGGATCTGAGCCGGGCGGCGGCGAGCGACGAAGTGGACGACACCGTCAATTACGCGGACGTTCATTCGCTGGTAAAGGGAATTGTCGAAGGGCCTCCGGTTAAGCTCATCGAGACGCTTGCCGGCAGGATTGCCATTGGTGTGCTCGAAACGTATACTAGTATCCATGAAGTTACCGTCTCGGTAACGAAGCCGCATCCGCCCTTCGATATCAAGTTCGACGGCGTGACGGTCGAACTGCGAAGGCGCCGGGATCGCGATGGCCAAATCGTCCCTGTAGAGGATTGATTATACGTGTATGAAGCTTACGCGGCGTTGGGCGCCAATCTCGGAGACCGGGAGCAGTCGCTGCGCGAGGCGGTCCGCCGTCTGGCGGCGACGTCCGGCATCGAGGTGCGGCGGCATTCCGCGCTGTATGAGACCGACCCGGTCGGATATACGGAACAACCCGCTTTTCTCAACATGGCGGTCGCGCTCGGTACGACGCTTTCCCCCGTCGAGTTGATCCGCGTCATGCTCGGCATCGAGCGGGAGATGGGCAGAGTGCGGGAAATACGGTACGGGCCGAGAACGATCGATCTCGATTTGCTTTTGTACGAAGGGGTAAAGATGAATACGGAAGAGCTTACGCTCCCTCATCCCCGCATGGAGGAACGCGCGTTCGTGCTGGTGCCTTTGCGAGATGTGTGGGCGGACGGGCCGGAGGCTTTTCCGTGGAATTCGTTTTTGACGGATCGTGTGCTAAAAGAAGCCGGAATCCGGCTGTGGGCGAAATGGTAGGCCCGAAAGGAGTGAAGAGCGATGCTTAAGATCGGCAATATCGAAATGAGCAACAATGTGGTGCTGGCCCCAATGGCCGGCGTCTGCAACCCGGCCTTTCGTCTCATTGCGAAGGAATTCGGGTGCGGGCTCGTCTGCGCGGAAATGGTGAGCGACAAGGCGATTTTGCACGGCAACAAGCGGACAATGGAAATGTTGTACGTGGACGAACGCGAAAAGCCGCTCAGCCTGCAGATCTTTGGCGGAGACAAGGATTCGCTGGTCGAGGCGGCCAAGTTTGTCGACAAGAACACGAATGCCGATATCATCGACATCAATATGGGCTGTCCTGTGCCCAAGGTGACGAAATGCGATGCGGGCGCCCGCTGGCTGCTCGATCCTAATAAAATTTACGAAATGGTATCGGCCGTCGTTGACGCCGTCGACAAGCCGGTTACGGTCAAAATGCGGATCGGCTGGGACGACGAGCATATCTACGCGGTGGAGAACGCGCAGGCGGTCGAGCGTGCAGGCGGCGCGGCCGTCAGCGTGCATGGACGGACCAGGGAACAATTGTATACCGGCAAAGCGAACTGGGATATTATAAGGGACGTTAAACAGGCGGTATCCATCCCGGTGATCGGCAACGGGGACGTTTTTACCCCCGAAGATGCCGAGCGCATGCTGAAGCATACGGGCGTGGACGGAGTGATGATCGGCCGCGGAGCTTTGGGCAACCCGTGGATGCTGTACCGCACCGTGCATTATTTGACGCGCGGCGAACTGCTCCCGGAGCCGACGCCGAGAGAAAAGATTCGGATTGCCATGCTGCACATGGACCGTCTGGTGAACCTGAAAGGCGAAGGACAGGCCGTTCGCGAAATGCGGAAGCATCTGGCCTGGTATTTGAAGGGGCTGCCCGACGCCGCCCGCGTCAAAAACGAAATTATGGAAATGACGACCCGCGCGGCTGTGGCCGCAAGGCTGGAGGAATACGTCCGGACGATCGAGGAGGAAGCTGCCCGTCCAGCCGGAAGCGAATCCGCCGGCGAGACGCTTGTCCATTAAAATTTAAAAAATAGAAGGGTTTTCCGCTAATTGACATTTCTATGGGGTTGAAATATAATCGTAACCAATATTCTCGCGACCGTCTCTCAGAACGGTTGTCGGAGTTTATGGATGTCATGCAGCAGGTGTCATGTCAGCGATGTTCAGCCATATATTTGAATAGCAACGGACTGTACCAAACCCTTTTGCTTAAATGGCAGCAGACCGTTCATGCAGCGCGCATGAAAATTATATCCATATGACAGGAGATCGATGAGATGGCCGAGAAAGAAGTCCTTCTGACCCCGGACGGGTTAAAGAAACTCGAAGAAGAGCTTGAAAACCTCAAATCGGTCAAGCGGCGCGAAGTTGCGGAACGCATTAAAGTCGCGATCGGTTATGGAGATATCAGCGAAAACTCCGAGTACGAGGATGCAAAGAACGAGCAGGCTTTCATCGAAGGGCGTATCATCACCCTGGAGAAGATGCTGCGCAATGCGCGAATCATCAATAACGACGAGATCGACGTCGATACGGTCGGAATCGGTTCCACGGTCGTCGTCGAAGATTTGGAATTCGGGGATACGCTTGAATATACAATCGTAGGTACGGCTGAATCGGACCCGCTGCAAAACAAAATTTCGAATGAAAGTCCTGTCGGCAAGGCGATTCTCGGCAGGAAAAAAGGCGAGACCGTGGAAGTCAATGTTCCGGCGGGCATCATTTCCTACAAAATCGTTGAAATCAAGAAGTGACCATCGGAGCGCAAAACGCAAACGGATGGCGGTCAGCGCGGGCGTCATGTGCGGCCGGTTGGCCGCTTTTTGCCGAAATTTTATAAACGCATGTTAACTTTCTGTGACGGAACCATCATGTTCACAGTCCTTCGGGAAATTGTCTTCATAGAATGAAGGAATGCCGTTAAACGTCTCGTCCTCCGAAATGCGGGCGAAGACGTTTAATTGCGTAACAGAGGGTTGCAAGGCGCAGGCTGGAGGGAATGAAAAAGCATGAGTGAGGAACATCAGGTAAACGCGGCCGAGCTTAGCGAGATGCTGCAGATTCGGCGCAACAAATTGGACGAGCTGCGGGCGCTCGGTCTCGACCCGTTCGGCGTCAAGTTTGACCGGACGCATCACGCGGGCGATCTGCTCCGCCGTTACGATTCGTTGTCCAACGAAGAGCTGGAGGCGCAGAATATCCAGGTCCGGGTAGCCGGCCGCATTATGACCAAGCGTTCGATGGGCAAGGCTTCCTTTGCCCACATTCAGGATTTGAGCGGCAGAATCCAGATCTACGTGCGGGCGGATTCCGTTCCCGAACATAAGTACAAAGCGTTTAATTTGCTTGATATCGGGGATATTATCGGGGTCAGCGGCATCGTCTTCAAAACCAAAACAGGCGAAACCAGCATTAAAGTAAGCGATCTGGACGTGTTGACGAAGTCGCTGCTTCCGCTGCCGGACAAATTCCACGGCCTTAAAGACATCGAAACGCGCTACCGTCAGCGCTACGTGGACCTGATCGTCAATCCCGAGGTTCAAAAGACGTTTATTACCCGTTCGCGCATTATCCAGTCGATGCGGCGGTACCTGGACAACCTCGGGTATCTGGAAGTGGAGACGCCGACGCTTCACGCGATTGCGGGCGGCGCGGCTGCGCGTCCGTTTATTACGCATCACAACGCGCTCGATATGCAGCTGTATATGCGTATCGCCATCGAGCTTCATTTGAAGCGGCTGATTGTCGGCGGCTTGGAGAAAGTGTACGAAATCGGACGCGTTTACCGCAACGAAGGCATTTCGACGCGCCACAACCCGGAATTTACGATGATCGAATTGTACGAAGCGTATGCGGATTACGAAGACATCATGAATTTGACCGAAAATATGATCGCCCATATCGCCAAGGAAGTGCTTGGGACGACGAAGATCGTCTACCAAGGACAGGAAGTCGACCTGTCGCCGCCGTGGCGCCGGGTTTCGATGGCTGAATTGGTCAAAGAAGCGGTGGGCATCGACTTTACGGCTCCGATCAGCAACGAGGAAGCGCATCGTCTGGCGAAGGAGCACAAGGTGCAGGTAGAGCCGCACATGACGGCCGGCCATATTCTGAATGCGTTCTTCGAGACGTTCGTGGAGCATACGCTGATTCAGCCTACATTCGTAACCGGCCATCCCGTGGAAATCTCTCCGCTTGCGAAGAAAAACGACAAAGATCCGCGGTTTACCGACCGGTTCGAGCTGTTTATCGTCGCGCGGGAGCATGCCAACGCATTCAGCGAGCTGAACGATCCGATCGACCAACGCGCGCGGTTCGAAGCCCAGCTTGCCGAAAGGGAGGCGGGCAACGACGAAGCGCACGAGATGGACGAGGATTTCATCCGCGCCCTGGAATACGGGATGCCGCCGACCGGCGGTCTCGGCATCGGCATCGACCGCTTGGTGATGCTGCTTACCGACGCCCCGTCTATCCGTGACGTGTTGCTGTTCCCGCATATGCGCGGAGAATAAGGGTGGCCGGCAGCCCGCTCTTGCGAGCGGGCTTTCTTTCTTTTACGGCCAAGATGAAAGGTAGATCGGGGATGATCATCTGCCCATAAAAAAATTTTAAAAAAGGTATTGCATAGGCGGATAAACCGTGATATATTATTTGAGTCGCCGCTGAACGGCGGCGCGAAAGCGAAGGCCTTCGGGCCAAGCGATTGCTCCTTGAAAACTGAACATCGAGCGTAATTCGAAACACCGTCAAGCAAGAGTTTTCTTGCGAGACAAGCCAGAATGAAATTAGAGCCAAACGGCTCTTCGATAAACCGGTCCTTTGGACCTTTTATGGAGAGTTTGATCCTGGCTCAGGACGAACGCTGGCGGCGTGCCTAATACATGCAAGTCGAGCGGACCTTCGAGGGAGCTTGCTTCCGAGAAGGTTAGCGGCGGACGGGTGAGTA